>Ga0116230_10006690_pt1 | contig 11371 bp, 5 predicted proteins | sample S1TSphfallax_3_FD_88678 | JGI IMG/M metagenome (GOLD analysis project Ga0116230, IMG submission 88678) | Host-associated microbial communities from peat moss isolated from Minnesota, USA - S1T2_Fd - Sphagnum fallax MG | ecosystem: Host-associated > Plants > Peat moss > Unclassified | place: USA...
TTGGATATGGGGGAAAAAAAAAAAAAAAAAAAACATAATTTGAATCAATTTGAAAGTTTAACCAATTCATTAAGCTTAAAACTCATTCAACAATTCCAAAGGAAATTGATTCTCAAAATGGACTTTGATCAATCATTTTTGGTCCATCTAGGTCGTGTGTTTATTCCCAAAAATGAAACTTACAATCAAGAATGTGAGATTATTTCCAAGTTTCAACATTTTATTCCAAGCATGGCCAAGCTTAATGGGTTAAGATATTTCAAACTTTAACACCTTCAACTTTAACAAAAACTTGAATCATCACCCAACTTGGTGGGCATTGTGACATTTTTAATTATAAATTTTTATCACATGTCAACCTAAGAACAATAAGCAAAAACTTACACATCACCTCAATATTTGCAACCCTCGCCAATGGATTAAGGAATGAAATGAAGTCCACAATTAACCATGTAATGTTAAATCTTCAAGTATAACCTTATGTAATGTTGATCCTAACTTTCGATACTAAGCATTTTCTTGGAGGGCATTTACAAGTAAAAGTGTAGTTCCTTTCTTGCATTGGTTTAATTTTTTTCTTTGATGCATAGCATGTTTTGGTTAACCCATTTGAAACATGTGTAGGATGAATTTTCATCATGAGTTTTTTCTTACATCAAACCTTACATTCATCCTTGCCCAAGTTCACTCACATTGATTCTCACCTTGCTCATGGTCAATAATCATGATCATGATCATTGCCCTTGCTCACAATCACATTTAATGTGTTAAGTTAGTTTTCCCTTCATAAAGGTGGGCATTCAATCAATTGCAAATTGTTTGTTTTATGTTCATTTCAATAAGTAATCATTAACAAGTTCACAAAACTCATAGTTTGGTTCAAGGTGAAGGAGGAGCTAATTTATGAATTATTTTTACAAGGTGGTCCTTGAAAGTTTTAATGGTGAGCAATACACACACTACAAGAAATCATGTCTTTTTAAGAGTCCAACTTGACCAACATGTCCATTTTGACAAAAAAAAAATTAGTCATGTTGACTAGAGGAGATAGTTGTGTTGAAGTGCATTACCAAATGAATTGGTATATTTGAATAAAGTGGTTTTTTAAACTACATGGTCAAATGTGACATATGGTCCAAAATGACATAAAAGTGGACACATATAGTTGAAAAGGACAAAATCAATTCACCTTTGGTCAAAAGGGACAAAACTTTAATCAAATGAAACATTTGTTCACTTAAATGGCCATGAGGATCACATAATGGACCCATGGTTTGTAGTGTAGACATTTTTTTTTAATGGAATGTCAATGTAGATATTTAAGATGATTTGTTGTGAAATGTTAATGTATTCATTTAGCATAATTTATCATGAAATGTCAATGTGACATTTAAGATAATTTCTTCTAAAATGTTAGTGTAAATATTTAGGATATTTTCAAATGTGGAAGGTAATTGCAAGTTAGAATGTTCATAAAATCATGTACAAGGGCAATTTTTTCTACACCCCTTCAAGTTTAAATGCCTAGATGATAAATTTGTGTACATGTGAGTAGGTACACAAATGGGTGGACCAATTTGCCACAAATCCAAAGTCCCTATTTATTCAAAATTCTAATAAAAATTTGGAAATTATAACTAGTTGGGTCAAAACAAAATCAAAGGAGCCACAAGTGTTACTTTACATTGATCCTAGATGACCTTTTGAACCAAAATAAATTTTTCACATGAATGAGTTTTTGAATGTTTTATTTGCAAATTGTTATGAAAAATAATTAAAATTACCCCAATAAGTCATTTTTTAATAAATATGAATTTGTAGAAATGTACAGATTCCTCGCATATTTTATGTTTCATCCTGAAAAATGATGATAATCTGAAATCATACCAAAAAATCTTTATTTTTTAAAGTAGAATTTAATGTAATATAAACTACAACTTTGTTTAATACATCATGTATATTATACCCCATTTATATGTGGTAAAACACTCTTGAAGTTTTGAATTCTGAATTTTCAAATGTACATACTTTGAATTTTCAAAATTTTAGAAATCCACATTTTTGAAATTGTGAATGTTTAATAGGTTATTATCATCTCATTTTTTTACTAGCAACTTATTTCCATTATATGAATCCTTTGAAATTCCATTGTAAAAATGTCTTTTGTTAATGATAGACTTTTTCACTTTCAAAAATCCTTAACAAAACCAAAACTTAAAATTGGATCAAATGGATTTTTAATTTGAATTTCTTGACATTCATGTGTGTTAAAAAGAGTAATGTGCCATGATTACCATGGTTTCAAATGGAAACAAAAAAAAAAAAAAAAATCTCTAATTTTTTATACGATAGAATTTAACATTTGACACCTTTTATGATTCCTTTGATCTCTTTTGACCCAATTTACATTGACTTTCTCAATATTTTTTCCATGTCATTAATGTATCATCTAGAGTTTCTCTTTCTTTAAGCATGTAAGCAAAAATACCATAAAACACCTCTTCCTCCGATATGTTATGAACTTAGAAAAAAGTCATAATGCCAAAATGTGTCTTTCATGACTTGAACATTTATGACTAATGTCTTAATCTAGTGATGTACTCATATGTTCTTAATCATATACTTTTACTCAATTTGTGACTACATTGCAATTGCATTATGACTACATCACTAGATTAGAACTATTTTGTGACTACATGACGAGCCTATATACATTACTAACCTACCTATGTTAGTAGTTTAACTAAGTGTTACCTACTACTAGTTATGGAGTATAACCATAATTTCTGGGGCTTGCCCTTGGCATCAGTAGCAAGTGGCATTACACTAATAGATTAACCTTTTCTGTAAGGACCTTTACATGTTGCAAACAAAGAAATAAAGCCTATCAACAATGTGAACAATTATGGACCTCACAAGCAAACTAGGCAAACTGACCACCCTTTAGCAAGAAATTTGATGGTTTTCAAAGCAACATGTACATAATCAATGCATCTAATTCCCAAACTCAAAACATCAGGAAAGTTCAAAAAATCTCTTGATTGACTTGCAAAATCAAAACAAGAACTCATTAATAGAATGTTGTTATGTACACAAATGACATAATTATATATCAACAAGGGCAAAACCTTTAGTGGTGAAAACCATGTGCCATGTTTTGTTAAGAGCATCATCACCCACAATTTTAGTGTTCTTCAAAATCAATTTATAATTTCGTTTGTTGTTAATCACAAACCTTCAAGTATCTAAAACTATTATCAAAAGGAAAGATATGGTGGCATTTTGACCTAGTTGGTAGTTTGAAGTGCTAAAACAATGATAAGATACTTATTAATGACAAAATTTCCTCTTCAATATTAGTTGGTTCCAACACTTGCCACATCTTGGCATTCCTTGTTGTGTAATGCAAGAATGTTGAAATCTTCAAAGTTTCAAGATTCATCATTGAAAACACACACATGTTCAAAACATGATGAAATGCAGAAGATGGGTTCATGGCAATTGTTTCCTTGCCCATAATAAACAAGCAACACATGTAATGAACTTTGCAAGAACCCTAATACCACAAGAGTGTTGTGAGGAAAAAATGCATCGTACATCCTGCCCCAATGTTCAAACTACATGACATTGAAATGTCAGGGAACCCTACACCCACCTATTCTAACTAGGGTGACATCAATCAATACATCATCATACTAGGTACCCTAAATTAAATAAATGGAATTTTTATGGATTTTGATGTTACATCTAAATGTGTTAAGGCAGTTACTACACTTTTCTAAAATACAATTCAAGGAAATCATCAATTTTCATGCTCATATGAACTTTTCTAAATATCACATTTTTTTGGAATTTGAAAAGTTCATATCACAACTTTGGAAAAAAATTATGCATATTTTATTCATTTTTATTATTCTTACCATGAATTTTCTTAGAATCCAAAAGCTCAAATACATATGACTAGTGCATTGTAAGATAAAAGTCTTTATGTATGAATTTTGTAGGCACTACAAAATTTGTTGTTAAACTTTAAAAGTCCCTTATTCAATGAATATTTATCATGTTGATGTGTTTTTTACAGTTTTGGATTATTGATTTTATTAACATTATACATGTGAGTTTTAAAAATATATATATTCTAAAAAATTATGTTTGGCATTAAAATCTTAAAGAGATGCAAGAAAAACTACAAGTGTGACACCTAAAAAAGGACATCGTAGCATGCTTTCACCCAATGAAGGTCTTCAAAATTAATGCAAATATTTTCAATTTTGTGTAATGTCTTATACTTTTGTTATAAAAATATTATCTAGTCAAATATTTTGGTGGTTGATTTTGAATAAATCCATAGACATAACATGTATCCATATGTTATGTTTCATATTTTAAAAGTACAAATAAAGGTTGAACTCCTAAACCTTTTAAAACCCTATTGGTAAGGTACAATGCGTTCTGGGAAAAATATATGTTATGTTAAGGATGACATTTTAGGGTGCCCTCATTACACCTAGGCATCATTTTATGGTTGTGATAGGCATTAAAAAAGGTTCAATGAAACTTCCATTTCCAACTACCACTATTACAACTCATGGTTTTTCAATAAGTTCAAATTGACTAAACTTATCATTTTGACTAATTGACATGTACATTTTGACTAAAGGCCAAGGCTTGAATGACACATGTTTATTTGTTAACTAATCGACTTGACTAAAGTGGTTTATTTGACTAGGTACACATAGTCAAGTTGTACAACCTTAGTCAAAATGACCAATAATCTTTAGTTAAACTGAATAGTTAATCAACATGGTCAATGATCTTTAGTCAAAATGATTAATGTTCTTTAATCAAGTTGAACATTTAATCAAAATGGCCAATGGTTTTTAATCAAATACAACACATGTGGTTTATTACCGGAGTACCTTTACCATTTTAACAACAAATTACCGAAATAATTATTTAAATTTTAAATCTTAATTTAGGCACTTGGTTTTTAAATTTTGAAAATTTTCATTGGTAATGGTTATAGAAAATAATAGACACATTGTATTCAACGCCATGGAACATTTTAATTTGTTTAAATCGTTGAATTGTTAAGATTCTTGTCCTTGGGAGGTTTGGGTTTAACGTGCATGCCAAATTATTCAAAACTTGTGCACACCCCATTCACCTACACACCCATACGACATGTGCACTCTAAGGACAAAGTTTGGAATGTAAAATAGAAGCAACATGATGATAGATAAGGGTTAGTAATTGGTTCAAGTCTTAATAGCAAGAATGGATAGTTCTAATATAGTGCAAAGGTTAAAGAAAAATCTTCCGATTGAACATTATCTTGTTTACCTTGACACATGGTGTTTGGTGTAATAAAAGGGGTAAAAACCTAGTAGTGATATACTTTAAGTGACCTCATACAAATATAACTAATAAGAAACAATTTTTTTTTGGGTGAAAAATTGTCAAAAAGCAACATTGATTCAAATTATGGGTGATTTTCTATAAAAAAAATTGGTTTGCAAAAACAAGTCACCAAACTTGGGTGTTGGTTTGCTTGAGTGGACCAAAAATGTTGTCCAAAGGGTTTTTTTTCTGAGTTTGGAATGTAATGAGTATGTGAAATACTAGTAACCACAAGAGAATTAAAAAAGAAAAATGAAAATCTTTTAGTCCAAAGTAAGAAGGTCAAGGGCATACCAAGATTTTTTCATGGAATTTAACTAAAGTGATGTTGTGAATATATATTTGATGAGGAAATACTTGTCTTGTAAGTATTAGACTTGTTTGGAAGTTGAAAACTTTAAAAAAGATGTTTCATCCAATTAGGATCAACTAATGATGATAATAAATTCATCTTTTGAGAAGTTTATTGGCTGATTTACATACAAGAAAGAACCCCTAAGATGTAAGTAATGCAATGAAATGACATGCTTTTTGTCCACCTAGCAAAATATCTTAATTCTTATATTCATTGGGGGCCACCACCTGTCATTGTATTTGGCAGAATATATGCTAGCGATTTATATATATATTTTTTATTATTAAAGTTAGGCATGCAATAGTTGTATTTACATAGTTTATCTATGGTCACATAGGAATAGTTGTGATTTTAGTGAAATTCAATACTTTTTTGGTATTCCAAAATATTGTAATACTTATATAGTTTTGGTCCATGCAAGCAAACCAACATCCCAAATTTTGCCTAATTTTCACTTTTTGGAAAACATGTCACCACATGTTTGTTTATTGGCCACACTTTTAATAGTATGTGCAAAACTATCACCAATTATGTTGAAATTTGTTTGGGAAGGCCTGCCACTAGTTGTTGCTATAATATTACAAAATTGAAAAAAAACATTGATAAGAAGGGGTAGAAAGAAGAGGGCGTTCTTTAGACCATCAAATGTGGATTAGGCAAGGAATAAATCTAGAAATTATCATTGTTTTAAGTTGGTTCAAGTAGGATTTGCCATGTTTGTAAGTAAATGGATATCATTAAAAGATAGGTTTGTATGTAAGTATGTAGGTGGGATAATGGATTGTTACAATGTAAATACATGCATGTGGGTCCAAGCATGATTGGGTTATTCCATTTGAAACACAAAAAAGGATTTCGACCACTTCCCACATTTATTTTTTTCTTCACAAAACTTGAAACTATCCTAGATTTTCTTTTTTCATCAGGTCAAATGCAATAATTCCTTTCAAATTATATACACGCATATAGAGTAGCTCTTTTTTTTATTTATGAAAATAGGAATAATAAAATTTATCCAATCTAGGCCATATTTTATCAATGGCTAGAAAATTTTTAAACTTTCATTTTTTGAAACCTTGTGCATTAATAGGGCACTTGATTCTTGTTACATTCAAGTGTTTTATACACGTTAGTGCCTAACCTATTTGTGGTATAAAATGGGGAAAAAAAATGTTTATACATTCATTACAAGTCTTTAAACCATTTTTCACCAAGGTGGACAAAATTCTGAATTTCTTCCTAACAGTTGTTAGGAATTTTTAAACTTGTTCAAACAAAAAATGGTTTGCTTTTAATAGTAATTTGGTAATGTACTATCTCTGAAACAAAAATAACTCCTAACATGAAATGTGCTATTAAGTTTTAAGGACATGTCCAATTCAACGGTCCATTAAATATTTTGCAAGACTTTCCATTTTGACACCCCAACCATGCTTTGACCCATGTATTGGTTAGGTCATAGGTAAAGATTAATGAAGTATTAGTAGGAAAGTAGCTTATAGAAAAATTGAAGTCTGGGGTAAAGCTTGAGGGGTGGGCTTTATTAGAATAAAGCTTCCCCCTAGGGTTTTACATGGTGTAAAAATTGCCAATTATCATTTTTTTCTTCCCTCCCCCCCCCGCCCCATATACTTGATGGGTACTTCTTAGGTATCGTGGGAAAAAAATGATGACATGCTTTTCAAAAAACATAATGCTTGCTTATGTGAGCATTATTCTTTTGAGATGCGCACCACCACAATATGTGGTCAAAGATGCCTTGTAACTACATTAAAACAAATGGTCAAGTCTACAATAGGACGCATGAATATTTGCTATTACATTTACCTTGTAAGTGCAAATGCTAACAAAGGCCTCTCTAAATGGCAAAAATGAAACTTCATCAAGGGTGGCAAATGTTCTTCATTAGTTCCCGAGTGTCAATCAGCCCTTGTACACCTCTCACCCATTTCCTCCTTTCACATTTCCACCTCCTACACTAAGGGCATGAAAAAATTGATGTATCAAAGTCCAATTGTTTGTATGAGATTTTTTTTTCTCCAAATCATGTCATGCCTTCCTTTTTCTACGGTTTTTTAACATCCTTTGCTTTTTTTCACAATTTTACAATATTTTTGTAAAAGGAAGAATAAGAAAAGAAAAACAAGTTGTGTACTTATAACTTTTAGTTTACATTCTTTCATATACATGCACTTAAAAAACAGTTTGAAAAAAGAGGAAAAACTAGGATGAACAAAACAAACATAAAGAGGAAGAAGGAAACAATGTGTTTAATGCTTTCATTATTTTCATATACTTTGATAAAGTTTTTGGTAGTGAACTCAAGAAAGAAAAACAACAAGAAAAGAAGTCAAGAGATGACTTGATGTTCTTATCTACCCGTGCTTTTTCAATGAATAAATAAATATATATTTTGGAATGAATGTTGCTTTCTCTTTCTTCATTTTACTTTTTTCCCCAAAAGAATACAAGAAAAAGGGAAAAAGGAAAGAAAGGAAGGCATGTACATAAAGACCTGAACATTAAAAAACATTTAATGTAGGTGGAAGGTGTTATGCTATGCTTAATCTTTCATTTGCAAAGGGCCCTTGAAGGAGTAAGTGTAGAGACCTTCCTAATCCTGTGATCTACACATGTTTAGGTTCATGATAACCTTTGCCTCTTGCTTTATTGTGAGGAAAGCCCACATGTGGGCACATGTTGGGGACATTCCTCAAAATGTGAATCACATTTCATAGGCCTTTTATTTCTTCATTTAGGGGCTTTACCTTAAATTTGATGGAATTTTTTTTTAAACTTGAAAAAGACAAAAAATATATTGGCATGTAACTAATTCTTTTGTTCATTTTAGAAATATGTTTTGAAGTTTTTGCTAATTCTCAAAAAATAAAATAAAAATTCTAGTGATGATGATAATTCAAACTAGTTTAGGTGAAACATGTATGAGTCCAATAGTATGATTATGAACTTGACAATTATGAGATTCCAAACTGAACTACCTCATTATTTTCACCCACCTACATGGATATGAAAAGGCAAATTGAATTGAATTCAATCAATTATAAAAAAATTCAATTCAATTTGATTTGATTTGAATTCAATTCAACCAAATCCAATTCAATTGAATCTAAACTAAGTTGAATGTGAATTGCATTCAATGTATTTAAATTCAATATATTTTTTAATTCCAATTCAACTCAAATTGAATTGAATCTAGGAATTTGATTGAATTGAAATGTAGTCAATACAAATTGTGTGCAATGTCATTCAATATTTTCATTCAAATGGAACTTACTTTTTACAAAATCAACTCATTCTTTTCATCATTTCACTGTCACCAGTAGTGTAGAGCCAAAGTTAAGTAATTTATTTTTTCAATTTAAAAATTGGAAGACAATGTACGTTATGCTATTGAAAACCCTCGCTCCATGTGCCAGAAAAGGGGGGGGGGGGAGAGTGAAGGCCAAATTAAAAAGAAGAAAAGAAAAAGGAGTGAATAAAGGAAGAAGTAAAAAATGACAACTGCTAAGTGACAACCGGTGTTGTGAGTGTAAATGGTTTGGGACTTTATTTATATATTTTTACACGGTCTCATAAAACATTGTAAATGTAAATATAAATGAGTATATAAATTTATTTATTTATTTATATGATTTTACATGGCTCTGTAAAACAATGTAAATATATAACAATGTAAAAAATGTGATTTTTACTTGAGGAGATTCAAAAAAATAAAAAACATCAGCATTCAAGGGTGGGGAGGACCTCAGTTTTTGTGGTGAACTGAATTTCACTCTGTCTCTCCTTTTTCTTAGCGCCTCGTTAGTGCTCCTACTTGTGAAGCCAATATAATTAGTCTTGAACCTTGTGCATTAAATGCTGATTTTCAGCATTTCATTCCCAGATCTAATAAATTTCCTTACTTTATGGATACCCCTGAAAGAAGGGTTTGGAGTGAAAGGAGGCCCAAAGACAGGGTGACTTTATAAATAATTTTAGTATTTACACTTACACTTCCCAAAACATTTACACGGGGCGTGTAAGTGTATTTGACAAATATTTACACTGGCCTCATGTAAGTGTAATAAAATTTGGACGTGTAAGTGCAAATGATTTACACTTGCACTGGATTAACACGCCGAATATATGGCTTTTGACACTTATAATACGCACAACACTGGTGACTAGTGCTGAGTAATTAAGTTAGCCATTGGGCAGCCGTGGGTGACGCATGATGCTCATGTGCGCATGCCCAGCCCTGCTCTAGCCACGTCGACGCGATGGCAGGCCCCACAGGCCAGTAAACCAGCCCTGCAGCACAGCATGGGCACGGGTCACGAGAGTGAGCTAAACTAACCATGGTTAGGTAAGGAACTGGAACCCAATGGAAAAAGAGGTCTCTTATCTATTATCATCCATCCTCATGTTACGCGATGGTGCGCTGGCAGCTGTTGGTTCGCTGTGGTAGAGAAATTGTGAGATCACGGGTGAGAGATTGGAGGCTGGGAATTGGGAATTAGTGTAGGTTGGTACGTTCGTTCCCCCAAGTGTCTTTTTGACTCCGTCCACACAAACTTAACAAAATAAGGACAATAAAAAAAACAATCAACACATTTTGCTCGTACTCTCTTTTTTGGTGTGATGGATTTTGCTTGCTCTCAACATTACGGGTTTTTTTCCCCGGTGGGATTCAATACGTCGAAGTTGCTTAGAAGAAGAGCAAGTTCCTAAAAAATTGTGCAGTCGGATTCCATCTGCTCTAGATGTGGGATTCGTCCTTCTTTCTCTTTTTCTTTTCTTTTTTGCTTTGAATGTTTCTATTGAATCGACTATTTTCTATTGCAGGAGATTGTCAAGAGCTTGAATCAGCTCACTACCAAATTCAAAGAGGTGGGGGGCTAGAGTGTAGTCAGTGTTGTATACACACACATAGGCGATTTGAGGGCCTTAGTTTTTAGCTGTGTTGAAGAAAGTGGTCAAATTTTGGCAATTTTTTTGACAGTTCTTGCTCTTATTTTCTGAAAATATGAGCACTCCCACATTTGCACTGAATATCATGGTCAGTGGGAAGAAAAAAACTGCATTGGAATTTGATGTTCTCAAGGTTTTGATTTTACCGTGTTGTGTGTGTGTGTGAGCAGAGACATATTATCTGGAAAGAAGAAAAAAGAGACAAAAATGGGACAGGCATGGAGTGTTTTCTCTAAGAAACCAGGTCCCAGTGGCTTTGGGGCCAATTCGACTGCCGAATTTGTGACTGCTAACATCGACTTGAATTCCAAAACTGCAATGGTCACTGGTAAGTTCTTTGGCTATGTCTGCCTGATCATCATCCCCAGTGTGTCTGTAGTTGGCAACAAAGTATTTTGTAGTCTTTTGCTTATATGAACGTCTCAAACACAAGGCACAAGGTCATCCATCACATTATCGAAACAGCGAGTCTCCCCCATGTATCGAAAAAAATGCAATTTAGTTCAAGACAATGAAATATGATCCATGTGTGTTGTTGTTGTTGTTGAAGGTTTGGTAGACCTTCTAATTTATTAGAGAAACTTAAAATCTTTCCATTTGAATTCTGAAGTCAGGTCACCATTGTTAATAGTTTGAGCATTTAAA
>Ga0116230_10006694_pt1 | contig 11368 bp, 9 predicted proteins | sample S1TSphfallax_3_FD_88678 | JGI IMG/M metagenome (GOLD analysis project Ga0116230, IMG submission 88678) | Host-associated microbial communities from peat moss isolated from Minnesota, USA - S1T2_Fd - Sphagnum fallax MG | ecosystem: Host-associated > Plants > Peat moss > Unclassified | place: USA...
GCGCCCTGGCGCTAAACCCCGACCGTCGGCGTCGCCGCCAGATTGACCTCCAGCAGTACCGTGTCCGCCTCGAACACCGCGCTGTGCCAGTCATCCGGCGCGAAGTGGATCACCACGCCGGGGGCGAGCGTCACCGTGCCCGTCTCGCGCTCCAGCTTTCCGCCGCCCGCGACGACATACAGGAACTGCTCGAACGGGTGGCTGTGCCGCTTTGCCACATGCCCCGCCGGGGCGCGCACCTGGCGCAGCGTGGCACCGGTGCCGGCAAGCTCGGGCAGGACGGCTGCTACCGCCGCGTCGGTCGGCCAGGCCAGGTTGTCAGGCAAGCTCATGATCCGCTCCTTCATCAAGAGGCCGCCGGGGCCACCAAGCCCCGGCGGCCAACGCCTCAGACCACCGTCAGCCGCACGTCGACATTGTTGCGGGTCGCGTTGGAATAGGGGCAGACCTGATGCGCCTTGTGGACCAGATCCTCGGCCGCCGCATGGTCGACGCCCGGCAGTGAAATCGCCAGCGCCACGTCGATGCCGAAGCCGCCTTCGGAGCGCGGACCGATGCCGACCGTCGCCGTCACCGTCGCGTCGTTCGGCACCTTCGCCGTGCCGCCCTGGGAGGCCACGAACTTCATCGCGCCCAGGAAGCAGGCCGAATAGCCGGCCGCGAAAAGCTGCTCGGGGTTGTTGCCTTCGCCGCCGCCGCCGCCGAGTTCCTTGGGCGTCGACAACTTCACGTCCAGCGCGTTGTCCTTGACGGTCGCGCGGCCGTCACGGCCGCCGGTCGCGGTGGCGGACGTTGTGTAGAGAACCTGTGTCGGCATTGTCTGTCCCTATCGTTTTTTCAATCAGCCCCTGGATGGGGCCGAGACCATAGCGGCAGCCGCGCTTATCGCACGCCGCCCGAGCCTCCGTCACGCCGCCGCCCGCGCCGCGCTGCCGCCATCATGGGGCTTAGCTTCCGCTTGCCTTCGGCCGATGCTTTGGCTAATCGTTTAGCTAATCGTTTAGCCAAAGCATCGGCCGAAGGCTAGCCGACGTGTCGGCCGGAGACCGGCTCAAGAGCGGCCAAAGCGGGAAAGGGGAAAAACCACATGTACACCAAGCAGGCTTTGCGCGACCTCGGCGTCCGGACCAGCGATTGCTCACCTGAGCAGCGCGCGCTTCTGGATACCCAAGGCTTCTTCGTCGTCGAGAACGTCTTCACCCCGGAGCAATGCCGGGCGATGGGCGAGGAGTTCGATCGTCTGAGTGCCGCTGAAGGCGCAGACGGGGGGCGCGAGGTGCATATCGAACCCGGCGCTCCGCGCGTCTCGAACATCTTCAACAAGACGACCGTCTATGATCCTTGCCTGGCTTGTGCGCCCTTGCTCGCCGCCTCGCACTACCTGCTCGGCGAGTTCAAGCTTCACGGCGCCAATCTGCGCGAACCCCTGAAGGGCCAGGGGCACCAGAACATGCACACGGATGTTCCGAAGAAGTTCGACGACGACTGGTGGGTGCTCAACGCCCTGCTGTTGTTTGACGACATGACGCCCACCAACGGCCCGACCCGGATGGTTCCCGGCTCGCATCACTGGGCGCCGCTGAACGTCTCTCATGTCAACATGGGCGACTGGACACCGCAGCCGCTGTCGGATGAAGACGCCGCGCGCGTTCCCACCGACCTCGCGGCCCCTTACCCGGGCGAGGTCCATCTCCATGCTCCCGCCGGGTCTGTAGCCATCATGAACTCGTCGGTGTGGCATGGCGGCACCCGGAACATCGACGGTGCCCGTCGCCGCGTGCTGCATCTGACCTACACGCGCCGCGATCTGCCGCAGCAGCTTACCCAGCGGGACTACCTCACGGAGGCCCTGTACGAGCGCATGAGCCCGGCCCATCGCTACCTGCTCGACATCGAGCCGCTCAAGCCCAGCGATTTCGTCGTCCGTCAGCCCGAGCGCCCGAAGAACGCCGGCTGGTGGAACTGACGCCTAGGGCCGGGTCGGCAGGGCGGCGCAAGAGTCCCGGACCATCAGTTCCACCTGGAACACGCGGTGGTCCGGCGGCGCGTCCTTCCGGGCGAGGCGACGCTGAAGCAGCTGATACGCCGCCCCGGCGATGTCCCGGACCGGTTGCCGGATCGTCGTGAGGCGGGGCCTGAAGGCCACGGCCCAATCGAAATCATCGACGGCGATGACGGAGATGTCGTCGGGGCAGAGCAGCCCCTGCGCGGCGATCGCCCGCATGACGCCGATCAGCATGGTGTTGTTGCCGACGAAGATCGCACTCGGTCGTTCCTTGAGTTGCAGCAGATTGGCGCAGAGCCGGTATCCCTCCTCCTGCGTGAACGCGCCGGACTGAACGAGGTCCTTCTCGGGCGGTATGCCGCTTTCGGACAGGATGCGCCGGAACCCGTCCAGGCGGGCGGCACCCGTCAGCAGGTGCTGGGGCCCGACGATCGCGGCGACACGCCGATGTCCCAGTGACAGGACATGGCGCGCCGCGACCCGCCCGGCCTCGAAATTGTCGATGGATACCGTGTCGAACGGGAGGGTCTCCGGGGCGCTATCCACGAAGACGGTGGCGCCGACAGGCTGGAACTCTGCGGCCTGATAATGTGAGGCGGCAGCGGAAGGGCAGAGGATGACCCCATCCGCGCGGTAGCCCCCCAGCAGCGCCAGCGCTTCGCGCTCACGCTCCGGCTCTCCGTCCGTAACGCAGAGAAGAACCGAATGGCCGGCAGCGCGCGCACGATCCTGGAGATGGTGGACAAGCTCCGTGTAGAAGGGGTTCGTCACGTCCGGGATCATGATCCCGACAAGACTGGTCACGCCACCTTTGAGGCTGCGGGCCATGGCGTTCGGCGCATAGTTCAAGGCTGCGACGGATTGCATGACGCGGTCCCGCAGGGCGGCACTGACGAAAGCCCGGCCTGACAACGTCGCCGATACCGTGGCCGTCGATACCCCCGCATGCCGCGCCACATCTCGGATTGTCGTCAACAGAGCTCTGCCTCGTTGGATGTGGCGGTGGACTCGACGGCTGGGAGACCGGTTCCCGGCAGTCTTACTCCGGCCGCTGGCCTTCGCCAGCCATGCACGGCGAACAACCCGCCGCCGCCGGGCGCCGCCGGTTACGAACCTGTGATGGAGTTCCGCTTCAAAAGGGGCTGGCGCGCTCGACGCGGCGGACCAAATGCGTTACCGCTGACCGATCGGTCAGCGGCGGGCTATCCCGTCCTCCGGCGGCCGACGCGTCGCAATACAGGACTTAGAATGGCCGATCCGATCGCTGACGAGCCACGCCGCACGGCGATGCGCTCTGTCGCCATGCTGTTGTCGTCATCCAACGATCGTTCGCCGTCGTGAGCGAGAACACCGACCACGGCCTTCGCAACGGCTCTGCGGCGGGCCACACGATCGTCAACAGCGGCGGCACCCAGATCGTGCCCAGCGAAGGGCATGCCGGCAGCACCACCGTGAACGCGGGCGGCACGCAGATCATCTCCGCGCGGCAAGGCGGCGTGGAGGAGAAGGACAAGGCCGACCAGAAGCCGAAGCAGGACGACGGCGACAAGGGCAAAGGCGGCGATTCCGGCGACAAGGGGGGCGAAAAAGGCGGCGGCGGCGGCGGTGGAAAAGGCAAAGGCCGGGGGCGCAAGATCCTCGTCCGGGTGATCTTCCTGCTCGTTCTCGTTTTGATTGCGATCGGCGCCTTCATCTACTGGTGGTCCGGCCGCAACTACATCGATACCGACGACGCCTATACCGATGGGCGGGCGGTCACGATCGCGCCGCGCGTCTCAGGGCAGGTCATCGCACTGGACGTGAACGACAACGAGCCCCTCAAGAAAGGGCAGGTGATCATCCAGCTCGATCCGCGCGACTATCAGGCCGCGGTCGACAAGGCCGAGGGCACGCTGCTGGAGCAACAGGGGCAGCTGGAACAGGCCCAGATCGATCTGGAGAAGGCCAGGACCACCTATCCCGCCAATTTGTTGGAGGCGCAGGGCAATCTGGAGCAGGCCCAGGCCAATCTCCTCAATGCCCAGCAGACCTATCGCCGGCAGCACAAGGTCTCGCTCGCGGCGACGACCGAGCAGCAGGTCGACCAGGCCAATGCGGGACTAGGCCAGGCTGAGGGTCAGGTGAAGCAGGCGCAGGGGCAGCTGCAGGTGGCGGAACTCGTGCAGCAGGATATCGCCGAGGCCCAGTCGCGGGTGACGCAGTTACAGGGCCAGGTCAAGAACGCCCAGGCGGCGCTGGACCAGGCGAAGCTCAACCTTTCCTACACCACGGTGCGCGCGCCCCAGGATGGCTGGGTGACGCAGCGCAACGTGGAAGTGGGCTACTATCTCTCCGCCGGCCAGTCGATCATGGATCTCGTCGCGCCCGAGGTCTGGGTCACGGCGAACTTCAAGGAAACCCAGCTTGCCCGGATGCGGCCGGGGCAGGTCGTGACGATCCATGTCGACGCCTATCCAGGTTTGCATCTGGTGGGCCACGTTGGCAGCATCCAGATGGGGTCGGGCAGCCGCTTCAGCGCCTTCCCCGCCGAAAACGCCACCGGCAACTTCGTCAAGATCGTGCAGCGCGTGCCGGTGAAGATCATCATCGACAGCGGGCTGGATCCCAACCTGCCGCTGCCGCTCGGGCTGTCGGTGGAACCCACGGTGAACCTCGTGCAGAGCGTCGCAAACCCGAACAATGGCGGGTTTGAGAACGAGGCGCCGAACCCGCCATGAGCGACAGCGCCACCGCCGCGGATACCAAGGCCGACGCCGCCTGGCGGCCCAAGTCGAACCCGTGGCTGATCGCGATCGTGGTCACCATCGCGGCGTTCATGGAGGTGCTGGACACCACGATCGTGAACGTCGCGCTGCCGCACATCGCGGGATCGGTCGGTGCCAGCTACGACGATGCCACCTGGACACTGACCTCCTATCTGGTGGCCAACGGCATCGTGCTGCCGATTTCCGGCTTCATCGGCCGCGTCGTCGGGCGAAAGCGCTACTTCCTCATCTGCATCGCGGGCTTCGTCGTCTTCTCCTTCCTGTGTGGCACCGCGACCTCGCTGGGCCAGATCGTCATCTATCGCATCTTCCAGGGCTTCTTCGGCGGCGGGCTGCAGCCCAATCAGCAGTCCATCATCCTCGATACCTTTGAGCCCAAGAAGCGTGGTTCAGCCTTCGCCGTGGTCGCGATCGCGGTGATCTTCGCGCCTGCCATCGGGCCGACGCTCGGGGGGATCCTCACGGACAGCTATTCCTGGCGGTGGATTTTCTGGATCAACATCCCGATCGGCATGTTCGCGCTCTTCGCCGTGGCCGCCATGGTCGAGGACCCGCCGTGGGTCAAGCGGCAAAAGGCGAGCCTCATCGATGCCGATTGGATCGGCATCGCCCTGATCGCGATCGGGATCGGCTGCCTGCAGGTGTTCATGGATCGCGGCGAGGACGAGGACTGGTTCAGCTCGAGCTTCATCATGATCATGTTCACGCTGGCGATGGTCGGCATCTCCGGCGCCGTCGTCTGGCTGACGACCACCGATAAGCCCGTCGTCAACCTGAAGGTCTTCCTGGACCGCAACTTCGCGCTCGGCGCGCTGATGATCAGCGGCGTCGGCGCCGTGCTCTATTCGGGCGCGGTGCTCGTGCCGCAGCTTGCCCAGCAGCAGCTTGGCTATACCGCGACCTTGGCGGGACTGATCCTGTCCCCTGGCGCGGTCGCGATCGTCGTGCTGATCCCGTTCGTGACCAAGGTGCTGCTGCCGAACGTGCAGACGCGCCTCATCATCGCCTTCGGGTTCGTGCTGATCGGCTGCTCCTACTTCTACTCCAGCCTGATCGTGGTCCCGACCGTGAACTTCGGGACCCTCGTCTATGCCCGTATCTTCCAGGTGCTGGGGCTCGCCTTCCTCTTCGCGCCGGTCAGCACCATCGCCTACACGACGCTGCCGCGCAGCCTCAACGGGGACGCCAGCTCGCTCTTCGTCATGTTGCGCAACGTGATGGGCTCGATCGGCATCTCGCTGGCGACAGCGGGCATCACGCAGCGTCAGCAGACCCATCTCGCCTATCTTCAGCCCTTCATGACGCCGCTCTACGAGCCCTACGTGCAGCTTGAACAGCGGATCCGGGGCACGATGACGAGCCTGGGCTATGGCGCCCACCAGATATCGCAAATGCTGCCGGGAGAGATCGACCAGCTGTTCCAGGGGCAGGCGTCACTGCTCGCCTACCGGGACCTGTTCGTCTATTGCGGCATCGCGGCCTTCGCCATTATTCCGCTCACCTTCCTGTTCTCGCCTAGCAAGGCGGGCGGTGGTGGTGGCGGCGGGCACTGAGGGGCGCCCGACGGGGGCAGGCCGCTTGACCAGGCCTGGCGGAGAGCACAAACCTCCACCCGCAATCAGCGGATGATCCGGCTATGAGCGACGATCAGACTTCCCCCGCCACCCGCGCCCGCCTCCTCGCCGAGCGTCTGCGCGCCGAGGGCCACGATACCCAGGCCGATCATATCGAAGCGACGCTCGACCAGCATGATGTGGCTGCCGATGACGGCGTGGGGCACGGGTTTCTGCATGCTCTGCGCGATGCGTGCCAGACGGTGCTCACCGCGATCGAAGCCATCGATCCCTCGTCCGGCACCGCGATCGAGGAACTCCGCCTGGAAGTCGACAAGCGCCTGATGCCGCATGGTGTCCCTGACGCCGAGCCCGAGGAACCGATCCGCTAAGGCCGTATCCAGTCGGGCCAAGGGGGTTCAACCCCACGATCGTCGTCGCCGGGCATGACCCGGCGATCGTCAGTGAGCCGTCCAGGGCGGCGGAGTGCCATCCGGCTGCGCCAGCATCTCCGCCAGCGCCTGGCGCACCGGATCGCTCGAAATCGTGAAGATGCCCGTATAGGGCGTATAAAGGTCGATGATCACGAACAGGGCCGAGGCCAAGGCCAGGGCGCTCAGGGCCGTCACCATGACGCTCAGGTGATTGAACGGCGCACTCAGGCCGAAGCAGAGAAAGATCACGACAAGCCAGAAGACCAGCACGATGAAGAACGGCGACGAGATGGTTCCATCGGACGCCTCGACCGCGCGCCATCGCTCGGCCAGTACGACGTTCATCAAGCGCAGCGTGCTTTCCTGCTGACGCTCCGCGGCCGGGGTCGCCACCGGCACTTGCCGGATCATGCTGTTGACCTGCTCCAGCATCTGCCCCAGCACCGGCGAGTTCTGGTTGAAGCGCGCGTCCGTCATCCGCGGCAGGCGCGGGTAATAATCGCCCGCCGGTGGCGCCTCGTCCTTCCAGGCCACGGCGATGGCCGCCGCCGCGTATCGCGCCAGTTCCTGCCGTGCCGGAAGGGCTTCCGGCCCCATCAGCTCCAGGCTGAAATCGAGCTGCACGATGGAGGAGGACAAGCTGCGGATGTCGTTCTCGAGGTCATCGAAATCCGACTTCGCCGAGGTGGTCAGCAAGCCGAGCACGATCGCCGCGAAGGTCGCCAGCATCAGGACAGTGCTTTGCAGCAGCTCGATGGTTTCGCGGTTGCTGTGGTGCTCCGGCCAGCGGCGCCGGATCAAGGCGCCGATGCCCACCGCGAGCAGCATCAGGGTGAACGCAAGAAGGGCGATCCAGGGCGAGTCCATGCCGTGCTCGCCCCCGTTGTCGTTTAGCTAGCGAGCCGCGGCGCTGGCTTCGCTGCGGGTCGCCCCGACCCGCGCCGCGAGGGCCGCGGCCATGAACTCGTCGAGGTCTCCGTCGAGCACCGCGGCCGGGTTACCCTTCTCGACATTGGTGCGGAGATCCTTGACCAGCTGATAGGGCGCGAGGACGTAGCTGCGGATCTGGTGGCCCCAGCCGATATCGGTCTTGGAGGAGGCGGCATCGGCCGCCGCGGCCTCCTGCTTCTGCAACTCCATCTCGTAGAGCCGGGCCTTCAGCATGCCCATGGCGGTCGCGCGGTTGCGATGCTGGCTGCGGTCGGTCTGGCAGGCGACGATGATCCCCGAGGGGACATGGGTGATGCGGATGGCGCTTTCGGTCTTGTTGACGTGCTGGCCGCCCGCGCCCGAGGCCCGGAAGGTATCGACCTTCAGGTCGGCCGGGTTGATCTCGATCTCGATCGTGTCGTCGACGACCGGATAGACGTAGACGCTCGCGAAGCTCGTCTGCCGCCGGGCGGCGCTGTCGAACGGGCTGATGCGCACCAGCCGATGCACGCCGGCCTCGGTCTTCAGCCAGCCATAGGCGCTCGGGCCGGACACCATGAGCGTGGCCGATTTGATGCCGGCCTGCTCGCCCTCGGACGTGTCCATGATCTCGATCTTGTAGCCGTGCTTCTCGGCCCAGCGCATGTACATGCGCTCCAGCATCTCGGCCCAGTCCTGCGCCTCGGTGCCGCCGGCCCCGGCATTGATTTCCATGTAGCAATCATTGCCGTCCGCCTCGCCGGACAGCAAGCTCTCGATCTCGCGCAGCTTGGCCTCCTCGGCCAGCCGCTTGAGCGCGGCGATCGAGTCCGCGACCATGGCCGCGTCGCCCTCGGCTTCGGCCATCGCGACAAGGTCGATCGTGTCGGCGACGTCGGTCTCGATGCGGCGCACGGCGTCGATGCTGGTGGCAAGGCGCGTGCGCTCGCGCATCATCGTCTGGGCGGCGCCGGCATCATTCCATAGGGAGGGGTCTTCGGCGCGCTGGTTCAGCTCGTCGAGGCGGGTCGTGGCGACATCCCAGTCAAAGATGCCTCCTCAGCAGTGCGACGGACTGCCTGATCTGTTCGGAAAGGGCTTCGGATTCAGCGGACATGGCCGGGCTAATACAAGCCGCCCACGGCATTGTCGAGGCCGCCGGAGCTGGAGCCCGAGCCGCTCGGAGCCGGGGTGGAGGCGTTGCCGTCGCCCGCCGTGACACCCCCGGCGGTCGCCGCCGCGCCGCCGCCGGTGTCGGTGCCGGCAGCGACGCTGCCGCCGCTCTGTTCGTCGGTCTTGAAGGCCTCCGGCACACCGTCCGTATCGCGAACCTCGACGCCCGGCGGGGCCGCGAAGGGGATCTTGGGCTCGTCCTTGAGCGCGACCGTCATCACGCGGTTCCAGATCGGGCCGGCGACCGTCGCCCCTTGCTCGTTGTCGCCGAGGCTCTGGGGATTGTCGAAGCCGACCCACGTCGAGGTCAGCCGTGTCGGCGTGAAGCCGGTGAACCAGGCGTCCTGGAAGTCTTCCGTCGTGCCGGTCTTGCCGGCGGGCGTCCAGCCCTGGAGCCCGATATCGGCAACGCGCCCGGTGCCGCGCGTCATCACGCCCTGCATCATGGTGACGAGCTGGAACACGCTCTGCTGATCGGCCAGCTGGTTACCGCTATAGGCGAGAACCGGCGGCTGGTTGGGCGCGGGATTGGCGCAGTTGCCGCAACTCACTTCCGGCGCCCGGTAGATGACGTTGCCGTCGGCGTCCTCGACGCGATCGATGAAGCTCGGCGTGACCTGCCGCCCCATCTGGCTGAAATCGGCATAGGCGGTGGCCAGGCGCAGCATCGTCGTGTCGATGGCGCCGAGCACGGCGGGGTAGATCAGCGGCATCTTGTCGACGACGCCGAAATCCTGCGCCGTCTTGGCGATGGGGGCGAGGCCGGTGCGCGCCGCGAGATGCAGCGTCGCCAGGTTGATCGACTGCTCCAGGGCCTGGTGCAGCGGAATCGGCCCCAGGAAGTCCGCCTCGTAGTTGCCGGGCCGGTACTGCGTGCCGTCCGCCATGTTGACGACGAAGGGCGCGTCCAGCACCGTCGCATCCGGCGGAATGTTCTGCTCCATCGCCGTGAGGTAGACGATCGGCTTGAAGCCGCTGCCGGGCTGCCGTTCGGCCTGCGTCACGCGGTTGAACTGGCTGAGCCCGTAGCTCCAGCCGCCGGCCATGGCGAGCACCCGGCCCGTCACCGGATCCATCGTCATCACCGCGCCCTGCACCTGCGGAATCTGCCGCAGAGTGACCGCTCCGCTCTTGCCCGGGGCATCCGGCTCGACCATCACCACGTCGCCGGCGGTCACGACATCCGTCATGCGGCGGGGCGAGGGGCCGAGATCGGCGCCGAAGTTCCCCGCATGCCGCGCCCAGCGCAGCGTGGAGAGGCTGAGCGTGCCGGTTTCGGTCGCCCCGATCGGGCCGCCGCGCCGGCTTGGGCCGAGCCAGCCGACATCGGCGGTCGTCTCCGTCGTCTTCAGCACCACGGCGAGCACCCAGTTGGGGAGCATGCCCGGCGGCGGGCTGAGCGCGTTGAGCGCCGGCTGCCAGCCGCCCGCCGAGAGGTCGATATGGGTCACGGGGCCGCGCCAGCCGTCATGGCTGCGGTCGTATTCCATCAGCCCCTGTCGCAACGAGGAATCAGCGACCGCCTGAACGGTCGGGTCGAGGCTGGTGAAGACGACGAGCCCGCCATCCGTCGTGCGCTTCTCGCCGAACAGCTGCACCAGCTGCTGCCGCACCGCATCGGCGAAGTAGCCGGCGCCGGGCACGGTGGCGGGGCGGGGGCTCGCCCGCGTGAGCAGCGGCTCCGCCTTGGCGGCCGTGGCCTGGGCCGCGGTGATGGCGCCGTCATCGGCCATGCGGTCGATGACCCAGTTGCGCCGCGCCAGCGCCGCCTGCGGCTGGCGGTAAGGGTCGTAGTTGTTCGGCGCCTTGGGCAGCGAGGCGAGCATCGCATCCTGGGCGATCGTCAGATCGTCGAGCGGCTTGTCGAAGTAGGTCGAGGCCGCGGCCGCGACGCCATAGGACTGCTCGCCGAGATAGATTTCGTTGAGGTAGATCTCCAGCACGCGCTGCTTGGTCATGGCGCGGTCGATACGGATGGCGAGGACCGCCTCCTTGATCTTGCGCACGAGGTTGATCTGGTTCTGCAGCAGGATGTTCTTCGCCACCTGCTGGGTGATGGTGGAAGCGCCGATGGGCCGGTGCCCGTTGCCGTAATGGGCGAGGTCCGTCAGCGCGGCGCGCACGATCGCCAGCGGATCGATGCCGGGCTCATGCCAGTAGTTCTGATCCTCGGCCGAGACGAAGGCCTGCGCCACCAGCGGCGGAATATCCTCGAAGGGCGTGTAGATGCGGCGCTCCGTCGCCAGCTCCGAGATGAGCTGCATGTTGCTGGCGTAGACGCGGCTCATCACCGGCGGCTGGTATGTGCGGAGCACGTCGATGCTCGGCAGGTCCGCCGTGTAATAGCGGAAGGCGGCATAGCCCCCGAGGCCGCCGGCCAGCACCACCACGGCGGCGAGGCCGAAGAGGCCCGTGATGGCGCGCGCGGCAATGACGCCCGCGCCGCTGCGGCGGCGGGCGGCGCGGCGCTCGCGGGCATCCGGTTTCTGCTTGCGCGGGCGATCCCCAGGCGGTCCTTCCGGCGGGCCC
>Ga0116230_10006697_pt1 | contig 11366 bp, 3 predicted proteins | sample S1TSphfallax_3_FD_88678 | JGI IMG/M metagenome (GOLD analysis project Ga0116230, IMG submission 88678) | Host-associated microbial communities from peat moss isolated from Minnesota, USA - S1T2_Fd - Sphagnum fallax MG | ecosystem: Host-associated > Plants > Peat moss > Unclassified | place: USA...
CTGCGGGCTGGGCAGGAAATACCGACTATGCGGCAGTCACCTCGAGTTCGATCAGTCAAGTAGTGAACAAGGCGACGCCGACGCTGACGGTGTCGAGCTCTGGTACGCCGAGCACCTACGGGGAGTCAGTTACGTTTACGGCGACCATCTCAAGCGGGCCAACCGGCAGCATTACGTTTTATGACAGTGGGAGTTCCATCGGTACCGGAACGATCAGCGGAACAACGGCAACATATACGACGACTTCACTGACTGCAGGCAGCCACACGATCACGGCTAGTTGGGCCGGGAACACGGATTATGCAGCCGTAACGTCGAGTTCGATCACGCAGGTGGTAAACCAAGCCACTCCAACGTTGACTTTGACAACGTCGGACAATCCTGCAAGTTCTGGCGAGTCCATAATCTTTACGGCCACAATATCGAATGGCCTGACTGGTACCATCACCTTTTATGACGGCGGCTCCTCCATTGGCACTGGAACCATAAGCGGGTCAATGGCAACCTTCTCCATCAGCACATTATCCATTGCCACACACACTATCACGGCAAGCTGGCCGGGCAATACCGATTTCAATGCCGTTACGTCCAGTTCGCTATCACAGGTGGTCAGCAATCCTGCGGTTGTGCTGACACTTTCTGCAAGCACACTGACGCATGGATTGCCCCTTACTTTAACAGCGTATGTCAGTGCGTATGGCACAGCGGTCAATCCTGGATCCGTGGTGTTCTGCAATGCCAGTTTCAGCTCCTGCACCAACCAAGCCATCGTTGGCAAGGCACAGCTTAACAGCTCCGGTACGGCAAGCATCAAAATTATTCCGTCGCTGGGCGCACACAGCTATAAGGTCATATTCAAACCAAATGGTACGTATCCGTCAGGCTATTCCCCATCACAATCTATGACAGTAACGGGGACCTACACCACCACTACGACAATCAGCTCTAGCGGATCTGCGGGCAGCTATACCCTTACTGGAACGGTAGCGACTGATGGTGGACCGGCAATAACACCGAGCGGCAGTATCTTATTTGAGGACGCCAGCAACGACAACTATCAACTGGGGACAGGGACGCTTGGGTCTGCAACATTTTCACAAAGCTTTACCAGTGGATCGACGAATTCGGTGGCTGTGCCGCGCGGTGTGGCAATTGCCGACTTCAACGGAGACGGAATACCAGACCTGGCGGTGGTCAACCAGAATGCTGAGAGCATTGAAATTTTACTGGGCAATGGAGATGGTACTTTCACAGCAACGTCGGGGTCTCCTATAGCAATTGCAGGCAGCTTGCTGATTGGAATTACAGCGGGTGACTTCAATGCGGATGGCAATGTTGACCTTGCTGTGACCGACAACGGCGACGGAGAAGTTTTCATCTTATTGGGCAACGGTGACGGCACATTTGGCACACCCACTGCAATTTCTGTTGGTGGCAGCCCAGAGGAAATAAAGAATGCTGATTTTAATACCGATGGCAATCTTGACCTTGTGATTACAGATTATGCCAACAATCAAATAATTGAGTTATTGGGGAATGGAACCGGCGGATTTCCGACTACCAACACTTTTTCAACTGGTTCAGAGCCGATCTCGCTTGTAGTTGCAGACTTCAACAGTGATGGAAAACTTGATCTCGCAGTGGGAAATTACGGTGCAAGCAGTGTGACTGTGTTGCTAGGAGATGGGACTGGAAATTTTTCACAGCCTACAGGTTCGCCATTTAGCGCTGGAGGCAATCCCTCCTCCATTGTTGCCGGGGACTTTAATGGTGATGGCAATCCTGATCTTGCTATCGCTGATTCAGGCAGCACGAGTGTGGCTATTTTGCTGGGCACAAGTAGCGGGACGTTTGGCTCACCGAGTTACGTGACAACGCTAACTGGTCAAAAATCAATTGTCACGAATGACTTCAACAACGATGGGAATCTCGATCTGGCGGTTTGCGACCCTACAGGAAAAATCTATAGCTATCTTGGAAATGGCGATGGAACATTTCAGAGCTCTGTATCAAATTCATCAGCTAGCACCAATTGTACCTATCTTGCAGCCTCAGATTTTAATGGTGATGGCAATCCTGATCTCGTGTTGTCACTACAGGGCAACAATACAACACAGGTCATTTTGAATAACACCACAGAGACGGCAACTGCATCTGAAAGTGCAGTATCCATACCCGGTTCAGGAACACATAACATTGCTGCCGCATACGCTGGAGATAGTTACGATGCAACCAGCACATCTAGTACAACACCGCTGACTGCAACAATCATCCCGACAACACTTACGCTTGCCACCACACCGGCAAGCGCTGATTATGGGCAGCAGGTTACGCTCACAGCTACGTTGAGTCCCGCACTGGTTGGTGCCCTTAAAGCAGATGGCGAGAGCATTACATTTAAGAACGGCATCAACACCATTGGCACAGCCACACTTTCTAGTGGGTTGGCAACACTAACAACAACTACGTTGCCCGCAGCGACAGATACCTTAATTGCTGTCTATGGGGGTGACAGCAATTTCAGCAGCAGCACATCATCCGGTGTTTCGTATACTGTCGGGCAGACAACGCCAACGATTACTTGGGCTGCACCATCACCGATTAGTTATGGCACGGCGCTTAGCAGCACTCAGCTGGATGCGATTGCAAGTGTAGCAGGAACGTTTGACTACTCCCCCGCAGCGGGAACGGTGCTGGGAGATGGTGCGCAGACACTATCAGTCACTTTTACTCCAACGGACACAACTGACTATACAACTGCGACTCAAACCGTAACACTAACGGTTGGGCAGGGAACACCTTCAATTAATTGGGCAACACCGTCACCCATCACCTATGGCACGGCATTAAGTTCAACACAACTGGACGCGAGTTCTACAGTGGCTGGGTCGTTTACCTATGACCCTGATACGGGTACAGTGCTGACTGCTGGGTCGCATGTATTATCAGTCACGCTATGGCCAACCGATACGACGGACTACACCACTCAGACAGCGATGGTTACGCAAGTGGTCAATAAGGCCACGCCTGGCATTAGCTGGTCGGCCCCAGCGGCCATCACTTACGGGACTGCACTGAGCAGCACGCAGTTGAATGCAACATCAGCAGTTGCCGGGACATTTGTTTATTCACCGGCGGCGGGTGCGGTATTAGATGCAGGTACACAAACACTTTCCGTCACATTCACTCCGACCGATACTTCGGACTATAGTGTGCAGACAACCACCGTCAACTTGGTCGTAAACAAGGCAACACCGACGGTAAGTTGGTCAACACCCTCGGCAATAACCTATGGAACAACATTGAGCAGTAGCCAGTTGAATGCAACCGCAAGCGTGGCAGGAAGTTTTGTATATTCTCCAGCCGCAGGTACGGTGCTGAGTACCGGCACACAAACACTTTCCGTTATTTTTACTCCAACAGACTCAACCGACTACAGCACAGCAACGCAAACGGTGAACATAATTGTAGATAGCGCTACTCCCACAATTACTTGGACTACACCATCGCCCATCAATTATGGAACAGCACTGAGCAACGACCAATTGAATGCGACATCTACGGTTGCTGGAACATTTTTGTATTCACCTGCTGCGGGCACTATCCTGAGCATAGGATCACATACTCTCACGGTAAGCTTTACTCCGACAGACACAACCGACTACAGTACACAGACAGGCAATGTAACGCTGGTAGTTGGACAAGTTACGCCATCAATAAGTTGGTCAACACCATCAGCCATAAGTTATGGAACGGCATTGAGTAGCACCCAACTGAATGCCACCGCAAGTGTGCCAGGCACATTTGTGTACTCCCCAGCCGCAGGTGCGGTACTAGGTGTAGGTGCGCAAACCCTGTCCGTTACATTTATTCCCACGGACAGTGCAGACTATACCTCTACGACTGCTACATCGACTCTCACAGTCGGACAACAGAACACACTCGGAGTGCTGACAGCCAACAGCTCAGGGAGTATCACAGCAGGAGATCCCGTCACCTTCACTTACATCTTGAACACATCTGGAGCGATGGCGCCGACTTCCGAAACCGTCCAATTTTATGATGGGGCAACGGCCATAGGGGCGCCACAAAGTATCAGCATGGTCTCAGGATCAAATTTAGTCCCCTTTTCACAAGTGAATACCGCAGACGGATGGACGATATCTGGGACAGCTCCAACAATTGCGCCATTATCTGTGAATGGGGCAGATGGAAGCACTAACACGGCAACAACACTCACTTTTGCAGACAACACATCTAGTGTGGAGTATGCAGTTCCCAGCTCCACTAATTATGCCGGGCAACAAGTAACATTCTCCATCTGGGCGCAATCGGCAACAGCTGCAACACTAAACCTTAGCGTACAAGACAGTCCGTATGTAGCGGCAGCACAGACAGTATCATGTGCAGTTAGTACAAGCTGGCAGCGATGCTCAGTGACATATACATTCCCAGAAAATTCAGGAACGGGTTTTTCTGTATCGCTAAGTTCGTTAAATTTTGCAACATCCATCAATGTTTGGGGCGCACAATTTGAAATAGCAGCGCAGCCAGGCCCGTATATTGCAACAACCGGGGTAGCACAACCGACCGGAGGACAGGGCGGCAGCACGTCATTTACCTACGACAATTTTCTAACTGGGACTCACAGCATTACTGCGCAGTACGCAGGTGACATAGACTTCATAGGTTCTACTTCAAATACAGTTGTACTTAGTGGTGCACAAGAAGTCCCAGGGATGATCTTCAGCAGTTCTTCGTCGGGGCCGATCGTGTATGGCGCAGCAGTAACACTCGCAGTGCAATTGTCTGACCAGGACAACAGCAATGACTGGGTGCCAAGCGGTACTGTTCAATTTTTCGACGGCACAACAAGTCTGGGCACGGCCACTGTGAATTCTTCAGGTGTGGCAAGTATCACGCTATCTGGTGTAAGCGCTCTCACTGGCGGTACACACACACTGACTGCCAAGTATAGTGGCGATAGTACGTTTACCGCGCTCACTTCATCCCCAATCACGCAAGTGGTGAGCAAGGTAAGTTCAAACAGCGTGATTAAAACAACAGTGAGCAGTTCCGCTAACCCGGCAATCTACGGCACAACCATAACCATGACGGTGAAGCTAACATCATCATTGGCTGCAATCCCAACAGGAACAGTCACTCTGATGGACGGCAATAATACAGTCGGAACATTGACTTTAAATTCTTCTGGTAGTGCAAGCATACAACTGCAAGCACTGATTGTTGGTACAAATAACCTCGTATTCAGTTATTCAGGGGACAGTAATTACGACTGATATGATGCGCTGTTGCCCTGATAAAAGTATTATCATCCCGACATGAAGAAACTTGTATTACTGACTATTTCACTAAGCTTGCTAGGCTCCTGCTCTGCCCGTGCGCAGGTAAGACAAACTAAGCAACAAATACTGTTTTATACGTCCGAGTGGAAGGGAGAGCGCTTTAGAGATGGCCGCCCCAAGCTGCCGGATGACCTCCTGAAGCGGGCGCTGGATGTGTCGATTGAGGACATTTGGGATTATTTGAGCGGGCATGGATATCATAACCAATTTGAGGGGGAGTGGCAGGAACTGCATCCTGATGTGCCGTTTGCAGGCCGGGCGGTAACGGCGCAATACATGCCGCTGAGACCTGACATAGCGAGGGCCGAGGCAGCTGAGGGCAAGGCAGAAGGGCGTATTGCATGGGAGAACAACAATAGCTGGCCGATCAATGAGTTGGTGCCAGGTGATATTTATGTTGCGGATGGCTATGGAAAAATTGTGGATGGAACACTGATAGGGTCCAACCTTGGAAACGGGATTGCGGCCCATTCGCATGTGGGATTCGTATTCTACGGTGGAATCCGTGATGCGGAGGAGAACCGAGAGATTGCGGGGTTTAATGGCGCATACAAGGGCTATGATCCGTCAGATTGGCACGAAGAGGAGCTGACGAGTATTAATGCTCCTGTTCGGATTGGACGGGCGGTGGTGCTGCCGGGTGATCTGGTGTTGGTCAAGAAGGAGGGACTGATTGTTATTCCGGCAATCTTGGCCGAGGGCGCGATCAGCTCGGCAGAGTTCACGAATTTGCAGGACGCTTTTAATTTTGAGTTGAATCAAAGCGGGGCGAATGGAGCGCAGTTTGAAGGCGGATGGACAGATAAGAAATACGCAGCGTTTGAAAATTGGGTGAATTTACATCCTGAGAAATTGAAGATGCCTCGAAATGAATTTGATGCGTTGGTAGCGAAACGATTGGCAAGCAGAGACTAGCGGGGGCCTATTCGATGTTGAGGTCGCGGGTGCGGGGGAAGTTGACGCTGACGCCTGTGCTGACACCGACGGAGTGGACCGCGCCATAGGTGAAACCGGGCCAGTCCTGATATTCGACATCGACGATGCGGATGCGGAGGCTGCGGGTCAGGCTCCAATCGACACCGCCACCGGGGGCGATGACGAAATACTTGCCGGTGGCGTAGTTGTAGGGGAAGTTGAATCTGGCACTGCCGACGAGAAATTTGACATAGGGTGCCAGGCCGTAGGGATGGATGAGGGTGTAGCGCAGACCGCCGAGCAGGGTGGTGGCATTTACATTGTAGTTCTGGTTGAGGTTGAGCCAGCGCTCTTCGCCTTCGAGGCCGAATTTGGAATTGATGTTGAGGTCGATGTAAGCCATGGCGCCGCCGAGATCGCGCTGACCATAGTCGAGCTGATAGTAGGAAAAGCCACCGCCAAGTGCGATGTAGCTGATGGTCCGCTTCATGGTGGGTGCATCCTGAGCGCAGCAATCCTGAGCGCCATAATTGAATTCAGCCAAAGCCAGGATGATGAAGAAGGGCCAGAGTTGCCGCCAAGAAATGAAAAAAACTCGCTGCATCACTGGGTCACCTTCATTGGGTTATCGTCATGGGGATGGCGATGGATTGAGAGACACCGGAGAGGCCGACAGCGTTGATGTCGAAGGTGTATTTGCCGGCAGGGGTGTCACTGATGGTGATGGTATTGCCGCAGCTGGAAACGCCGGCAGAGATGGCGGCCATGCAAAGTAAAAGAAGCAGAGTGCGGAATGAGCGGAGACGCTGATGGTGCAGGAAGACAAAGAGCAGCAAGATGGAACCGGGCAGGGCACAGAGCAGTAGCCTGGCATTGGACTTTGGTGTGGCGGGTTTGCCAAGTTGAGTGCTTAGCGGGTTGCCAGTATCGACGATTACAGTAACGGTCTGCGATACACCGGAGAGGAGGGTGATTTGGTCCTGCGAGAAGGTGCAGGTTGCGGATTTGGGAAGGCCGAGACAGCCGAGCGAAAATGTGTCAGTAAATCCGTTGGTGGTGCTGAGCGTGAGGGTGAGAGTGGTGTGCTGACCGCTGGCCTGGGTGATGGAGATGGGTGAGGATGAGATGGTGATGTTAGGGACCGGCACAATGGTTACCACAGTGGCTGCCGAGGTTGAGCCGGCATAGTTGGAGTCCCCTTGATAGACGGCTGTAATGTTGTGGGTGCCAACGGCGAGGGTGGAGACGGTGAAGGAGGCGGTGCCAGCGAGGCCCAAGGAGGCGGTGCCTCCGGAGATAACAGTGCCATCCGCATAGAAGGTGACATTGCCCGTTGGAGTGGAGCCAGGAACGCCAATGACGGTGGCGATGAAGGTGATGTCGGTGCCCTGGTAGACGCTGGCATAGCTGGAGGAGAGGATGGTGGCGCTGGCTGCTAGGTTAACAGTCTGGAGATAGGAGTTGGAGGTGGTGCTCGGGTATATGGAGTCACCGGAGTAAACAGCGGTGATCTGGTGGTTGCCCTGGGGCAGCAGCTTGGTGGTAAGAACGGCGGAGCCGCTATTGAGAGGAATAGTGCTGCCGGTGATGGGTAAGCCATCGGAGTAGAAGACGACGGTGCCGGTGGGCGCGGTGGTAAAGTTGCTGTTGGTGCTGAGGGTGGCGACGAAAGTTACTGGCTCATAGACGGTGGACGGATTGGGAGAGCCGGTTAGCGTAAAAGTTGTGGTTTGCTGGATGACCTGGGTTAGTGGAGAGCTTGAACTGGCACTATCGTTGGAGTCGCCGGAATAGGAGGCGGTAATGGTGTGGGAGCCCACGGCAAAAGAATTGGAACTGTAGGTGGCAATGTTGGTGGTGGAGTTGAGGGATTGGGGCACACCTCCGAGAAGGGTGGTGCCATCATAAAACCTGACATTGCCGCTGATTGATTGAGGATTGGTCGTGGTGACGAGGGCGCTAAAGGTGATGGTAGTGCCAAGGCCGGCTGGATTGTCTGAACTGGTGAGCGTGATGGTGGTGGGGTAAACATTGAGGGAATCCCCGCTCATGTTAATGGATTGAGTGGCGACGGGTGAGTTCGAGTTGGTAACAGTAATTGAGGTGTTGACGGGTGAACCGACGACAGTGGGGGTAAAGTCTGCGCCAACACTGCACTGGTCACCGGGTTGAACGGCACTGCCAGGGCAGGTGGTATTAGCAGCATCCACGGTGGCGTTGGCACTCGCGATGGCGGCATCAGCGGGGAAGTTGAGGGTGGCATTCCCGTCATTTTCAATGGCCTGGGTTTCATCATCATTAGAGGAGATTGTGTTGAACTTGATGGCTGGATACACGAAGCTGGCGATGTTGGCGTAGACTTCACGGATGCGAAGATTGAGCCGGTCGGCAATGTAGTAGTTGCCAGCACTATCCAAAGCGACGGCAAAAGGCAGGTACAGTTGGGAGAGGCCGGATAGGTTGGCGTCCTGACCGTCGCCGCCGGTGTTGTTGTAGCCGCTGTAATTGAACGTGCCAGCAATGGTGGTGATGTAGGTAGTTGAGGTTGCTGTGTCGGTGACCACTTTACGGATACAACTGTTTTCAGAGTCTGCGATAAATAGATTACCCGCAGCATCGACGGCCAAGCCAGTCGGGCCGTTTAATTCAGCCTGTATGGGGGGCCCACCGTCCCCAGAATAACCAGCGGTGCCGGTACCGACAAAGGTGGCGATGGTGGTGCCGGATGAATTGACTTTACGAATTACATTACTGCCATTGTCGGATATGTAGAGGCTGCCGTCGGGGGCGACGACCACACTCCAGGGAGCATTAAGTGTGGCGGATGCGGGAGAGCCCCCGTCCCCTGAATAGCCAGCGGTGCCGGTACCAGCAAAGGTGGTGATGAAGCTGTTTTCAGCGTTGACTTTACGAATGACGTTATTGCCAGAGTCGGCGATATAGAGATTGCCGCTGGAGTCAAAACCGAGTCCCTGAGGGTTATTGAGTGTGGCGGTACTGGCCGGACCATTGTCCCCTGAATAACCAAGGATTCCGCTGCCGGCGGTAGTGAAAATTTCGCCGTTGGCAGCAACAATTTCTCGGACCACGTTGTAGCGCATGTCCGCGAAATAAATATTTCCGGCACCATCGATGGCCAGTCCTGAGGGACTGCCGATTTCAGCATTGACAGCTAGTGTGCCATTTGGGCTGTAGCCGATGATGCCGGTGCCAGCGATGGTGGTGACATCCTCTGTGGAGGCGTCGATGCGGCGTATGAGGTTGTTGTCGCTGTCAGAGTAATAGACATTGCCTGCACCATCCACAACCACACCGAGGGGTTCGCCAATGCCGGTTTGGAGGGCACTGGAGGAGCCGTTAGAGGAGATTTCCAAATTGCCATTGCCAGCGATAGTCGTGATTTCACCAGCAGCCATGACGCTGAGTGGACCTGTGCCGATACCGAACAGGGGCTGGGTGGCCATGATGTTGCCAGTTGAATCGAGCAGGACGATGGCACCGAAGCGAGCACCGGGGTATTTAGGGGCGAAATGGATGGATATGGTATAGGTCTGGTCATGGCTGTAGGCCGACCCTGTGGAGGGAGTACTGGTGGGCGTGAAGTCCAAGTTTTGGATGCCGGTGGTGAGGACTTCGACGGTGGCAAGAGTGCCAGCAGTTTGAATGATGACTGGTACGGCTTGGTCGGTTGATGAGCCAACATCGACGGCGGTTGTGAATACATAGGAGGTTTGGGCGAACGCGCCATAGAGTGGAAGGACGAACAGGAAAATGAGCAGACGGAGGAAGGATGCAATGGCGGGAGTATGAGTTGAATTAATTGTATCTGGCAGCATGTCACCCGACCCTGATCCACATCCTTGGCCTGCTAAGAACACAGAAATGTATATAGCCTAAATCCCACTGATGTTGTAAAGGTTTAGAACGTATTTATATAGACACTTGGTGCCTTTTTGCTGATGTAGAGCCAAATTCTATGGAACACTTTTTAGTCTGCAAATTTTAGTTATGGGGACAGACGGCAGATGAGTTAAGTACAAGCTGAATTGTGTGTCCCAAGTAAGTGTCTATAAGTCTCTGGCTGGCATATTAGTACGATCGTGTGCACGGATACAAGAGTTAATCTAAAAGGATTGCATTACTAAAGAAATGATCCATGTGAATGTAAAACTGATCGGCGCAAAGTGAAAAAGCATGAGGGTTTGCCGGGTATCCAGTGATTTAGCCGGCTTTTTCGGTGAGTTCAGCCCAGCGGGCGTAAAGGGTGTCATTTTCTTGCTGGGCTGCATCGAGCTCGGCGAGGGCAGCTTGGAGTGCGGTGGCATTGGAGGCGATGGAGGGGTGCCCGACCTGGTCGCGTGCGGCGGCGAGGCGTGAGTCAGAGACTTCGACACGCTGCTCAATGGTGGCAAACTCGCGGGTTTCGAGGTAGGAGAGCTTCTTTTTGCCAGAGACTGGTGTGCCGGCCGCAGCCTCAGAGCCATTGGGGCGGCGGGAGGACTTGTCGCTCAGGTTGGAGGGCTGATTGGCTTGCTCCTGTTCCTGAAGCCATGCTTCCCATTGGGGACAGTCGGCGAACTGGCCGATATGGCCGAGGCCATCAAGACCGAGTACGGTGTTGGCGACGCGGTCGAGCAGGTAGCGGTCATGGGTGACGAGGACGAGGGCGCCGGGGAAGTCGAGGAGATTTTCCTCTAGGATTTCGAGGGTGGGGATATCGAGATCGTTGGTGGGTTCGTCGAGGAGGAGGACGTCAGCGGGTTCGAGCATCAGTTTGGCAATGAGGACGCGGGCGCGCTCGCCACCGGAGAGGTTTTTGACGGGCTGGTTGAGCTGTTCGCCGGTGAAAAGAAAGCGCGAGGCCCAACTGGCGACGTGGACGAGGCGGCCCTGATAGCTGACAGAGTCGCCTTCGGGTGCGAGAGCGCGGCGGAGGGTGAGGTTTTCGTCCAGTTCGCGCATCTGGCTGAAGTAGACGAGGCGAAGGGCGTCGGCACGGCGGACGGTGCCGGTGGCGGGTGGTAGTTCACCACGGAGCAGGCGGAGGAAGGTGGTTTTGCCACTGCCGTTGGGGCCGACGAGGCC
>Ga0116230_10006699_pt1 | contig 11365 bp, 7 predicted proteins | sample S1TSphfallax_3_FD_88678 | JGI IMG/M metagenome (GOLD analysis project Ga0116230, IMG submission 88678) | Host-associated microbial communities from peat moss isolated from Minnesota, USA - S1T2_Fd - Sphagnum fallax MG | ecosystem: Host-associated > Plants > Peat moss > Unclassified | place: USA...
CGCTCTGGCTATGAGTGCGCCAGGTTTCGAGCGACTCCTTCAACTCCAGCAAACCTCGGTAAAGCCCGGCATTGGTGACCGGCGGGGTCAGGTAGCTGATGAGGGTCGCGCCGATTCGGCGTTTCGCAATCGCTCCTTCCGACGGATTGTTCGAGGCATACAGGTACAGGTTCGGCATGTCGCCGATCAGGCGGTCCGGCCAGCAAGCCGCCGACATGCCGGATTGCTTGCCCGGCATGAACTCCAACGCGCCGTGAGTTCCGAAATGGAGCACCGCATGCGCACCGAAGTCCTCGCGCAAAAACCGGTAAAAGGCCGAAAATGCGTGCGTGGGTGCGAAGCCCTTCTCGTACAGCAATCGCATCGGATCGCCCTCGAAACCGAACGCCGGCTGTACGCCTACGAAGATGTTGCCGAAGCGTTCGCCGAGCACGTGAATCGAAGCTCCGTCGCTTTGCTGTTTGCCGGGCGCCGGTCCCCATTGGGCCTCGATCTCTTTTAGATAGCGTTCACGGCGCACGTGGTCATTGGCCGATATCCGCTTGTGCACGTTCGCGAGCGCGCCGAATTGACCGGCGTTGCCGTTGATGATGCTCTCGCGCAGAGCATCGACGCTGGTGGGCAATTCGACGCGGTAACCCGCGGCCTGCATCGATTCCAAGGTGCGGTACAGCGACTCGAACACGGACAAATAGGCTGCCGTGCCCGTGTTGCCGGCATTCGGCGGAAAATTGAACAGGACGACGGCCACCTTGCGTTCGGCACGGGAAGCCCTGCGCATGGCGACCAGCTTGCTCACGCGCGCGGCGAGCATGAGCGCACGCTCCGGGCAGGATTGCATGTCCGCCGCCGAGTCGGTGGCCTTGAAGGTGCACGCGTGATGACAGCCCGTGCAGGTGACACCGGCGCCGCCCGGACGCCCACCGAACACCATCGGACCCGTGGCGCCATCGAGTTCTGGGATGGCGACCATGATGGTGCTTTCGACGGGCAGCAGCCCGCGCTCTGAGGCACCCCACTGATCCAATGTTTGGAATTCGAGCGGATGCGCGGCCACGTAGGGAACGTCCAGCGCCGCGAGTACGTCCTCGGCCGCCTTGGAATCGTTGTAGGCGGGTCCGCCGACCAGCGAGAAGCCCGTCAACGAGATCAGGGCATCGATGCTGGCGACGCCATTCTGCACGAAGAATTTGTCGATCGCGGGACGCGAATCGAGTCCGGATGCGAAGGCCGGAATCACGCGCAGTCCGCGAGATTCGAGAGCGGCGATCACGCCGTCGTAATGACCGGCATTGCCGGCCAACAGGTATGAGCGCAGCATCAACACGCCGACGGTGCCCTTGGGTCCGGGCGAGAACGGGACGTCCTCGACGCGCTCGCTATAGCGACCTTGCATCCGCGGATGATAGACGCCGACTTCCGGATAGCTCACCGGCGCCGCCACCTTGACGGACGACTGAAGTGCCGCACGTGGACCCGTGGCGTAGCGCCCGATCAGAAACCGGACCATGCTGCAGATGTTGTCCTCGGATCCGGCGAGCCAGTACTGCAAGGACAGGAAATAGGCACGCACATCCTGAGCGGTACCCGGAACGAACCGCAGCATTTGCGGTATCCGGCGCAGCATTTTCATTTGCTCTGCGCCGGCGGTCGCGGTCTTCTTCTTTCCGCCTCGTAGCCGCTTGAGCAAGGCCATCGGGCCACTCTGCGTGCCGTCCATGCTGAACTTGCCCAATCGCGTCAGGCGCACCACTTCCCCAGCCGACATGGCGCAGAGCATGGCGTCGCAACCTTCGCGGCGATCTTGCAGTGCCTTGAGAACCGGACGGAAATGATCCTCCATGAACAGCATGGTGGCGACCACGATATCGCCCTGCGCGATGTCATCGCAGCAGCGCTGCAGCGCGGCCGGATCACTGCCCCATTCGTCGGCGGCGTGAATGACCAGCGACAGACCGGGATATTCGTGGCCGAGCCGCAGTGCCGCCCGCGCGACGGCGCTGGACAGATGGCTGTCCATGGTCACGATGACGAATCGGATCAGGCTGCGGTCAGCGGCTGTAGTGCGCTTTGGCATCGTATAAGGTCTCCACCGTAATCAGTTCAACGGATCGATCGGCAGCAAAACGTTCTGTATTTCGCCGCGCTTTGCCGCGGACGAAGAAGGGAATCTTGCCGAGTTCCTTCTCGGCCTCGGGTGCCCAGGTGGTTCCCACCGTGGCCGGTTTCGACATGGCTTGTGCCACCGGCGCCGGCGCAGCTTTCGCAGTGACGGCGTTGGACCCCAGGTGCGAGGCGGGGGCGGCATCGTGGAACTCGAAGTCGCCGCGGAACATGGTCAACAGATGCTCTTCGAGGCCCATCATCAACGGGTGCACCCACGTGTCGAAAATGACGTTCGCGCCCTCGAACCCCATCTGCGGCGAATAGCGGGCCGGAAAGTCCTGAACGTGAACCGGAGCCGAGATCACCGCGCAAGGAACGCCCAGCCGCTTGGCGATGTGCCGCTCCATCTGCGTGCCCAAGACCAGCTCCGGCTGCAGTTCCGCGACCTGCGCTTCAACCGCGAGATAGTCATCGGTAATGAGCGGCTCCACGCCATACTTTTTGGCCGCCTCGCGCACATCGCGTGCGAATTCGCGGCTATAAGTGCCGAGACCAACGACGGTAAACCCGAGTTCTTCGGCCGCGATCCGCGCGGCGGCCACGGCGTGTGTCGCATCGCCGAACACGAACACCCGCTTGCCGGTGAGATAAGTGGAGTCCACCGAATGGGAATACCAACCGGAGTGAGAAGGCGTGCCCGCGAGCGCCGCGGCTGCGTCGGTACCGGCCAGCATGGCGACTTCTTGAATGAATTCGCGCGTTGCACCGAGACCGATCGGAATGGTCTTGACCGCCGGTTGATCGAAGGTACGACCCAGCCACTGGGCCGCCTGGAAACCGATCTCGGGGTACATCACGACGTTGAAGTCGGCCTCACCCAAGCGCGCGAGATCCGCCGGCGATGCGCCGAGCGGGGCGATCACATTGATGTCGACCTCGAGCTGCTCGAGTATTTGGCTGATCGCCTTGATGTCATCGCGATGGCGAAAGCCGAGAGCCGCGGGTCCCAGCACATTGCAGCACGCGCGACTGCCCGGCTCGCGTGCCGGACGCTTGAATCCGGGCGGGGGCGCATCTTTTGCACAAAGTGTTCGTACCAGTTGATAAAAAGTCTCGGCGGCTCCCCAATTTTCCTTCTTCTGATAAGACGGCAGCTCGAGCGGCACCACAGGAATGGGCAGCTTCAATGCCCGCGCCAGGCCGCCCGGGTCATCTTGAATCAATTCGGCCGTGCAAGACGCACCGACGAGCATGGCTTGCGGTTTGAATCGTTCGAACGCATCGGCTGCGGCTTGTTGAAACAGTCCGGCCGTATCACCACCCAAGTCGCGCGCCTGAAACGTCGTATACGTCACGGGCGGCCGCCGCGGCAACCGTTCGATCATGGTGAAGAGCAGATCCGCATACGTATCGCCCTGCGGTGCATGGAGAACGTAGTGCACGCCTTGCATTGCTGTGGCGATGCGCATCGCGCCGACATGCGGCGGACCTTCGTATGTCCAGACGGTGAGTTGCATGACTTATGCCACCAATCGCGTGCGGCGCACGAGCGGTCTTGCAAACAGCTCGGCAAGATCCGCCGCTTGATTGAATCCCTGGATCGGCGTGAAGACGAGTTCGATCGACCATTTGGTCGTCAGGCCGCGCGCCTCCAACGGATTGGCCAGACCCAGGCCGCAGACCACCAAGTCAGGACTGGCGGCAAAGCATCGGTCGAGCTGGTTTTCGACGTGCTGTCCTTCGACCACCGACGTGCCCGCGGGCAGGCTCGCCAGCTCCGCGGCAAGATGGCTGCGATGGAGGAAAGGGGTGCCCACCTCCACCAACTCCATGCTCATTTCGTTCGCCAGAAAGCGGGCCAGCGGAATTTCGAGTTGTGAATCGGGAAAGAAGAATACGCGCTTTCCCGCCAGTTGGTCCCGATAGCGGCCAAGCGTGCGCAAGGCGCGTTCGTAAGCGGGTTGAGTGGCGAGTCGAAATCGCGCATCGTCGATGTGCCATGCGCCAGCCGCGGCTTTCAACCAGCCGAGCGTGCCTTCAGCACCGAGCGGGAACGGAGCGGGAAGGTGCTTGGCACCGCGCTCCTCGAGGGCTCGTGCCGTGTCCGCCAGAAAAGGCTGTGCCAGTAGAAAGCGCGTGTTCGCACCGATGGGAGACAATTCGGTCGAGCGACGCGGTGGGAAGAACTGCACGTCGGTGATGCCCATGTCGTTGAGCAATATCCGCATTTGGTCTTCCACGACGTCCGCCAAGGACCCGACGACCAAGAGATTGGGCGATGCATCGGGAGGCGTTACCGGCAGACTTGGCACCAGCGATGCCAGACACGCATCCTCGCCTTGGGTGAAGGTCGTTTCGATGCCGCTTCCCGAGTAATTGAGCACCCGCACCTGGGGCGAGAATCGGCCGGACAGTCGCAATGCCGCGCGCGACAAATCCAGCTTGATGACTTCCGAAGGACATGAGCCGACCAGAAACAGCAGCTTGATATCGGGGCGTCGCGCGAGCAGTTGAGTCACCACCCGGTCGAGTTCCTCGTTGGCATCCGCGAGGCCGGCCAAGTCGCGCTCGTCGATGATGGCCGTCGCGAAACGCGGTTCGGCGAATATCATGACGCCGGCGGCCGATTGAATCAGATGGGCACAGGTGCGCGAGCCGACCACCAGGAAAAATGCATCTTGAATCTTGCGATGAAGCCAAATGATGCCCGTCAGGCCGCAGAACACTTCTCGCTGGCCGCGCTCGGCCGAAATTCTCAAGTTGTTGACGTTGCTCATGTCAATAGGCCCGTGGCAAGGCTCTGCGAGCGTGTTTGATCGTCATGCGGCGGGCCCTCGAGCCGCGCCTTGCGAAGTTTGATGATGAACTGCGTTGCGTTCAGCAGGTAGGCGGAATACGCTAGCAAGGCGATGTACATCTGATAGCGCGCGTGCAGAGCGCCGAATAAAAGCGTCCCAAGGTAGGCCGTGTGCAACGCGAGCACGAACATACTGACGAAGTCTTCCCAGAAGAATGCCCGCGCAAATAGATATTTGCCGAACACATCGCGCTCCCAAATGCACCCGGTGATCATGATGGTGTACAGAACGAGAGTTTTGACGACCACGGAGGCCGTCGCGGCGGCGAGGCCATTTCCGGTCAGGAGGAACCTCACGACGAGGGCGGCACTGACCAAGAACACCAAAAATTGTATCGGGGCGAGAATTCCCTGGACCAACGTCCAGGGTGAACGGTCGCGCCGGATCCTTTCGTCTTTTGTGTACAGCGGCATCGAAGCAACCCTAACGCCGTTGTATCCAACTGTCAACAAAACTGTACGTAAAGGAAACTTGACAACTGGACCTGAAGTTGAGAAGGTCGCCAGCGGGCCGATTCCGCGGGCAACCATGAGTTAGACGATCGTGTTTTCTTATGTAAGCGACCTTCGGCAACAGAAGGCGTTTAGCCTGCGGGGTTACGCCCGCGTTCCTTTTCGGAGGTGTGGAACTAATGCACAGGGGTGACATTTCGGCGGGGCGGGGAAAGTGCGGGCCCGGTGGCGGAAGTCGGTCTGAGGTCAAAACGGAGGCGGGGACGGAAATTCGAGTGACGGATTCGCAAGTGACGGAAGCGCGAGTAATCGAATCTCAAGAGAGGATGGCGCGGCTGGTGCGCACCATCGAAGGTGAAATCGTGCCCCGCCTGGTCATGGTACGGCGGGTAGCGCCCGTTGCATCACCGGCGAGCATGGCGAACGCGGACCACGCGAAGAATCCGGATGAGGCCGACGTGCGCGAGTTGGTGCGCCTACTGCTGGCGCACGACGTGGGCGTGGCGTCGGCCTACGTGGATACGGTGCGCGAGCGAGGTGCCTCTCTCGAGGGCGTCTGTCTGCGGTTGCTGGCGCCCGCGGCGCGCGAGCTCGGGTTGCTATGGGAGGAGGATGAATGCGATTTCATGCAGGTCACGGTCGGGTTGTGCAGGCTGCATCAGTTGCTGCGCGAGCTGAGCCCCGAGTTCCGTCCGGACGTGCCGGAGTCGAAGCGCGAGAAGAACATTTTGCTGGCGCCCGTGCCGGGCGATCAGCATACGTTTGGCATTACCTTGGTGGCCCAGTTCCTGCGCAAGGCCGGCTGGGAGGTTTGGAACGAATACCCGTCGAACGGCGCGGAAATTCTGGAAGTGGTCCGGCAGAATTGGTTTGCCGTGATCGGCCTGTCGGTGGGCAGCGAGTCCCGCGTGGACGACGTCGCCGCCATCATCGGCGCCATCCGTCATGCATCTCTCAACCGCACTGTTGGAATCCTCATCGGCGGTCCGGTTTTGGTGGCCAAACCGGAACTTGCCGAGCTCGTGGGTGCCGATGCGACGGCAACCGACGGGCCGATGGCGGTGCTGCGTGCCGAGACAATGTGTAGTTGCCAGGCATCGTCCGGGCTTATTTGAGAAACAAGGATTCAAATGAACGCGCGTGTGGATGAGGTCTCGTGAAGCAGTTCAGCAGTGCGACGACTTGGTTGAACGATATCGACAGCGAGTCAGCCAGCAAGCTCATCACCGTGTCCGCGGATATCGCCCTGGTCGTCTCGGACGCAAGGCAAGGTGTGATACGCGACGTGTCGTTCGGCAGCGAAGCTTTGTCCGCGTCGATTGCAGATAAGTGGATCGGCCAAACCTGGGCGGACACGGTGAGCGTCGACAGCCGCTCTAAAATCGAGGCGCTGCTGCGCGACTCCACCGCGAAGGGAATGCCACGCTGGCGCATGGTCAATCACGTAGCCGGTGCCGGTCAGACCGTGCCCGTCAGCTATGCGGCGGTGCAGATGAACAGCGCCGGCCAGGTCGTCGCCTTCGGCCGCAGCATGCAACCGATGGCGAATCTGCAGCAGCAACTCGTCAGCGCGCAGCAATCGATGGAGCGCGAGTATATGAAGTTGCGGCAGGCGGAAGCGCGTCACCGGCTGTTGTTTCAAGTGGCGTCCGAAGCCGTATTGATCGTCGATGCCAGTAACCGCAAGGTGCTGGAGGCGAATCCGGCGGCAGGCAAGCTGATGGGGGAGGGTGCGTCGCGCCTGGTGGGCCGTTTGTTCCCCGAAGGTTTCGATGAGACCAGCACCCAAGCACTCCAAGGCCTGCTGGGCGCGGTCCGGGCCACGGGGCGCACCAACGAGGTCGCGGCCAAGTCGGCCGACGGGACCCGCGAGTTTCTGGCTTCCGCATCGCTGTTCCGCGAGGAACGATCGTCGTTTTTCCTGATTCGACTCGCGCTCTTGAATGCGGAGCGCACCTCGTCGACACCGACCCAGCATTCCAAGGTGCTGGAAATCGTCGCCAGTGCACCGGAAGGCTTCGTGGTAACGAACTTGGAAGGGCGGATTCTCTTCTCGAATCGGGCGTTCTTGGATCTGGTGCAGCTCGCCACCGAGGAGCAATCCCGCAACGAGCCGCTTGAACGTTGGCTGGGCCGTCCGGGAGTCGATTTCAATCTGCTGACGGCGCAGCTGCGCGAACACGGCGCACTGCGCTTGTTCGCGACGCAATTGCGCGGTGAGTACGGTTCAACCAGCGATGTGGAGATCTGTGCGGTGTCGGTGGTGGACGGCGAGGAGCCCTGTTTCGGCTTCACGATCCGTGACGTGGGCCAACGCGTGATCTTCGACCGTCAAGTGAATCGCGACAAGCCCCGTTCCGTCGAGCAACTCACGGAGCTGGTGGGCCGCGTACCGCTCAAGGACCTGGTGCGGGAGTCGACCGACATGATCGAAAAACTGTGCATCGAAGCGGCCTTGGAGATTACCGGGGACAACCGCGCATCGGCGGCTGAGATCCTCGGCCTGAGCCGTCAGAGCCTCTACGCGAAATTGCGGCGCTACGGTCTCGGCGAACTGGCCTCGGCCGATAGCGAGCAATCCGGGTAGGCGGCGATGGCAAATCCTGTGGCGCGATCGATCACACCGGCGAGTGCGGAATTTCCCGCACCGACGGTCGTGCTCGAACTCCTCAAACCGATCACCTGGTTTCCACCGATGTGGGCGTTCGGGTGTGGTGCCGTCTCGTCGGGAGTCGCCTGGAGCGGACATTGGCCGCTGATCGTGACCGGCGTGGTGCTGTGCGGGCCGCTGCTGTGCGCATCGAGCCAGGCCGTCAATGACTGGTTCGATCGGCATGTCGATGCGATCAACGAACCCGGGCGGCCGATACCGTCCGGCCGCATGCCCGGTCAATGGGGGCTCATCGTCGCCATCATCTGGAGTCTGCTGTCGTTGATCTGCGCGGCGGCTCTGGGTACGTGGGTGCTCGTTGCGGCGCTTGCGGGGTTGGTTCTGGCGTGGTTATACAGCGCCCCGCCGATTCGCCTGAAGCAGAATGGCTGGTGGGGAAATCTAGCGTGTGCGGTCAGTTACGAGGGCCTCGCATGGGTCACCGGTGCCGCCGTGATGTTGGGCGGAGTGACGCCATCGGGACGCACGATCGTCTTGGCAGCTCTATACAGCTTGGGCGCGCACGGCATCATGACCCTGAATGATTTCAAGTCCATCGAAGGCGACACGCGCTGTGGCGTGCGATCGCTGCCGGTATTGCTCGGAGCGGAACACGCCGCCGAGGTCGCCTGTGTGGTGATGGCACTGCCCCAGTTCGTGGTGGTCGCGTTGTTGACGGCGTGGGGTGCCCCACATCAAGCGATCGCCGTGGGCTTGCTGCTCGGAATACAATTATTGATGATGCGCCGCTTGCTCGGCAGCCCGCGTGAACGCGCGGCGTGGTATCAAGGGACCGGCGTTACGTTGTACGTCAGCGGTATGCTGGTGAGCGCTTTCGCACTCAAGGGCCTCATCTGATGGGCTGGCTCGCCATCATTCGATTGGGATTGGTGCAGGCGGCGCTCGGTTCGGTCGTGGTGTTGGTCACGTCCACCTTGAATCGGGTGATGGTGGTCGAATATGCGCTGCCGGCGATGCTGCCGGGCATGCTGGTCGCGCTGCATTATGCGGTGCAGATGATCCGTCCTCGCTTCGGCTACGGCTCCGATCGGGGCGGACGACGCACGCCATGGATCATCGGCGGAATGATGGTCCTGGCGGCCGGCGGCATGCTGTGCGCGCTTGCCACCGTCACGATGCCGCTCAATCCCTGGGGCGGCGTGGCGCTCGCCGTGCTGGCCTATACGTTGGTGGGCCTGGGCGTGGGTGCCGCGGGCACGTCGTTGCTCGTTCTATTGGCGAAGCAGGTCGACGACCGTCGGCGCGCGGCCGCGGCATCCATCATGTGGGTCTTGATGATCGCTGGTTTCGCGATCACTTCCACGACCGTCGGGCATTTCTTGGACCCATATTCACCGGCGCGATTGTTGCGGGTGATCGGTATGGCCGCCGGTACGGCATTGGTGGTGGCATTGGCAGCCCTCTGGCGTGTCGAGCAGGAACGTGCCGAGACGAGCGGCGGGCAGTCGGGCAGGAATGACGAGCCAAGCCATTCGGCCAGGGTGCCGTCGTTCTCGGTGGCATTGCGCGCGGTCTGGATCGATCCGCAGGCACGCGGGTTCACGCTGTTCGTGTTCGTTTCAATGCTCGCGTACAGCGCGCAGGAGCTGCTGCTGGAACCGTTTTGCGGCTTGGTGTTCGGTTACACCATCGGGCAGTCCGCCAAACTGTCCGGGCTGTGGCACGGCGCGGTCTTCGTCGGAATGGTTTGTGTCGGTCTGGTCTGCAGCGGTACCCGGCGCGCGGGTTTCTTGCGGGCGTGGACCATTGCCGGCTGCTCCGCGTCGGCATTCGCCATTTTGAGCCTGGCCGCTGCGGGAATCCTGGGACCCACGGGCGTCGGAGCCTCGCCCCTCAACGTGTCCATCGTCATTCTCGGCGTGGCCAACGGCGTATTTGCGGTATCCGCCATCGGGTCCATGATGGAACTTGCGCACCACCGCGCGGACGGCGGTGCAGGCGTGCGTATGGGGCTATGGGGCGCCGCGCAGGCGGTCGCGTTCGCGCTCGGCGGCATCGTCGGCACGGGTACCGTGGACTTGATCCGGCATGTGTTCGGATCGCCGGTGACGGCGTTCTCCATCGTCTTCGGCATGGAAGCTGTTTTGTTCTTCATAGCGGCCCGATTCGCAGCCCGAGTCGGCTCGACCAACCAACGCCACACAGTGGCTAATCCAATGGCGGTGATCGCATGACGCACTCAATGCAAACATTCGATGTGGTGGTGGTGGGCGGCGGCCCGTCAGGCGCGACGGCGGCGACGGATCTGGCGCGTCGCGGGAACAAGGTCTGCCTATTGGACCGAGCCGGGCGCATCAAACCCTGCGGAGGCGCCATTCCACCCAAATGTATCGAGGAATTCGAGATCCCCGATGCTCTGCTCGTCGCCAAGATCAACTCCGCACGCATGATCTCACCGGGAAAAACCGCGGTGGACATGCCCATCGAGGGCGGCTTCGTCGGCATGGTGGATCGCGAAACTTTCGATGAATGGCTGCGCCAGCGTGCGCGGGCCGTAGGCGCGGACCTGCGCATGGGCACGTTCGATCGGATCACTCGGGATACCGACGGCATGGCCATCGTTCACTATCGATGCGGCAAATCCGAGGAGGTGCAGATTCGTGCGCGTGCGATCATCGGCGCCGATGGCGCGATGTCCGCCGTGGCCAAGCAGTGCATACCGGGCGCCGACCGCATTCGTTACGTGGCGGCGTATCACGAAATCATCCGGGTCCCGGTGAAGCCGACCGATCACTATGCCGCCACGCGCTGCGACGTCTACTACCAGGGGCATCTTTCGCCGGATTTCTATGCCTGGGTATTTCCGCATGGCGCAACGGCCAGCATCGGCGTCGGCAGTGCCAACAAAGGCTTCTCGCTGCGCGGTGCCGTGACCGACCTGCGCTCACAAGCGAATCTCACCGGTGAGACCATCCGGCGCGAGGGCGCGCCCATCCCGATGAAGCCGCTCAAGCGGTGGGACAATGGCCGCGATGTGGTTCTGGCCGGCGATGCGTCAGGCGTGGTCGCGCCCGCATCGGGGGAGGGCATCTACTACGCGATGGCCGGTGGGCGATTTGCCGGGGCCGCTGTCGCAACGTTCCTGGAAACCGGCAATCCGAGCGCGCTGCGCCAGGCGCGCCGAGATTTCATGAAGGCGCACGGCATGGTGTTTTGGGTTCTGGGGATCATGCAGCGCTTCTGGTACTCGTCCGACAAGCGGCGAGAGCGTTTCGTCAGCATCTGTCGCGACCCTGACGTGCAACGCCTGACATGGCAGGCGTACATGCACAAGAAAC
>Ga0116230_10006700_pt1 | contig 11365 bp, 10 predicted proteins | sample S1TSphfallax_3_FD_88678 | JGI IMG/M metagenome (GOLD analysis project Ga0116230, IMG submission 88678) | Host-associated microbial communities from peat moss isolated from Minnesota, USA - S1T2_Fd - Sphagnum fallax MG | ecosystem: Host-associated > Plants > Peat moss > Unclassified | place...
TCTTCATCTCTTTCAGACAGAAAACAGCAGCGATTTCAGTTCTTTCAAAATATCTACAGACAAAACAGAACCTTGCGCTCTCGAATCCGCATCAAATTTCCAAATCCAATGTCGTCGCCGTCAACGCTAGAGGACTCTCCGCAGCATAGAAGAGAACACAGAGGAGGCTTTGTGCGGGCGACCACGGCCTCGTCCTTCTGGACTTTTCCAGCAGCGGCGGCAGAAGCAGAGAAGACGACAATTCCAAGTCGCCAGAACGTTCTAGAATTTGGAACTTTGCTCCTGCTTCCAGAATCTTCTGAGGTTAGTACCGGAATCGATCACCATTCATTCACAAGGTGAACAAGAAGACGACAATTCCAAGTTGCCACATCATCCAGAACAACGTTCTAGAAATCGGAACTTTGCGCATGTTTCCAGAATCTTCTGATTAGGTACTTAGCGCTGGAATCGATCACTAGATTAATTAATATCACCAATTCACACTGCGCAGTGTGGACCCAAATATAATCAACAAGAGTTATTTATTTAAAAATATTTATTTATCTTTTTTCTTTATTAAAAAGATTACAAGTTTGAAAAAAGAAAAAGAAAAAAACTTTTCACTCTCAAGGTGGTACTAAGCCCTAAGCAAGTTTAGTTTTTAATAAAAGTTTATTTCAATTTTTAAAAATAAAAATAATTCCCTTTCAAATTGAAAAAATACTAAGCATTTAAAAGAAAATCTCAAATCATTTTATTTTACTTCTATGTACATAATATTAAAAAATAAAAATAGAATTCAGGAAATTTAGTTATTAATAAAAAATTCTTTCAAAAATGTTGATAAAAGTAGGTATATAGTATTTAGTTTGAGATTTTTTTGTGAAATTTGATTTATTTTCGATTATTTAATTAATGATTTCTCACCAATAGAAAAATAAGGAGGATTAGAAGTTTCTAGACCGAACTGACTCGTAGGTCCTCTAGACCATACGGAACACGTGAACCAGTTAGGGAACAAGGGAACGAGACGTGAACTGACATAAGACAGTGTGCACAGTCTCAGGGAACGTGAGAGAGAACCAGTCGGAGGGAGCGTGGCAAGGGTTTGCTTTCTCAACGCAGAAGAAGAAGAAGAAGAGAAGCGGAGGCGGCGGTAGAAGAAAGAGAGGGAGAGAGAGAGCGTTCTTGTGCCGTTTGTTGCTGCGCTTGGAATTTGCAATATCACGGTGGGACGAGATCCTATTCCTCGTACGCATCCACGACACCTGCAAACTCGAGGTTTTTCATTCTGTTCCTTTTCATTATGTGTTTTTTTGGAAAAGTACAGAAAATCTGTTGTTGTGGCTTCTGCTGCTTCTGCCTCCTGATGCTAGTGCTGCTGTTGTGGTCGTTAAGTTAAAGAGAAACAGAAAACTATTGTGACAGTGAGTGTCGGTCGGTTTTGTGGAAGAGCAGACGTAATAGGTGTAGATAGAAGACGCTGAATTTTGTGTCCAAGTTTTTCATTATGCTATTTTCTTAGGTTTCTTTTGTTTTGGATAAAAGTATTGAAACTCTGTTGCTGCGGCTGTTGTGGTTACAACCGTCTTCCGTTAAAAGAAACATAAAACGATTGTAATAGTGAGTGTCCGGTTGTGGAAGCGCTGGCGTATACATAGAAGACGCAGAATTTTGTGTTAGATCGCTCGGTTAAGCTTTCTTTAGTCGGTTTTTTTCCTGTTTTTTTCCCCTTTTGTTTTCCCCGGTGCAGTATAGTTGTGTGGCTTTTTGTGAAGGTTGTTTGCCGTCCTTCTGTTGTTGTTGCAGCAAAATGTTTGGACGTATGCCAAAGAAGAGTGACAACACCCGGTACTATAACGTTCTCGGCGTCTCCAAGACTGCATCGCAGGATGAGCTGAAGAAAGCGTACAGGAAATTAGCCATCAAAAATCATCCAGACAAGGGTGGTGATCCAGAGAAGGTTCTATCATATTCTTCTCTCTTGATCAGCCTCTTTCTCCCTTGTTTTTTGTTGTTTGGAAGTTTCTGATTATGCTGTCTGAGTGTTCATCGGAATGCCTGTTTGATCTGCTGCAGAGAGGTGGATCCCTTGTCCTGGCGAAAATATAGAGAGTTTTGTGGAATTTTTTGTTGTATGCCAGATATTCTTGTATGTCAAGACTTAGGATTTCCTCTAAGAATGTATTTGAGTGAGTCCCCGGGCATGTATTCCTTGCCTGAGATTGTTTGATCCCCCCTACAGAGTCTGTTTCTAGATGCAGCATGTCAAGGTGATCCTGTAAGATGTTTTTTCCCCCCACTTTGTATCATTCACTTTCTACTCGTCACCTTCAGTACAGCACAAAGTGTGACTGAGTGAGATAGAGTGTACACTGACCAGTCTTCTTGTGCTTCCCTCCTTCTCAATTGGAATGAGATCTAAGAGTGTGGAAGGTTTTCTGTAAATGTAGTTCAAGGAAATTTCCCAGGCGTATGAAGTGCTAAGCGACCCTGAAAAACGAGATGTGTACGACCAGTATGGAGAAGATGCTCTCAAGGAGGGAATGGCTGGAGGTGGTGCCTCACACAATCCATTTGACATCTTTGAGTCCTTCTTTGGAGGTGGTGGTCAGTCTTTTGGAGGTATGTTTGACCTTTGCCATGTAAAACTGTGACTTGATTTCTATCACCATGTCCATGCTAAAGAGATTGATAGTCAAGCAAGCTTTTTCCTGCATCCTTTGTTTTGTTCTTGTTGCCTGGTAGCCTCTGCCATCCTCTTTGTAGGACTCTCATCTGTTATGCTTGTGCAGGTGGAAGTGGGAGAGGCAGCCGCAGACAGAGAAGGGGAGAAGATGTGGTGCATCCTTTGAAGGTTTCTCTCGAAGAACTGTATAATGGGACATCAAAGAAACTTTCATTGTCAAGGAACGTATTGTGTGCCAAGTGCAAGGGGTGAGTCCTGAATCCTTCTGTACTTTCAGCTGCTAATCCTGTGATCACTTACTGCTGCCTATCCACAGTCATGTGTAGTGGTAAGTGTGGTGTTCTACAACTCCATCTTTTCCTTGTGAGATGTGCAAGATAGCCTCTTTCTTATTCATGGTTCGCTGGTTGTTTTCCCCAGGCATAGCTTTGTTTTGGTTTTCTATTTGTTTTTAGACAAGCCAACTTAAATGTATGTTCTGGTGATGTTTGTGCAGAAAGGGGTCAAAGACTGGTGCATCAAGCCGTTGTGCTGGATGCCAAGGTTCTGGCATGAAGGTTTCAATCCGTCAGCTTGGTCCCAGTATGATCCAGCAGATGCAGCATGTGTGTGCTGACTGCAAAGGATCAGGTATTTTGTCCTCCTTGGCTGTTGTTACACTGGCACTTTGCAAGTTGCTTTCTCCAGCTTCTTGTAGGCATGTACCATCCTGTTTGTAGTGGAATCACACATACAGACTGAGTGTTCTGGTGGTGTTCTTCCTTGCAGGAGAGGTTATTAGTGAAAAAGACAAGTGTGGACAATGCAAGGGTCAGAAAGTTGTGCAAGACAAGAAGACTCTAGAAGTGCATGTTGAAAAGGGGATGCAACATGGACAGAAGATAACCTTCCAAGGAGAAGCAGATGAGGCGGTATGGTTTTTTTTTCTTTCATTGTATCCACTTCCACATATGTTTTGTTCACATCTGCTTTCAGATATGCTTTGACTCAGGGTAGATTCTGTTCAATTCCACCCTAAGCAGAGTGGCAGAGTACTTCACTTGCCATGTCGTCGCTAGAGTTGTTTCTCTGTGCTCTTGTTTGTTGTGAAATTTAAGTATCCATTGCCATGCTTCTATGTTACATATGCCAAACATATTATGCTCTTAATTTCCTTTGCTGATGGCTCTTTGTGAACTCCAGATGTGTCTGACTCAAGTATACTAAATTTATTAACTTTTGGTGACCAATGTACACAGCCGGACACAGAAACAGGTGACATTGTATTTGTTCTGCAACTGAAAGACCATCCTAAGTTCAAGAGGAAGGGCGATGATTTGTTTGTGCAGCACACTTTGACTCTGACAGAGGCATTGTGTGGCTTCCAATTCCCCTTAACACACCTTGATGGTAGACAGCTTCTTATTAAATGCAGTCCTGGGGAGATAGTCAAGCCAGGTGTGTGCATGTGTTCATTTCTTGATTCTCCTTCTCCCTTCATCATCTTCTTCTTTGCGTGGAAAAACTCATCACTGTTTCAGAACTGAAATCCTCTCCTGACAAAACAACAAACATTTTATCTGTGATGAATCCTGACTTTTTTGGTATTTCTTGTTTTTCTGGATGGAACAAAAAAACCAGGTCAATGCAAAGCTGTGAATGATGAAGGCATGCCACACTATCAGCGGCCATTTATGAAGGGCAGGTTGTACATTCAGTTCTCTGTTGATTTCCCTGAAACAGGCTCCCTATCTCCTGATCAATGCAAGGCCATTGAAGCCATTCTACCTCCAAGACCTTCAAGTGCTGACATGACTGACATGGAGTTGGATGAGTGTGAAGAGACTACTTTGCTCGATGTCAACATCGAGGACGAGATGAGAAGGAAACAGCAACAGCAACAGGAAGCCTATGAAGAAGATGAGGAATCCTCTGGTGGACCACGCGTTCAGTGTGCCCAACAGTAGTAGTACTAGTAACCAGTAGTAGAGCCAAAGGGTTGGGGGTGTGGGGGATCATTATTTTTGGTCATCAGAAACATGGTATCTGAAACAAGATGAGTTTCCCTCTCCTTCAAAATCCAATTTGGTTTCTGCCGTCGTTGTTATCATCATCATCACAAGAGCTTTGATTTCGCAAGAGCTTCTCATGTCTTTTAATCTCTTGAAAACAAAAGACTGTGGAGGAGGAGTCTAGTAGTAGCAGAGCATTGATGATCATATTTGAGTGAAAAATTGAGTTGCAGGCAAAATCAAATCCAGCCTTGACATTCAACTAAGATATCAGTAGTGATGCTAATAGCAGTAATTGTTTGATCTTAATAGATAATTGATTGAGAAATTTATTAACATTTTGTTGGGGAGGAGTGGCCACCCACTGTTTCATTTTCTTCTTCAATTGATTACTCTTTTGTAGCTTAGCTACCTCAGGGGGAGGACATGTGTGGATCATCTCTGACCTCATATATGATGATGCAAATGATATGATTATTAAACTTTTGACTTGTGTTTTTAATGTAGGTTGATTGTTTTTTAGCTTCTCAAAGTCCGAAAGTAAGTCTCAAGCATTGCTGTTGTTGAGCATTGAGTTTTGTTGGCATTAAACAGCAGTCCTGACAGATTGAGGTGGTGATTGTTCTTGAATTCTTGTGGTATGGAGAACAAGGGTGTGCTGTTTAAATAATGCTAATGATTCAAGAACAAAGCAACAAGCAAGCTTCTGTGATCTTCACAACAAGTGATTGAAACAAGGCAAAACTACTAAGCAAGTCTGATAACTGTCTATAAATTAAAGAGATGCAAACAAAGCAAAGCTAACTTCTCTCTCTGACAATCATCATCATCATCTTTGAAAAGAAAGAAATGGAAACAAACAATCAAGCAAACTTTCTCTGAACACTTAAAAACAAAAGGTATGGAAATGAAACAAGCAAAACTTCTCAAACTTCTTTGATCCCCCTTCCTGAGAAAATCTAAACAAAGAAAGTTTGTTCAAGCTTCTCTGATCACCTACAAAAGAGATGGTTACTAGCAAAACAACAAGAATAAATGAACTCATGATCTCAAATCCAGCAACAAGAGAAAATCATCTTTCTTTTTTGGGGAGATGGGTAGTAGACAAAAACCACAATGAGCAAACTGATCATCTTGACTGGAACAACAACAACAACAGCAGCAGCAGCAGAAAAAAATGAATGGATTTTTGTACATTACACCACGTACTAGTACATAATGGAAAGTAGTGTATGTATTTTGGTATTAGGGACATAATAAATAAATAAATAAATATATTGTTACAATATTGATTGTTTTTTGTGGAATAGTACTATGGATGAAATTCATCCAAATGAATTGTTTACAGGTCATTTATATTACTTGGAGTATCAAAATCCAAAGCATTTTGCACTGGGAATTTTGGAGTTATGAAAATCATTGAGTTTCCATGTGAGATTATATACCATATTTCAGAAAGTGGAAAGATAAGAGTCAGAATTTTTTTGAGCTCTTTTGTAAAAGTTGTTTTTTGAGGGGTTGATGGATTAATTAATTGATTGATTCAGGAAATGAAGGAGGGTTTTGGGTACCCTTTTGGATACAACCTGAGTGCAAGGGGGTTTCAAGTGAAGGAGGTTCGGGTTTCCCATTACAACATCCCAAGTAATTCAAATGGGTTTATTGAAATGAAGGGTTTGGGCTTTTGATCTTAACCTGAGTTTAAGGGGAGTTAGTGAATTTGAGGATTGGGTTTCCAATCCAACACCAAGTATCAAAGGAGTTTAGTAAATGAAGGTTTCGGGTTTTAAATTCAACCCAAGTTCAAAGGGGTTTTTATAGTGAATGGAGGTTGGGGTTTCCAATCTAACACCCAATATCAAGGGGGTTTAGTACATGAAAATTTGGGACTTTTAAAAAAATCTAATTGAAGTTCAAGGGGTTCTAGTGAATGAAGGTTGGGGTTTCCAATCCAACCCCAAAGTTCAAGAGGGTTTTAGTGACGCTAGGGTTGGGTTGTCGAATCCAACCCAAGATTCTGGGGTTTAGAGAGTTGGTACCTAGTCCAAACAAACCCCCTTATATTCATGTACTAAACACCCCCTTGAGGTCATACCAAGCTGGCAAGGTCCTTGATACTAGGCCCAGGCCTATATTTAGTTTAGAGCATCTCCACCAGTGCTCAGTATGTGACTTTCAGAGGAAATCTTGGATTGAGGTTCATTGGTCAAATCCAGTGAAAGAATCCACTGGAAGACAGACTGCTGGGACCCTGAAAAAATGCCCAGTTTTCAGATCCCTGGAGGAGCACTAGAACAGTCTAATAAACACACTCAAATCGAAGTTTTTGACTGCTCCCTGTTTGTTTCTGATTGGGTAGATAGTTTGATTGGTCCATCAAGTGGGTTGCTATTAGTTTAGTCTCCCACCTGCTTGCACTCCCAGTTTCAGTTTTATAGGTGGGGTTGGAAAGAAGTTGGCAACTGGAACTTGGATGTGAAGAAATAGTTTTTGCAGAGTTGGTGGAGATGTATGCTCTCTCTTATATACTTTCTACCCATACCAAAGCTCCAACACTGGTATTTTATATATATCCCCATGCTAAAGCTACAAGTAAAGTGACACAATGGAGTTTGCAAAGTCAAATTGTGCACGTGGGTGCTTGGCTACACTGGAGCAGTACTTGTTTCCACCAGATCTACTATTTCCTTCTCATCATCATTAGTTCATGATTGATCATTGCAATAAATGCCTAAAGTTGAAGAAAAAGAAAGCATCAGACTCTGCAGTTGCTCTGGCCCATTGGGGGCTCTCTCCAACTCTTCTTTCATGGACCACCTTGCGATGTTGATCTTGTGCCCATTAGGAGTATATGCTTTTTTTTGCAATACTTATATATACAAAGGAAAGCAAACAACACTTACATCGTACTTGTGCAAGCTCTATATTTTGGAGCCAGCAAACAGGTGTTGTTTTCGTTGTGAATGTAAACCTCAACAAATTTTGTGAAACAGAATTTATGTCTTCTTGAGAAATGGAGGACATAAAACCTTTGAGGCATTTATTTCCACGGCATGAGTTGCGCTTTTGATGAATTTTACAACACATGATTAATTCAGCTTCCAAGATAAACCAATTGACAGTAGCATCATCAAGTTTCTTTTTTGGGGGTATATTATTACTTGTTGATTCTGGAGCATTATCTAATCTCTCCTTCAAGTTTTGGAAATGAGTTCAACTTTAATCCACTTTGCCTGTTTGTTTTGTGTAGGGTAAAGTCCTCGGCTATCTATCATGTTGCGTGCCCTCATTTTGCTAATGCCCTTGACTGAGGGGCTTTACCCCTCATAAAGACCTTCCAGAAATTCAGTGGAGAAACTGAGGCAAAACTGGGATGGGGGCATTATGAAAAACGAAATGCTCTCTGTGCTCCTGGAGAAAAAAAAATGCTTTATAAGGTCACCTCCAGATACACTGCAAAATTTCCAGCAGGTCAGTGAAATTCTCTCTCAAATAGTGGCAAGTATGCGGGTGCAATTAATTTAATACAAGAAGTAATCACAACATCCCACTGACCCACCCACCATATGCCCTTTGATTTCACTGAAAAGCTTCATTTCACCCAAAAACTAACTCCTTAAGTAGCACTAATGGGTAACAACAGTGCAGCAGATTGCTGGAATCAGATGGTGGTCAAACCAATGAAAGTCCCTGGTGATGGTTGTGAAGGTACCAAGGTAACAACAGAGAATGTAGCAGCAACAACTCACCCCAAAGATCTACAATTCCTTTCTCTTGGGTTTCAGAACAGATTTTGCTATTCCCATCATCAAAGTTTCAGCAACCCAAAGGATATCTGTCCGACAACAACAACAACAACAACCACCCATGGGATCTTTTGTCCCCATGGACCTTTCTTTTGTCACTTGACTTTCTTTTGACTATTCTTCAAATCTTTAAATCTGGCCTCATTGGTTGTGAACTTGTGAGGGAAGGGAAAAGCGGAGGCAAGGAGAAGCAGAAGAAGAAGAAGAAGATCATCCAGGTGAAATTCTTTGGGACCCACACAATCACCTTTTTTGTCATTTCTCTGTCTCATTCAAACAAACCCGTTTTATAGGGGGAAAGTGTTTGCAACTGTTTTCAACATTGTCCTTTTTCTCTTTGGGTTATATAGCTTATAACTTATCAGCAAGATTCAACACTTATGCTCAAGAGTTTGAAGAGCTGCAATTTGAGCCTTGGAACAAACTTGACAATTTTGGTGTACACATCATCTTTGTTGTTGTTGGCAGCTAAAAGTAGCTTAGTTGAATTCTTAGCCAAAGAAAAACATCCTTTTGTGGGGTGGATGGGGTTTCAAGTTTCAAGAAAGAATCTTTTTTTTTTTGTTGGGGTTGGTTGATGTGGCCTTCTTCACCTTCTTTGTTGACTGAAAAGTGCACCAAATAGTGCATCAATCTACTTGGAGTTTTGATGAAAACAAGAGTGAATTCAAATTCCCAATTTGGTGTCGATCTGAGCTTTTTTGTTCAAACCTTGAACTTAAGTATCAACAAAATTTGAGTACCTAGTAACCCAAAAATTCCAGAACTCGATTCCAACTTGGTGTCAATCAAACTGTTCTTTGTTCAAACCTTGAACTTAAGTATCAAAGATTATTGAGTCACTCAAAAATCTCAGAGTCAATTCCAGTTTGGTGTCAGTCAAGCATTTTGTTCAAACCTTTTTATTTAAGTATTTAAAAATTGAGTACCCAAAAATCCTAGAGTCTTGGGCTGTGGGTGGGGGAAATGGAAATGTCTGTGGAAGGAGGAGGAGGTAGGTACCCACCTACCTACATGCTACTTACCAATTTGGATTGGAGAGAATTTGCAATTTGACAAGTGTGTTTGTTTTCTTGTTCCAAATTGGACCACCCAAGTGCTCACATTTCACAATAGCCAAGAGAAGAAGATGAAGAAGCAGAAGAAGAAGAAGAAACTTTTTGTAAGTAACTTATATGGCAATGCAGAGCTAGCTATCTCTGCCGGGTTGCAACAAATTGAGAGAGGCCAAAAAGTGTGCATGAATCAACATAATCGTTTTTTATGTGAATTGAAAATTCCACAAAACCTTGACAGTGATCCCACAAACAATTTTTGATCTCTGAATCATAATGCAAATTTCTTAATTTAAGTGTTTATTTTTTTTGGAGTATTTTGAGTATCCATTTGTTAATAGACTTAAAATTTCTGTTTTCCGGTATTCTCAGTACCTATTTGAATTTTTGAGTACCTATTACAATTGCTATTGCAACCATGGGTATGACAGTTTATGTGAAATCAAGACCTTAGGGTTTAAGGTTCAGTGATTGCCCTGGTAGAAATTAAATACTTTTCAGTTGTGCAACACCAAAAAAAGAGAAAAAAAACTCTGAATTTGGCTGAAAATGAATATAATCAAACAGAATGTTATTAGTAAGCAAGCGAGAGCAAGAAACAACAACAACACTGTTTGTTGTCGACAATTGACAATGTGCTCAAATTCTTTTGAGTGTAAACTCTAGACTAGAATTTGCAAAGACCTAATTCAAATTCAGAACAAAACCCATTGATCGTCATCATCATCATCATCATAAAAACTAAGCATCCCTTAAAGATCTTTGAGCCTGGGGGCTTGGGTTTTTCCCTTATGAAATTGAGACATGCAGTACTCAGATAGTTGCACCATCATGGATGGAGTGACTCACAAGCTTTGCATATGTTTTTCTTGTAGGCAATATGTACTTCAAACAAACACAATGGCTGTAATTTGTCAATTTATCTAACTAGGAATTGCAGATGTCATTGAAGTCAGATCTGATCCCCGATTAAAATAAGTCTCCTAAGTCCCCACACTTTCATCACAGATGGTATGTATATATAAGAACGAGTCATTCATATGAATAAGATGAAGTTGGGGTGTAAGTACTGACTACACCGCCACTTGATTGTGTACGACCAGAGTTGGGGAATTTTACCCTTTCAATTCTTTTGTGTCGGCAGGTGTGGCCCAATTGAGTGGGCATGGAATGAATGAACCGTGGGCCTCTTCCTTTTTTCCTGGAAGATCCTATAGCCTAGCAGCCACAACCCTACTACACCAGACAAGAAAACCACAAATTCAACTGCCAAAGGACTACTTCTTGTTGCCACAAAACCCAAGTTTGAAGACCCACTTCTCGTTGTTGCCACAAGTGTGCATCTTCAAACTTGGGTTTTGTGCTTCTGCCAAAGTGCTTCCTTTGTGGTGGAAACCCTGGGGTTTTGTGGGTTCTTATGGCAATGAGGTAATTAGTACTTTGGCAGAAGAACAAAACCCAAATTTGAATACCCATTTGTGGGTTCTTTGGCAACAAAAGTAGGTACTCAAATTTTGGTTTATTGGGACACTTTTGACAAAATCACCCACAAAACCCAAGTTTGAAGACTGACAATTGCAGCAACAAGCCTTCTTCAAACTTGGGTTTTGTTCTTCATACAGTTGGACAGGATTCCACAGAGGTGTTTTCTTTCCCAGGTAGAAAGATGACTAAACACTAGCATCACCAGCCAAGGAAGGACTCCTCATCATGCAATTCGAGAAAGTAAAACTTTACCCAACCAAACATATAAAAGGAAACATGTATGATGATGGGGGCTTAGCTAGCTAGTTGCTACTGTTTGAGAACAACAAAGTTCAAACAGAAGAAGAAGAAGAAGAA
>Ga0116230_10006702_pt1 | contig 11362 bp, 10 predicted proteins | sample S1TSphfallax_3_FD_88678 | JGI IMG/M metagenome (GOLD analysis project Ga0116230, IMG submission 88678) | Host-associated microbial communities from peat moss isolated from Minnesota, USA - S1T2_Fd - Sphagnum fallax MG | ecosystem: Host-associated > Plants > Peat moss > Unclassified | place...
AATGCGAAAGCGATTCCGTCGCCGGCATCCGCAAAGCCGCCGATCGATGCAATTCCGCCGGCGGTTTGGATCGTGAGCGGGCCCAATGCGGGCGATGACTGCGACGCGCCCGAGGCTTCTGCGTTCGGACTCCATACGGTTGCATTGAGGCCCACTGCGGCGGGCAGGGCGGTGGCCGTAAAAGGACCGTCTTGTTGCTGGAACGCCTGGCCCGTGAAACCGTCGTTCGAATCGTTCGACAGCAGCACCGCCGTGCCGCCGGCGGCGAGGAAGACCTTCAGCGAGTAGTCGAATGTCGCATGATCGGTCAGATGGGTGAGCGTGAGCTGACCTGTTGGATCGAGAGTGTAGGTTCCGGTGAACGCTAGCGGACTCTGAACGCCGGTTGCGGTCAGATCGGTCCAATTGAGCGAACCGGTCACCGACCCATCGACGTGGAGCGTGAAGAGACCCGCAATTTGCAGCGGGCCGAGTTGATCCTGGCCTTGCGCGCCCAGGACGTAGGTCGTGCCGGCCACCGCTGCCGCCGTGAAACCGCCGGTGCTCGCACCCTGGGCCAAGGCGATGCCGCCGAAGACGCCATCGAAGGTCGTGTCGTTGGACAGATCGCCGGTCTCGATGAGTCTCGAGTGAGCCGCATCGACGCTGTAAGCGGCCAAGCTCACCGGTTGCAATGACCCGCTGCCCTGTGGGGTGAACTGCAGTACCACCCGTCCGTAGGCGTCTGGAGCCGAGAGCGAACCCGCGGTCACGGAGTAGGTGCCGGTCAATTCCGTGACGCCATCGACCACGTCGATGCTGCTGCCCGCCCCGGAAATGCTGCCCGAGCCATCGATGTTGAGCACTCCGGCCAGCCATAGGGGGCCCCCTTCGGCATCGCCGCCGAACAGCGAAATCGCATAGCCGGCCGACGGCGCGGCGAGCGCGGTTTGGGGTTCGAGCGTAGCGCTGCTTGCCACGCCGTTGATGCCGCCGACGAAGCCCTGGCCGCCTTGCGCCTGGGTACCCGCGATCATTTCGACGCCGCCGTCCTGGAGAGTGAGGGAGACTTGCAGCGTGCCGTCCGGCAGGGTCATGTAACTTCCGCCGGTGATGGGTTCAAACTGGGTGCTGCCCACCGTGTTGCCGTCGATGTCGGTCGTGAAAGCGATCGAGTCCTGCTCGCCGCCCGTCACCGACCCGTTGTTCGCGACGAATACTCCGGTGACAAAGGAGCTTTGGTTTCCAAGCGGACCGGGAATTTGGAATACGTAGGTCCCATTCTGGAGCGTCGGCGCCAGGGGCGTGACGTGCAACGTCACCGTCGCCGATTTTGTCTGATCCGTCACCGACGTGGCCGTGATGGTGACGCTCGCGGGGTTCGGAATCGTCGCCGGCGCTTTGAACTGAGTCTGCGACCCGCTGACCGTCGTCGTCGGCGTGAATGCGCCGCAATCGGCTGCTGCACAACTGACGCTCCACGTCACCGAGGGGTTGGCCGTGGTGTCGTTCGTGATCATGGCCGAGAAGGGTACGGTTGTGCCGACCTGAACCGAGGCGGTTGGTGTGGGTTGGAGCGTGACGGTGATGGGAATGGGCCCGACGATGCCGATCTTCCCGGTTGCCGACAGGCTGGGGTCGGCGACGGACGTGGCCGTGACCGACACCGTTGTCCCGGAGGGAATGGTCGCCGGAGCCGTATAAGTCACTGCACCCGCATCGTCGTTAGGTCCGAAAGATCCGCAAGCACCGGGACTGCCGCACGTCACCGACCAGGTGACCGCACCGTTACCGCTCGCGAATTGGCCATATACAGCCGTCGCCGACAGCGTTGCCTGCGCATTGATCGCCAATGAGTTGGGTGGGGGTGAGCCGAACACGACGCTCGTCGGGAGCGACGGCGCAGGTGAACCGCCATCGTCCCCCGAGCCGCCGCAACCCGCGAGCAGCGCGCCGAGAGCGCAATGTAACAAGATCCGTTTTTTCATGTGCCGATTCCATGTGCCGTGCGCGACCGTACTGTAGACGCACCGCGTCGAGCGTGACTAGCTGCGACGGTTAAAGCTGTGTGGGAATCGGGTCAAGTCTTGTGTGGAATCGTTCGTCAGTTCTTGGGTGGCATGGCCTGCGCGGTGGCGTGCGCGCGCGGCACGGGTAAGCCGGCGGCAACCAGCAAACGGTCCTCCTCCTCCTTCGTCAGCGCGCGAACTGCGATGATCGGCACCTGCGGCGGCTGCCAACCCGGAACCAATAGGTAGTCATCGCCATTGTTGCAGATCTGGCCGACGTGCTCTCGGTCCTCGAAACCCAGCCCTTGCTTGAAACTCAGGTTGAACACCGGTTCGAACAGCTTGACGACATACGCGTCCTTTGCGAGCGGCGCACGCACGATGAGGGTGGAGTCGTCCAAGACAGTCCAGTCACCTTGAAAGTTCGACTTCCAAAAGCAGGCGGGTTTTCCCGGCAGATTTTCCAGTTTCGTCGCGCTCGCCAGCACCGCCTTCGCCCCCGATGCGGACGGCGCGGCAGTCGTGGCACAGCTGGCCAAAATCGCGGCTGACACGACAATCATGGCGGCATTGATCGACGGCAAACGGATCTTCACGGTGACTCCTCCAAAAGGTGTGCTCGAGCCGAGCGAGCGGTGATATGTCTGACATCGGATTTTTTGCCGAGTTTCGCGTGGCGCCCCCATGACGAACCCGCTCAATGGCGTGTCGGACGGGGCAGTCCGCTGTGAGCGCCCGCTGACGACGGTCAGCGGCCGTGGCTGGCTGACCCCGTATGACTCGGAGCCCAAGCTTGGTGCTCAAATGGCCAGCGAGGTGAGCATATGAGTTATCAACCCCCGGATAATGTCTCCGACACACCGGCCAGCAAAGGCCGACAATCGTCCGACGAGGCCGCGCACAACGAGACTACCGTGTTGGTGCGAGGTGAGACCATTACCGAGCAAGCGCCGCACTCACCACCGAAAGCGACGGAATCGGCTTCACGCAAGGAAGTCTCGGAAGCCAAGCTCAAGATGAGGGATCGTCTACCGAATCTCGATGACGATGCGGATGTCGGAGTCCTCAAGGACCAAATCGTCGTCCGCGACGGAAAGGCCGATCTTGCCTTCACCGGTACGCTGCTCGCTTCGGCAGCGCCGTCTTCGGCGCCCAAGGGCCAGTGGCAGGAATATCGAATTTATGCGACCAATGGCGGAAAGCATGTGTTCTCCAAGGTGACCCGGAGCGTGTCGGCGGAGGCCGAGGATACACACGAAGCGGAGGTATTCGACCCTTCTCCCTCGTCGGTGCCGTCGCAATTGCTCAGAAGTGCGCGAGATCTCGCCCGCTCGCATCCGATGACCTGGATGGATGCCGCGGCCGCGTTTTTTGGATATGACCCACTGGCCAAGGCTCTTTATCGAAAGCTCAGCGGTCAATTCGAGGAACATATCAACTGATAGTTCGTAACTACAGCCGTTCGCGAGGAGCGTGACTACAGCGGCACGGAACCCCGTGCCTTCCCGGTCAAGCGCAGGGCGCTGGCGATGGCGGCCACGATGGCGAGCGCGGCACCCAGGAGCAAGCTCACGGTCTCGCTGTGGGCAGGGGCTAGTCGAAACACCAGTGCGGCGAGCGCCGCCCCGCTGGTCATGCCGACCAGTCGCGCCGTAGCCTGCATTCCGCCCGCGGCGCCCGAGCGTGCGCGCGGTGCCGCGGACAGGAGCGTGCGATTATTCGGTGACTGGAACAATCCGAAGCCAAGTCCGCAACAGGCCATGCGCCAGCCGATGTCAAATGCGGTGGCGTGCGGCGTCAGCGCCGCGAGCATCGCAAGGCCTGCCGACAATAGCGTGAGGCCGACGCCGCCCAAGAGGCCGGCCGGTATTCGATCGGAAAGCCTTCCGGCGACGGGTGCCATCAGCGCGAGCGCGACCGGCCAGGGGGTCATCAGCAACCCCGTCTGCACCTGGGTTTTGTGCAAGGCGGATTCAAAGTAGAACGGTAGCGCGACGAAGGCGAGCGTGTAGGCGGTAAATGCACAGATCGATACCGCCATCGACAGCGCGAAGATGCGGATGCGCAGAAGATCGATCGGGATGAGCGGTCGTGTGGCCCTCGCTTGTCGATTGACGAGATAAGCACCGGCGGCGAACGCCGTTACCAGCAAGCCCGTCGCGATCGGCCCGCCCGCATGCAAGTGGGTGAAGGCGTCGACGCCGAGAAAGAAAAGTCCGAACACCAGGGCATTGAGCCATGCGCTGGTCCAGTCGAACTGCCTTCCCGAGCGATCGGATTCCGGCAACACGCGCGATGCCAGCAGGCAGTTCACGACACCGATGGGAACGTTGATCGCGAACAGCCATCGCCACGGCCCGACGGCCAGGATGGCTGACGCAATGCTCGGCCCGAGGGCCGCGGCGATCGACACCACCAATGCATTCAAGCCGATGCCGCGACCGAGTGATGCGCGAGGATAGGTGAACCTCACCAAGGCGCCATTGACGCTCATCACGCCGGCGGCCCCCAATCCTTGCATCGACCGGGAAACCACGAGCGCGGTCAGCGTGCTCGACAGCGCGCAAGCGAGCGAGCCCGCGGTAAAGACGACGAGTCCCACCTGGTAGACCCGACGGTAACCCACCTGCTCGCCGAGCGACGCGAGCGGCAGCAACGTCATGACGATCGCCAACTGGTATGCGTTGACGACCCATATGGATTCCGCCGGCGTCGTTTGCAACGCCCGCGCGATCGAGGGCAGCGCGATGTTGGCCACTGACCCATCGAGCACCGACATGGCGATACCCATCGCAATCGCGAGCATGGACCAGTAGCGTTGCGGGGTCGGCAGTCCGTCAGGGTGAATGATCCTTGCTGCGGATCGCGGCGAGCTTATGGTCAGATCAGATACCGCCGAACCAGTTTTCCCCCAAGTTTTCCCAATAACCGCCCGGGTATTTGTTGGTGACCTCGATCGCGGTGATCCATTTCGGATTCTTGTAGCCCAGTTTGGTGGCCATGCGCAATCGCAGCGGATAACCGAAAGGATCGGCCAAAGTCTCACCCGCGTACTTCGTGGCCAACAGCGTTTGCGGGTGGAGGGCAGTCGCCATGTCGATGCTGCTCGGATAGTCATCGGCGGTCTTGAAGGCGACGTACTTGGCCTTGAGGTCGGCGCCGACGCGCTCCAGGAAGGAGCGCAGCGTCGGGCCGGACCATTCGCCGATGTAATCCCAACCCTCGACGCAGATATGACGAATTATCATGTCCACCTGCGGCAGTGTGGCCAGGCGCTCGGCGGTCCAGGGTCGTTTGTCGTTGATGCGCCCCGCCAATTCCAGGCGCCAATTCTGACCGTCGACGGGTTTGAGCTCCGTGATGTCATAGTAGGCGTTGAACTTCGGCGGCTTCAGAACCATCGACGCCGGGTAGGTGGGCGCGAGTTTGGTCGGATCGAAGAGTGCCCCCTGCACGCGGTCGTTCCAGGCGGAAATCAGGCGCAGGCCTTTGTCGATGGAGGCGGAGGAATCCACGTCGCAGCCGGTCAGCATGGTCAATGCACCGAGCGACAAGCCGCCGCGGATCAAGCCGCGACGCTCGAGCGAGCGAATCAACGGTCGATGGTCATCCAAAATCCTGGGATCGGGCAGTTTCGTCGGGCGGAACGGGGACTTCATGTTTGCCCCTCCGACGGGCGTACGGCCGGTCCGGGGAGGCGCGGACCGCCGCTCAGCATCGCCCACAGGGTGCGCGGCACTAGGATCGACAGGGCCACATGCACGACGACGAAGCCCACGATGACCGTCATGCCGAGAAAATGCTCCAAACGAACGGCTTGAAAGCCGCCCAGCAGGGCCACGCCTGTAGAGAATTGTACCGGTTTCCAGATCAACAGTCCGGTGACGACTTGCGAAATTCCGGCCACGATGACGACGATGTAAAGGAGCTTTTGCACCGCGTTGTAGACGGTGAGATCGTCGTGCTCGATGCGCAAGTGCAGCGTGTCGCGCACCGTTTGCAGCACATCGCGCCAGCGAATCGGCAGCATCCGCTCGCGCAGGCGACCGGTGAACACGCCGTAGAGCAAATAGGCCAAACCGTTGACCGCCAACAGCCACATTCCGGCGAAGTGCCAGAGGAGGCTCGGTACCGCCCAACTTCCGAGGCGCACGGCCTGCGCGAAATGCAGCCCCGGGATGATCACGTAATCGTCATAGATTCCCCAGCCGGACGTGATCATGATGAACATCGCCGCAGCGTTGGTCCAGTGCATGACCCGAACGCTCAGCGGATGCAGCCGCCGGGGGGCGATTTCCGTACGATCGATACTCATGCCGCCTCCGTGTGCATCAGTGTGACGGGTGCGCCAGGCCCATGCGAATGAAGTCATCGTCGGGCAAAGCCACGCTGCCCGTAGCTCGGTAAGTCGGTAATCCCGCGAGTTGTTCAGGCGTGAAGTCCAGAATCTCCAGCTCGTCGCCGAGCAACGCCATGGCATCGACGGGCACGGCGATGGGGCGACCGCCGAACCCAAACCACGAGCCATAGCGGATGACGATGCTGGTCGAGCCATCATCGAGCCGCACCACCTCGATGACGTGCCCCAGCACCGGTCTGCTCTCGATCGGTTGCAACACGCGTCGATGGAGAAGATCGCCGACACGTACCGGCTGCGGGTGGCGCCGCGCAGCAAACTGCGCCAGGTCAACACCCGGCGGGGCGGCTTGCTGCGCCCACAGCGTGTTGCTGGTCATCAGCGACGCGACCGCTGCGACGATCTTCAAATCCATTTGCCGTGCATCGCGACAGAATCCTATATGAGCAGGCCCGACAGAAAGACCGGGCATCGCCAACCATTATTTCATCCCGTCGCATTATTGCACGTTGCAACGAAGGAAAAAAAATTGCGCCATGCCGCGAAATAATTCGTATGCTGGCGCGGTCTACGTCGGTAGCGCGCTTGCGAGGTGGAGCCGGATTTGATCGAGCTGAACGCACCTTGGAATTCATCAGCTCTCGCGAGTTGCGCCATCGCCATCATGGGCAAGGCGTCTACGCCCGGTCGTGCCAAGACCCGCCTGGTGCCACCCCTGACGGCTGAGCAAGCCGCTTGCCTGAACACGGCATTTTTGCAGGATGCGGTGGCCAACGTCATGGCGGCCGGGCAAACAGCGGCGGTCGCCACCTATGTCGCATACGGTCCTGCGGGCAGCGAGCAGTTCTTTCGCGACCATCTGTCGGAGGAAGTCCGATTGGTGGAATGTTGTCTACCGAATTTCGGTGACTGCCTGTTACGGGCCGTGCGCACATTGCTCGATGCGGGACATGATTCCGCGTGCGTCCTCAATGCCGACAGTCCGACGCTGCCGACGCGGTATCTGCTCGATGCGGTCGCCGCTCTGTCGGCACCGGGAGAGCGCATCGTTCTCGGCCCTTCGGAGGATGGTGGCTACTACCTGCTCGGGATGAAACGAGCGCACCACGGGTTGTTCCGCGACATCGATTGGAGCACGGCGAGCGTGTGCCGGCAGACCTGTGAGCGCGCGGCACAACTCGGATTGGAAATCAGCTGGTTGGCCCCGTGGTACGACGTCGACGATGCGGCCATGCTCGAGCGCTTGAATGCCGAACTCGAGGAGCGCGCGGATGGGGCGCCGCACACGCGCGCAGCGCTGCGACTCGTGATGGCGTCATGACGCGGCTCGAGTGGCTGGGTCTCGGTGGCCGATTTTGGTGCAGCGCTCTCGCGTTGCTCGGTGCTTCGCTGATCGCACTCGTCTGTCTGCGGCAGTGGCGACTGGATCTGTTCGTGCTCGTGTTTTTCGTCGAAATCTGTGCTTACGGGGTCGCAGCCGGGTGGTTGCTGACCGGCCGTCTGAGCCCGGAATCGCGGCAGGGCGCGGCGCTGGCGGCGATCTTGGTGGTGGCGGCGCTCGTGCGGGTCATCGCCTTATTCGCCCCGGAGGCCCTGTCGACGGATGCCTTTCGCTATGTCTGGGATGGGCGGGTGCAGGCAGCGGGGATCAATCCTTATCGGTATTTGCCCGTTGATCCGGCGCTGGCGCCGCTGCGTGACGCAAAGATCTACCCCAACATCAACCGTGCGGGCTATGCCCACACGATCTATCCGCCCACGGCGCAAATCGCCTTTTGGGGCATCACGCGCATCAGCGACAGCATCCTCGGCATGAAAATCGGCATGCTGGCCTTCGACAGTCTGACCATCGCCAGTCTGGTGGCACTGTTGCGTGCTTACGGGTTGCCAACGACCCGAGTGCTGCTGTATGCATGGCATCCGCTGCCGGTGTGGGAGTTCGCCGGCACGGGGCACGTCGATGCGGTCGCCATTGCGCTCGTTTGCCTCGCGTTTTTGGCGGCGCGGCGCGGCGCTCCTTTGTGGACCGGCGCCGCGCTCGCGGCCGCAACGTTGGTGAAATACTATCCCGTGGTAATGGCGCCGGTGCTCTACAAACGCTGGGACTGGCGCATGCCCGCGGCGGTTGCAGCCGTCGTGGCGCTGCTGTACGCCCCGTATCTCGGCGTCGGCCGCGGCGTGCTCGGGTTTCTCTCCGGTTATACGGCCGAGGAGGGGCTTCGCGACGGCAGCGGCATTTTCCTCTGGTCCCTGCTGCAGACAATGCTGCACCTGCCGGCGAATGCGCTGCGCTACTATGCGCCGATCGTTGTGGTCGGCATGGTCGCGGTTGCCATCTGGCTGCAGTGGAACAATCAATCGCCGCAGCGGCGACCGATGGCGGGCCCCTTGTTGATGGCGGGCGCATTTACCTTGCTCGTATCCCCGCATGACCCGTGGTACTTCACGTGGATCGTGCCGTTTCTGTGTTTTCGGCCGTCACTCGCCCACCTTTGGCTCACGGCGGGCTGCGTCACGATGTACGTGCTGCCCGACCCGACGGGCTTGCGCACTCAGGCGCTGTTGTATGTGCCATTTTTACTGCTGCTGGTATTGCAGCACCTGTTCCAACGCCGACTGACCCCACTGGAGAACATCGATGCCCACCGCGCTCACCATCCTTCCCGCGCCTGAGGCCAAACCGCGCGATCCGCGCCGATACTTCGACGAAGTGGGCGATTCGCGCTCGCCGCTAGCTGAAAAACCGCCAGTCTGCCTGTACCTGGAGACGACGAACCGCTGCAATCTGCTGTGCACGACGTGTCCGCGTACCTACGAAGAGCTGGAGCCGCCTGCCGACATGAGCTGGGAGCTGTTTACCCAGATCGTGGATCAATATCCGTCGATTTCCCGCGTGGTGCTGCACGGCATCGGCGAACCGATGATGGTCAAAGAGCTGCCGCGCATGGTCCGCTACCTGCACGATCGAGGCACCTACGTCTTGTTCAATACGAACGGCACGCTGCTGCGCCCGAAGAAGGGTCGCGAGTTGATCGATGCGGGACTCGATGAACTGCGTATCTCGCTGGATGCCGCCGAGTCGAAGGCCTTCAAACTGGTCCGCGGGCGCGACTGGTTCGATCGAATCGTGCGCAACGTCCGGGAGTTCGTCGAACTCAAGACAAAAACCGGTGCCGTGAATCCGCGAGTGTCGCTGTGGCTCACGGGCTTGCGCGAAACGCTGGAGCAACTCCCGGATTTCATCCGCTTGGCTGCGGATCTCGGCGTGCCGGAAGTGCATCTGCAACGCCTCGTGCATTTTCCCGAGGGCCAGGGCTTGGCACGGCCGACATCGTCCCTGTTCGAGCGTCTCAACCGAGACGAGTCGCATTTCCTGGAGGAGGCGCGGCGTATTGCCCTGGAACTCAACGTATCTTTCGACGCATCGGGTGCCGCTGAGCCCGAAGCCAGCCTGAAACGAGGCGCCGGCGACGCGCCGTGGTCGCTGTGCCGGCGGCCATGGACGCTCATGTACTTCACGGCCCACGGTCGGGCAATTCCCTGTTGCATTGCCCCTTTCTCGATGCGCGGTTATCAGAGCTTCACGCTCGGAGACGCCTCGCAGCAGACGCTGCGCGAGATCTGGAACGGTGCCGGCTACCGGCAGTTCCGCGAGGCGCTGCTCAGCGACTCGCCGCCGGCGGCGTGCGCCGGCTGTGGCTTGCGCTGGAGTCTGTAGGACTCATGGACACCGTTCCGGACTGTCGCGACGAGATTGCCTTTCCGGTAACCGAGGGTTGCGACGCCGGTGTCACGCGCTATGACCGCGAACTGCTGGTGGATGCTGGCGGACGCCTGCGTCGCGCCATCGGTCTCATGGAGCGGTTCTTGCGCCGGGATGAGTGCCGACTCTGGGGCGAGACCCACCCCACGTGGGTGCTCGGCCACAGTTTGGCGGAGCATGGGCGCAGTTTGCTGCGCGGCGCGCTGGCTGCTGGACGCGGGGCTGAATGCGAATCGGCACTGCGCTCGACTTATCGTCTGACGGGAGTGCTGGGCAGCCTCGCCGCGTGGACGGCGCCGGCCACTCAAGAGAGCAGCGCGCTCAATTCATTCCCCACCGCCGCATCGCGCGACGTGGTTGCCTACGCCCGTTACGGATGTCCCGAGATCTCCGCACAGGAACTCGCCTATGCCTCGATGCTTGGGTTCGACCCAGGCAAGACCCGCCTGGTGTTGACCTCGTCGGGCATGGCCGCGTTGTCGCTGATCGAGAATTTCTTGCTGCGCGAGGTGCTGTCGCCACACGACCGCCTACTGCTGCATCCCGGCATCTACTTCGAAACCCGGCAGCAATTGCAGTCGCTGGCATTCTTGGACGTGCACACGGCCCGCGGCGGCAGCCGCGCCGACATGATCGAGGCGATCGCCGAGATTCGACCAAAGGTGGTCTTTGTCGATCCGCTGACGAATTCCATGGACTATCGTGCGATCGACATGCTGCGACTGCTCGACGACGCGGATCGTCTCTGCGAGCCCGACACCTGGTTCGTGATCGACGGTACGCTGCTGTCGGGTGGGTTCGATCCGTTCACCGCGCACGATCGACACAACGTGCGCGTGCTTTACTACGAGAGTGGCTGCAAATACCTGCAGTTCGGCATGGATTTGGGACCGGCCGGCATCGTCGTCGTCGACGGCGTTCTCGCCGAGCGATTCTTGGAGTTACGGCGTGGCATTGGCGCGATCGCGTCCGAGGCATTGGTGTTGCCCCGCGCCTCGCGAGAGGCTTATCTCGACTATCTGTGCGCGCAAACGGCATGCGCGCTGGCCGTCGCGAAGTCGGTCGATGGGTATGGCGAGCGCGGTGGCCGTACGCACATTCGAGCGGTGCACCCGCGGTTGCCGGATCATGCGGATTACAGCGAGTCCAGTGCATATGCCCATCTGGGCGGCGTGCTCATGTTCAAGTTCACGAATGCGAGGCTCAATCGACGCAAGCCCCTCGAGGCGTTCATCGATGCTTTGATGCGGCAAG
>Ga0116230_10006703_pt1 | contig 11359 bp, 11 predicted proteins | sample S1TSphfallax_3_FD_88678 | JGI IMG/M metagenome (GOLD analysis project Ga0116230, IMG submission 88678) | Host-associated microbial communities from peat moss isolated from Minnesota, USA - S1T2_Fd - Sphagnum fallax MG | ecosystem: Host-associated > Plants > Peat moss > Unclassified | place...
CAACTTGCTGGTACAATAGTGAAAAAGTGAACAAAACTCTGAATTGACTCAAAAAACTACAAGAATATTATCTGACAATCTCAAATGATTCAATTAGTGTGTCAGCTCGGTTGGAGGTCACACGACTGTGGACCATCAGGAATAGGAATAGGAATGGGTGATATAGCAACTGTTTCCAGTGTGGACAAAGAAAAACAGGCAACAAGAAACAGACCTGAAAGGAAATTGTAATCTTCCCCAAAGTAGGTTGCTGGTACTTATTTGCAAAAATTGCAACTGATGTATCTGCACTTGTCATTGTGTGTACATTCTCCAGGTATGAAATCAACCCTTGTAATTGACCAAGTACTTACCTACAATATTTAGACTGACTGTGTACTGAAGCAGTTGTGATGAATACAGCCCCCCCACCCACCGATGATCAACTATGAAAGAAAATAGCGTTTACAGCTGTTGCCCAAAATGTATTGATCAGTAAGTTCAAATACTGGTCAATGTAAAAGAAGCACATGGTGCTGCTGTGCCAATTATGAGGTGAACATGAATCCACCACCATTACTAGGACTCTGTCTCCAAGTAGGGGTCATGCTTTTTATTGAGGATCTTGCTACGTGGTATATTCACAGAAGACCAGAACAAGATTTCTGGCAGGGTGCCCAGTATCTCCAGGAAAGAGAGTATTGACTGTACACTGATTTAAGAGTCTGCAGAAACCAAAGTAGACATCATCTCTGCAGTATATAGCCACTCAAGGAATGACTTTCATACAACAGAGTGCCAGGCATCCCCAAGCATTACAAGGTTTGCCCTAAAGTGTGTTGGCATGCTTCAGAATGCCATTATCCAGACAACCATCCCTAAGGCCTCACATCATCAGCATGCACCCAATCATCTAATGGGTCGTTGCTTCCTGCCTGATCATCTGCAGCAGGAGCACTGTCTTCATTCCCAGTACTTCTCACAGAACTCACTCCATTGCTGTGTGTTATTTGCATTACATCTTGTCCTGCTTGACATACTGTATCCACCAACATATCTCACACGTTAGTTATCAAGAGGCATGCATCCATGTGCACGATGAGGAAGTGGAAACAGAAAATGGCCAAAAAGCATTGTAATCACATTTGCAAATAGAAGCAAACTCAATATCATGCTGTCACTGTCTGTAGTATCTATAATCCAGCAATGTTGAGAAAACCTACATGTAGAAGCCAACTTCAGCACAACGCCTTTCACAGCCTGAATTTCCTGTTGATGATTCACAATGAACTTGCTCTGCAATTGCAAACTTTTTTGTCAATTCCTAATCATTCAAGCTGAGCTCCTTTTCACACATACTGGGTTGAAAATAGAGGGGTTGAATGGTTGCTGCCAGCCTTGCATGCCTGGTTCTGGAAACTTCCATAACAGTCAGCTGCAGAGGGCTCTCCAGCCACTTTGAGGCTACACAAGTTAGAGATGCTGATGGGGTTTTCCAGATCTGGACAGCTTACTGTCCCTTTGTTTGCATGAACTGTTATGGAATTAGATAGACCTTAGAGAGGCAGTTTACTTGTTCAATAGGACACAGAAGTCAGACCATCATAACCTAGTGCTTGGCAAACAGATACAACCAGAGCACACTCACCATCTCATTGCGAGTGCCATCCACAACCCGATCTAGCCTGGCATGATGCTTAAGAAGAAGAGGTCGTAGCAGACTGCTGTACAGCTGTTGTGATCCCTGTAACCCCAAAAAAAGCAGTTCAATCCAACATGGCACTCCTCTCTCAGACAAATACCCGAGCAAATATTTCAGGTTTTCAGGGTGAGATGCCTTGAAACCTAATTGGCTTGGTAATGTTGCACTAGTCATTCAGTTCAGGTTGAGCAATCTGATGCATGCAGAGTAAAAAACTGGTGCATGTGCATTCACAAACAGAAAAGGCACCCACTGCATCTTCCCAGCAACTGCAAGCTAAATTGAATCATGTGCACAGCAAATGCCTTTTCTGGGGGAACAAACAGGATGAGAAGAGCAGTCTAGTCCTCGACATGGCTCCATTATTGCAGTAAATGCTAGGAGGGGGCAGGAGGGAAAGGTGAATAGAGGATTGATAACTTACAGAGCTACTTGGAAGCTGAAGCCAGACAAGGAACACAAATTTTACATGGTAGTAGAAGGGACACCTGCAAAGGCCCATATCACATAGAAACCAAAGATTATGACAAAAGCATACTCTAGCAAGAGATATGTCAAAAAGTAAAGAACATACAATAAATGTTTACAAGTCCTTCAAGCATGGTCAAAGAGAAACTAGTACGCTACAGCAAGTATCTAGCATTGCCAGAGACACTTAAGGAGGAAACAATAATACCAAGACAGAAGCTGATCAGAGAAAAATTCAGCCACACTGAAGCATCCATACACTGCAATTGCAACGCACACTTGTCAAGACTGCAGAAGTGAGTGACTCTATGAATGATTTTGCCAAACCCAGAAGGGCTCTGTCTAGTCAGACAGGCACAATTCATGTGCTGAGGCATGGATAGGTGGTATCCATCAAATGTGAAATGACATTTTGAGCAAAGCCATACAGCAAGGTGGTGCTTGTGTGAAGGGCTTTCTACAGGAAATCCAGAAAGTTCCAAGCAACCATCTGCATCAAGGTAAGTCTCCCTGATGGAATGACCATTGTGTCATCTTCCCTACATTGCTTTTCCTCAAGCTATTCCTGCTCTGTCCAAACCAGGGGTAGGGACATCAAGCCAAACACAGTCTTAGGAGCAAGTCCCATTCAGTCTCTCAATGGACCTCAGAGTAAGGTCTAGCTTTGCTGGTGTGACATTGTGGTAGAAAACACATCTGGCTGAATCTTGAGGTGTTAACAAACCACTGGGTAAGTCAGGAATGATCATTCCATGCCACATGGTCAATCCATTGGATTGGAGCTCATTGGATTAACCATGTGGCATAGAATGATCATTCCTGATTTATGGCTAAAATGCTGGAAACTGTGAAGCAACACACAGAATGAACCAATGTGGTAAAAGGGAGTTAAGAACTACAATCCAGTAGTAGCGTATCACTCATGCCTATCCTTAACGTACTCCAGAGGCAACTGCGTGTTCTACCAGGTGGACCTCAGTTCCGACCAGTCATGAAAAGAAGAATATGAGACACTGACCTGCCCAGTAAACCAGCCACTGTTCCTGTTCTGCTGGGTTCTTTCTTACAATTGCCTTGTGTGTGGAGTACACTGGAAATCCAATTCCAACCACAGTACTGCATATGTTTTCAACAGAGCACCATCACTCTATTATGCAGAGATCAATGAACTTCCATCCATCTAGTACCTTCTCTTGCCAAAATTCAGGATCCAAAACTTGGAAAATCTGGTTGACAAGCTTGACATGGATGATAAGGAGGATTTTGATGCAGATAGGTCCATCCAAAGCAAGCAGTGACTACAGTCCCACTATGTGCAACACCCTACAGAATGTATCAGAGTGGTGTTGAAAAAGGCAGTGCTCCAGCAATGGCTACTCAACCCCATCAACACTGTGAAGATCATCTCATTTTACTTCAGTGATGTTCTTGCCAAAGACTCAGAGAACATTACTACAGCACAACTGGTTTTCTACCAAGCAAAGGCATGCCTGTGAGCTTCCCTAGATGTAGTACCAAAAAGCACCTCGGTTTCCAGATTGAGAAAATCTCATTGAGAAATGGAATCAACCCATTGCAGCACACATTGTACATATCTATGAAATTGCAGAGAAATTCTCCACAAAAACAATCTCCACCAGTTGTACACCGGTTGTTTCACTCATGCATGCATTTCACTGTCATTCTATAGCATTAGGTCATTCACTTGCAAAAGCCCTTTGCCTGATTGAGGTTTACAGCATACAGCAGAAACAGATGCCAAAAGGATTATATTCCAAGGATTGCTCTTTCAAACCAAAAGGACAAGCTGCTGCTGCTGCATCTTTTGGATGGAATGAAGGGTCTGCAAATTTCTCACTGGAACAAAGATGCAGGGTTGACATACCAGGCCGTTCGCACAACAACATGAGATGATGCAGGGGACAACAGCAAGCGCAATCCCACCTGCAATCTCAACAAATCCCCACAACAACCAACTTCTTTCTTCCCATCAGAACGTTAAGAAAGCATGAGAGAAAGCAAAACCCTAGATCCTCTTCAACCTCCGAATTATTGTTTCAGTACTTCAGTAGCCACGAACTTCTTCAAAACTGCTGCGCCTCAACACACACACACACACACTCGGCCACCACAAATTCTCAAACATAGCAACGACATCCTTCCATAAAAGCATCCGCCACACAGGATGAAAGGTGTAACAACATGAGCAGAGACGAAAAGGAAAGTGAAGCGTTGCTTATACCTCGCCCCCAAGCGCAGAGCTCAATAACGCCGCCATGACAATTCTTGTCGGTCTGTCTGTATGCGTCTCTTCTGTCTCTCTCGCTCTTTCTCTCCTTTTTGCCTTCCTTAATGTATCCCTATGGACGCCAGCAGATCAAACCCTTCTCCAACCCTTGTGCAATTGCAACCGTCATCGCCAAAACGTGCATTGGCAATGAAGCGGACAGACAAGACACAAAATAGAAGCGAACCAGGAAGGCGAGGAGAGGACACGAGGAGAGGAGACTTCACAAGAACTACTCTACACGACACAATTAGGGCATACAATCGGCGAAGAATCGTCGTATCAATCTCGAGCTACAATAAGCATATTCTTCTGCTACAGGACCGATCCCGGTAGGACGCGAAACCCCACAAAATCCTTCGTTTATTTCAGAGATTTATATATGTCTGTTGAGCAGATTGTTGTACGCATCCTTGTTAAAAACGCGACTCCGGGATTGTTCTTCTCAGGAGCAAGAAGAAATCGGAGTTCATTAGGCTCTCAGAAGAATTTTCTGGCTTGCACATTTGATGCTACATGGTTGCTGGAACAGGTACATTTGAGAATCCATTATTGCAAGTTTTTGTAGGGTTTCTGTACTTTCTCTGCCGGGAGCATTTTGAATCATTCCCCCGTGGAAATGATGATAACTAAAGCATCTGCAAAGCACCACCACAATCTCGTTGGGAATTCAAGCAGAGGTCTCCAAGGACAATATCTTTCCGACGTTTTGCAATGGCTTAGAATGCAACAACAGGGCTCGCAGTTTTGAGTTCTTTTTCTCTCGATGCAAAAACCAAAGGATTTTGCATTTTCGGGATTGTGTCATTGCAAGGATTCTTTTGTAATAGCAATGGAGGTTATATTGTATGTTCATTGTCATCCTCCTTTCACATCCACATTCTGTTTCTTTGCATCATCCTTGACAATTCTCCAATCCTTCCTTTCTACACAAAAAGACATGGTGGATTCAATCTCTACCTCATTCTCCTTTTGATCTAAGAAAATTCACTTACACATTCTGTTTATTTGCACAATCCTCGAGAATTCTGCAATGTTTTCCCCCATACAAAGACATGATGAATACAATCTTCTGAGAGTCTTAGAAATCATAGGTGAAAATTATACATCTAAAATGCAGTTGGTTTGTATCAAAATATAAACAGAAATCACATAAACCAGTGCAATCTTCAGCAAAAGATCAGTGCACTGCAAGAAACCAATCAATCACTGCATGTCTGTATTGCTGCGTTGCATTTTCTTTGAGGACATTTAGTGCAAACCTTATATTTAGGATTGATATTTATTCAATCTGATGTAAATCTAAAACAGGATTATCATAAGTATATGCAATAATTAAATTCAGACTCTAATGCACTGAACTGATTGAAGGGAAGAACAATGTGCAAAGTACAATGTAGATTCATATGCTTGCTTAGAGGCACAACAGCCTTCATTCAAAAAGGAAAGAGTATATATATACAGACTAAAGTTTAGTCACATTTGCATGGATGTTCATGAACTACTTTGAAGTTCTTTGTGAATATTCTGTTTGTTCCAAAACTGATGTCTCAGAATCAGTTGTTGTTTTTTAATCAGGTTGAGAAATTCAGAGAGCTCAGCTACCAGGAGTAATACCTTGAAGTTTGAAGTAGTACCTTGAAGCGTTTCTGCCATTGTCCTCTGAGTGAAGGAGCCAGCAGCAAGGATGTTGTTCAATGATGATCATATCCCACCTGGTACAAGCATGAGACCTGAAGATCATTTGCACAGTGGCTATAAACCTGCAAGAGATCAGCATCACAAGGAAAGAAATACTTGTGAACAAGAATGTGGCCACCACTGCAAACTTGTGAACACTAGATATAAGACTACATTCTTGCATCTATCCTATGCTAAATCTTTTTTCTTACAAAATGTTCCCTATTCACTGAGGCACTATTCTACTTGACAACATAAGTGCCAAAACTTAGTAACCCTAGAAGTCTTAAAGTTGTAAGAAATGGTGCCAAATAAGAGTATTTATCTATCAACACTTTTAACTGCCTCTGAATTTCTCCATACTTATGCTTTAAGTCAATCTGCATGGAATTGAGAAATAATCTATTAACAAGGTTATAGAGATTTCAGAGCTGACTACATAATACCCATAAATTGGAAAGCATGTAAAATAGCAAAACTTAGTAGAATCTTCAATTAGCCATATGCTAAACCAATATGGAAATCATTTGACAACATGCTAAGAAAATGTATTGCAGCATCCAGAGGACAGAGGCATGAGTGATAAGAAAAACAACAGAGGCAAATGTTGAGCAATTGCAAACAGCAAGCCTTTCAGGCTAGCAAAAATTTATGTCCAGATGATAAGATCAAACATTCAGAAATGCATCAGCTGATGATGTAGACAAACAGAAAGCTCAAAGCATTGTGGACACTGTCACTGGGAGACCACAACTCAATTGCCTCTGGTACATGCAGGCAAATGTGGGGTGGGTGTGTCTGTGAGGATGTTCAAGAGAGTAATAGCTAGATAGGCAGACCACAAGGTCTTCTATAATCAAATCAGATACCCAAATAGACAATCAAAAGAGCTTATTGCTCTTTTGTATATGTACAAACTGAAAGCTATGGCCAACTCTTAAAGAGGGGTCTCCCATGGGTCCTGAAACGCTGAGTACAGGGCATACTGAAAGCAAACCTGTGCATCAAGCTTAGCTTTTCCAGAACCAGCTCTTCTGAAATACTGAAGTTGTGCAGCCACAACAAATAGTAATGGCCCCTTTGAAGACTTGGCAGACTTTGACAAAACCAACATTTCAGATCTGGCAATCATGGAGGAGATGGTCCCCTGTGACATGACCAGCAGCTACATGGATTAAACTCCAATGAACACCAGATATTAATCTTAAACAGTGCAACAATGTTGGAATACAGTTACAACAAGGAAACAACTCTAGAATAACAACAAAATCTGAGACATGGCAGCAATGTATCTCATAACCAATTAAAATCTGCCTCAGCACAGGTGTTAGCAATATGGTCAACATGATGCAAACATATGAACTCTATCAATGGAAAACTATGTTCATAAATATATACATGGCTGTTGCAAAGGGAATCATTCACTTGATGCAAAATGATGGTGTTTTGAGACTTCTGCATTGTATTGTGCAGTTTTCCATATTCACTTCAAGACCCATGGGCAGGTCTGTGGAAATTTATATAGTTGCAAAGGCATACCTTCTAATATAGTCATCTTAAGAGGAAGCCCTTGATTTCTGATTGGAACCTGAATGTGGCCAGTGTATGTCAGCAAGAGTGCGGTCCAGCAAGGCAACTCCAAAAATGTCATTTTTGCTCTGCCAACAATAGGTTCACCAATGTCCCATTAAAAACAACCCCACCTGATACAATGTACAGATATTTGAATGAACGAGAGCCTCAAACTGTCAAGTAAATCCACTACTTTTGCATATGGACTCATGTAGACATGTCTTATCACAAAAGAGTAATCTTGCTGGTAGAAAGAACTTCACAAAAAAGGAACATGAAAATTACCTTGAGACACATTCCAGCACGCAAGTTGCAAATAGGGTAATCCGCAGGACAACAATGGTAATGATCCTCACAACATGTAGCTGACTCCAAAGGGCAACAACCCCATGCCAAGCAGCGCCTCCCAAGCTGAAATGCACAACAGCAAGTGCTGGAAAGTGGACATGTAAAAGTATTGTCACATACTGTTGGAGGTTTCACTGGGGAGGGTGGGGCAGGTGGAGCTGGAGGTGGATTAGGTCCCGTCTTAATTGGGAATGATGGCTCAATGTTCATTCCACATATCCCATAGGTGTTGCTGGGACCATAACGCTGCATTCGGATGTACCCCTTTTCTCCCCAACTCGAGCCCCACGAGTTCTTAACTATCCAGTAGTTCAGACCATCACTGTCAGTTCCATAACCCACAGCAAGAACACCATGATCCAAGTCGGTCCCACATTGACCTGTGAACACACCCTGGAAACACAGGAAAAAACTTGAGAGTTGCTCAAATTGCATCAGTCTATTGTAACAGAAAAATTTGATATTGCTACAGCAATAAAACTACAAATTGATTTCCACCAACCTTTGGAAGGAAAGTAGTTATGGCAATAAGAGGGAGAAGGGATATTGCTATTGGGACTGACCCCCATATAGTGCTGGAAATCACGACCACTGGCTTCAATTGCTATACTGACAGGTTGCTTCGAGACTGCCTTCAGCAATGAAGCTTCATCATTCTCAGGAACATCTTCATAGTCATCAATGACTACCACTTTGGAATTTTGTCTCTACAAGATGCAGGAAACCAAGGTAAGAACAATACAGCCAGTACTTTGCCACTAGGAAAACAATATGTGCAAGTAGAGATGAGCTGAATAGATGTTGTGAGATGATCTAAAAGGCAAGAGAGATCTCAGATAAAGCACCAGCAGGATGTAACAGCAAACTGCAGAAGGTAGAGAAAAGAAACACCAAATACAAAGAACAGCAAAGAGCCTAAACACAGTGTGGATATTAGTGACAGTCCCTTGCATGCTCTGTGAGCATCAGCAGCAAATGGTAATCACTACCTACACTAAGATCCTCACTGACTTTGACAATTCCCAGCAGTGACTAGGAAAAAAAAAACATATGCACAAATTGGAGCAGTGATAGGCAAATAATACATGAAACTCTTACCCGGTTTTCATCACAGCGCCCATCTGTGCCCTTGTATGGGTAGTCAGCCTCGCTGTCAATCCCACCATTTGAGATGATGAACTCAAATGCGTACTCCATGAGACCACCATTGCACCCCTCATTCTCCTTTGTGTCACAATCCACCAATTCCTGCTCCGATAGTGAAATCAGGCTCCCAGTTACTATTTTGTTAACTCCCTCAACTGCCCCAATTGCTGAAAAGGCCCAGCAACTCCCTGCAGAATACACCATTTTCCTTTAGATCAATCAAAAACTTCAGAAACCCTAGTAGAAAGGATGAAGCGAGCATTCCAACATAAAAGAGTGCAATTTGACCTGTTGCATTGTGCTTATACAGTTTCAAATTGAAAAAGAAGTTCTCTGTGAGCCATCTCCACAGATCCTCATCATCTCAACTTCTGGAAAAAGTAACCATACATCATCCCAGCTGCGTGATCCAGAAAACTCCACTCTGAGCATTATGAGACCAGCATAGCACAGGGAGCCAGGCTTCCAAACACTACTAGACATAAGAAACAAAGAATGATAACAGCACAAGATGTGGTTTTGTTTCGAAAAAGCTTCTTGAAGAAATCATTTGACTAACCGGGAACGTGGAGAAAAAGAACTAGTAAAGAAGACTCACCGCAGGAGCCCTGGTCTTTGACTTCCGCCACAGCACCTTTCTCTCTCCAATCAATGCTGGCAGGGGCTTCAACATCAGCATAAATAAAACCCTCTTGTATTGTCTTCCTCCGCAATTTTCTGTCTCCAACAAGGCGCGGCCGAGTGCCGAGATAGCGAACCTGGAACTCTTCGTGGGAGAGGTCAGAGAAATTGTTCAACCCCAACCAGTACGACTTCTCCTGCACATTTTGCGAGTGTATGTACCTCAGATTCTCCTTGAAGATCATGAAGCGCTGATTCTTTTCCGAAACGCTGTGATAAGATCTTGAGTTCTTCTGCAGCCACGAGTGAAACAGGTCCAAAAGCCTCTCATCCGAGCTCAAATCATCGGGCGAATACCCGATAATAGTCGAATCATAATGCCGCCCTTCTCCGCCGACGCACACTCGCACCAGCACTGCAAGCAACACTAGAAAACACAACTTCACAGCCATCTTCCAGAAAAATGAAATCTCTTTCAAAAAAAACCAGTTCTTAAAACTCGGACTACTACTCCTCTTCTTCCTCCTCCTCTCCCTTTTGCCCCTAGCTGCCCTCCACCTTATCCAGACTCTCTCAAACAAAGGAATCTCCAAAGAAACACTGCGGAAAAGAAAAAACCTACAGCACAGGGCGATCACAGGAAAGAATCCGGAGCTCTTTCCCTGCAAGACTGCAAGCAAAAGGAAAAATCAGGGAGCAGATCTGCGCGGCCCCAAGTACGCTGCGAAGAGCGAGACAGGACGCAAGACGTGCAACCACACGAAGGGACGAAGCAGAAGAGAAAGAGAGCCAGTGAAGCAAGGAAGGCAGCACAGCACGCCACCGGTAAAAAAAAAACTAACCGCGGTTGTTTACCCCCTGCATTTTACCCGCTACATTTCCTCACTTACCTACACATATACCTACCTAATCACCTAGGTACCTACTACCTACCCAGCAATTCATTTCTTTTCCTTTCTTTCCTTTTCTTTTCGTTTTGGACTGTAAATCCTGGCTGCTCAGCAGGGTTTTCCTTTTCATATTTGTAACTGTAGCTGAACTAAGTAATGTGAAAGTGAAAAAAGTTTAAGACTCATTCACATTCTTGGTTACACGCTAGAGAAGCCAATAGAGAAATCTGGCAATATTTCCAAAAAAACATGTACAAATTTGGCGACTAGAAAACCCAAAAAAGAAAAACACTTATTTGTCACTTTGAATTAGTTTTTAGCCAACTTGTTAAATTTAGCCAGAAACAAAAGGCTAGTGCCAAGAGTTGGTATTTTTTATTAAAAATATTTGGGGTGCTTAGGAAAAAGAAATAGACATTTGCCTTAATTTTTGGGGAATTTGTTTTTGGTAACTTGGCCAATGCTTTTACAGAAAATAGTTTTTACAATGAAAAATTCGTCATTTTTTGAAAAAATAAAATCAAAATTGGTATATCTAGCCTTAGGTGGTGGCTAGGTCACCAGTTATAATAGGGTTTTTGAAGAAAAATAAATCTATTTTCCCTCATAAACTGTCACCATTTATTGGTGGATCCTTTTGAGGCTTCTCATCACTTAGCCTACTAG
>Ga0116230_10006705_pt1 | contig 11357 bp, 8 predicted proteins | sample S1TSphfallax_3_FD_88678 | JGI IMG/M metagenome (GOLD analysis project Ga0116230, IMG submission 88678) | Host-associated microbial communities from peat moss isolated from Minnesota, USA - S1T2_Fd - Sphagnum fallax MG | ecosystem: Host-associated > Plants > Peat moss > Unclassified | place: USA...
ACGGTGGGCGAGAGCGAACGCGCGGATACGTCGCGGATGACGATCGTGTGCGAGGCGCCCGAGCATGCGGCGCATCGCATCAAGGCTTCGCTGTATAAGCTCGAGATCACCGTGGATGTGGATGAAGTAGGCCGCTCCGAGGCAGTGATTCGCGAGCTTTGTTTGATCAAGGTTGCGGCGGGGCCGAACTCGCCGCTGGGGCAGTCGTCGCGGTCGCAGATCTTCGAGTTGGCGAATGTGTTTCGCGCGCGCGTGGTCGATCTTGCGCCGGAATCCATCATGCTGGAGATGACCGGGTCGAGCTCGAAGATCGAAGGGCTGGTGCAGGTGATTACCGAGAGCGGGTACACCATTCTCGAGACCAGCCGGACGGGGCGGATGGCGATGCGGCGCGGACATCATACGAGCCGCGTGCTGAAGGCGCTGGGAACGTCATCGGGCAACGGCGATGTCACGCCGCGGCCGGATAAGAGCGAGATTCTGCCCAATGAGTTTGTGGATGTGCATGAGGAAGAAGAGTAGTTGCGGGTCCACCCACAACTCTCGTCATCCTGAACGAAGTGAAGGACCCCTGTGTTTGTTGTTGCTTGTTCCGATTTGGAACGGTGGGAGGAGAAAAGTAAAAATAAGGACTAAATACAGGGGTCCTTTGCTACGCTCAGGATGACGAAAGGTGTTTGTGGAGGGCAAATGGATGGCAGAAGAAGAGTATGCGTATGTTTACATCCTCGCGAACGGCTTCAAGAAGCTTTACATCGGCATCACAACGCAGATCGAGATTCGCGTGAAACAGCACAAAGAGAAGATTCACCCAGAGAGTCATACGGCCCGCTACAACATCACGCAGCTGGTTTATTTCGAGAGGTTTGTGAGTATCGCCGAGGCTATACGGCGTGAAAAGCAGCTGAAGGGCTGGCTACGAATCCGCAAGGTGCAATTGATTGTTGGAGCGAACCCTACCTGGAGAGATCTAAGCTCGGAGTGGGGAAAGATGGCAAAGCCTTATCAGTGGCCAGAAGGTGAAGAGCTAACGGCAACAGCAGCAGCAAATACAGGGGTCCTTCGCTGCGCTCAGGATGACGAGAAGTTAAGACGGCAATTTACAACCAAAGGAAAATAGACAAGATCATGGCAAAGACTTATCACGATGCGGATGCGGACCTCAGCTTGATTCAGGCGAAGAAGGTCGCGATTATCGGTTACGGTTCGCAGGGGCATGCGCATGCGCTGAACCTGAAGGATTCGGGTGTGGATGTGCGGGTTGGGCTGCGGCCGGGCTCGAAGAATGCGGAGCGCGCGAAGCATGCGGGGCTGGTGGTCGACAGCGTGGCCGAGGTGTCGAAGTGGGCCGATGTGATCATGAACCTGACGCCCGATCAGACGGCGGCCAAGGTGTATCACACGGAGATTGCGCCCAACATGAAGCCCGACGTGACACTGATGTTCGCGCATGGCTTCAACATTCGTTTCCGCACGATTACGCCGCCCGACACCGTGGATGTTTCCATGGCTGCGCCGAAGGCTCCGGGGCATCGGGTGCGCGAGGTGTTTACCGAGGGCGGCGGCGTGCCGGCGCTGGTGGCTGTGGAGCAGGATCAGTCGGGCAACGCGCTGGCGCTGGCGCTGAGCTACGCCAAGGCGATCGGCTGCACCCGGGCGGGCGTGCTCGAAACCACGTTTACCGAAGAGACGGAGACGGACCTGTTCGGCGAGCAGGCGGTGCTGTGCGGCGGGACGGCGGCGTTGGTGAAGGCCGGATTCCATACGCTGGTGGAGGCGGGTTATCAGCCGGAGCTTGCCTACTTCGAGTGCCTGCATGAGCTGAAACTGATCGTCGACCTGATGTATCGCGGCGGGCTGGAGTACATGAACCACTCCATCTCCGATACCGCGGAGTGGGGTGGATATCTCGCGCAGTCGCGGATCGTGACCGACGAGACGAAGAAGAATATGAAGGCGCTGCTGAACGAGATTCAGAATGGATCGTTCGCGAAAAGGTTCATTGAAGAGAACGAGACCGGCCGTCACGAGTTTGCCAAATTCCGCGAGGCGGAGGCGGCGGACAAGATCGAGACGGTCGGCGCGGAGCTGCGCGCGGGCATGCCGTTCCTCGATCCGGTGAAGGTGAAGGATGGAGCAGTGGTGAAGGCGTAGCTGTCAGTTCCAGTTCGGAAGGGCCAGTCGCGGGAGGTTCCGGGCTGGCCTTTGCGTTTTCCAGTGGAACAAATTGCGGCGCGATTCGTATGAGAGCATCATAGGGAAATGGCGACCTCGATGGCAGTGCAGGATCTTTCGGGCCCGTTCCTGGTGTCGATGGCGCCGGAGCGGCCTTCTCCGATTGGCGAGATCGTGGAGGGTTTGCGCGGGATTACGCCGCTGCAGGGCCTGACGAACTCCGAATATGAGTGGCTGGCGCGGCACGGCAAAGAGCGTGTCGGCGAAAGCGGCACCATGGTCTTCCAGGAGTCCGAACCGGCGACCAGCATGGTCTTTCTTCTGCGCGGCGAGATTCATGTTCGACGGCGTAAGGCCGGGCCGATGGCCTTGTTCATTGGGCGCGCCGGGCAGATGACCGGCAAGCTGCCGTTTTCGCGGATGAAGACCTACGGCGGCGACGGATATACCAATGGCCCGTGCTGGGTGCTCGACATCCACGAAAGCCTGTTTCCGGCCATGCTGGAGGCGATCCCGTCGATGGGCCAGCGCTGTGTGAGCACGCTGCTGGACCGGGTGCGCGAGGTCACGCGCATGGAGCAGCAGGCGGAGAAGCTGGCTGCTCTGGGCAAGCTCGCGGGCAATCTGGCGCACGAGCTGAACAACCCGGCTTCGGCGGCGCAACGCTCCGCGGCTTCCTTGTTTACGGAGTTGCGCGAGTACGGTGACAAGAAGTACAAGCTGGGCGCGCTGTGTGCCGGGACCGATCTGGCGCCGCGGCTGCAGGCGTGGGTGGAGCGCACCCGCGCGGAGATGGCGGATTATCTCAGCAAGGACCCGCAACAGGAGACGGGGGCGCTGGCAGTCGCCGATCGCGAGGCGCGTCTGCTGGAGTGGCTGGAGGCGCATCATGTGCCGGAGCCCTGGACGATCGCGCCGATGATCGCCGAGACGCGGTTTCCGCTGCGGCATCTGAATGAGTTCGCCGAGCAGTTTCCCGACGAGGTGCTGGCTCCGGCCCTGGCGACGTTTGCCAGCTCGCTCCGCGTGGAGCGGATGGCCGAGACGATCGTCGGGTCCACGGTGCGAATCTTCGACCTGATCTCGGCGATCAAAGATTACTCGTACCTGGACCAGGCGCCGATCCAGGACGTCGATCTGCCGCAGGCGCTCGAAAACACGCTGAGCATGTTCAAGGCGAGGTTGGCCGGGATTGCGGTGGAGAAGGAGTTCGATCCCGAACTGGGCCCGATCGCCGCCTACGGGAGCGAGTTGAATCAGGTCTTCACGGCCGTGATTGAAAACGCGATCGACGCGATGCCAAACGGAGGCAAGCTTCGCCTGCGGACCAAGCTGCAGGGTCAGATGGCGATGGTGGAGGTCTGGGACTCCGGGGTGGGCGTTCCGGCGGAGCTGCAGTCGCGCATCTTCGAGCCGTTTTTTACCACCAAGGCGCCGGGCAAGGGATTGGGGCTTGGACTGGACACAGCGCAGCGCATCGTAAGCCGCCACTCAGGCTTCATCCGGGTAGAGTCGAAGCCCGGTGCGACGTGTTTCCAGGTGCGGCTGCCGGTGGATCAGGCGGAAGCGTACTAGGAGCGGTTGGCCGCTGCCAGAGAGGTGGCCGCTCCAGCAGCCTGCTGAAGTGCCGCGTGCTTACGCCCGGCGGCACTTCAGCACACCAAGATGAACTACGTCCGGAGTTCGGGTCCATGGCATGTTGACGACCGGTAGCGATTCAGGGTTCCGCCAGACGGTCTTTCAGAGGTGGTTACGGATCGATCCTCTGAACCGGCCCAAGGTTTACGAACAGGTCTACGCGACGGCTGATTTCACCAGCCTTCAATATTGGCTCGGCATCGTGTTTTCGGCGGGCATCGCGACGCTTGGACTGGTCCAGAACAGCCCTGCGGTCATCATTGGCGCCATGCTGATCTCCCCGCTCATGGGACCCATCATGGCCACCGGCCTCGGTCTGGCGGTGGGAGACTTCTATCTTGCGCTCAAGGCAATTTCAACTCTTGTGGCCAGCATCGCCGGCGCGGTGGCGCTGTCGGCCCTTGTGGTCTGGATTCTGCCCTTTCACTATGCGACGGGCGAGATCCTGGCACGCACCAATCCTACGCTGCTCGACTTGGGCATCGCGCTGTTCTCCGGACTGGCTGGGTCCGTGGTGGTGGGTCGCGCGGGCGCAGACGACGGTGCCACCGCTCTGCCCGGCGTCGCGATCGCGGTTGCCCTGATGCCACCGCTCTGCACCATCGGCTTCGGGATGGGAAGCGACTGGAACACCCGCATTATGGGTGGGGCGGGGTTGCTCTTCCTGACAAATTTGGTGGCCATCGTCAGCAGCGCGTTCCTCGTGTTTCTGCTGATCGGCATGAATGCACAGGAGCTTGCCCGGCAGATTGAGATCTGCCGCCAAGGCGAACTTCTGGCCGAGAGATTGGCGCGAGGCAAAGCCGGTCAGGGGCTCATGCATGCCGGCCGTGCGCGCTGGCGGTTTCTCTTGCTGCTCATCCTGCTTGCGGCCATAGCCGTTCCGCTCAAGAAGGCTTTCGTTCAGGTGGCGGGGGAAGCGATCGCGCGTAATACGGTGCAGCAGGTGGTAAGGAACCTGCTTCCTGCGGGCGCGATCGTCTCGCAACAGGTAAACGTCGGTCCGCATTCCATTTCGGTAAGGCTGTTCTCCACCAGACCGGTCTCGCCGGAGAGAACGAAAGAGGCCGAACAGAAGATCGAACGGCGGGCGGGACGAAGCACCCGCATCGACATCGCAACGGTCGCGAGCCAGAGCGAGTTGTCCGAGATGATGGAACGGCTCACGGTGATGGCTCCGCCGGCGGTTGCGGCGCCTGCCCCTCCGCCTGTGGAAACGATCGATCAGATGCGGGTCGAGCTTATGCAACGCGTCGGGCCGGTTGTTGCCGCGGTTTGGCCGTCAGAGGTCCCACTCTCCGGTTTCGACATCGATCTTGGCAAAGGTGGAGTTCGGCTCGACGCGGACTATACGAGCGACCGGAACCTGAGTCCCATCGCGGCGGACATGATTCGGAAGCAGTTGCAGGAGAAGTTGAGTCTTCCCAACCTGGTCCTGGACCTTCACCGAGTGCGGGGCCGGAGACACCGCCGAACGCGATAGGACATGCGGACGGCCTTTGGCTTCTACTTGCTGACCTCCACGCCGCGCCAGAAGGCGATGTGGTGCTTGATGCCGCGCGCGGCGGGTTTCGGATCGGGATAGTACCAGGCGGCATCGGGATTTTCCTGGCCGTCCACGATCAGCGTGTAGTAGCGCGCCTGTCCCTTCCACGGACAACTGGAGCTTGTAGTGCTCGGGCGCAGGTACTCGCGTTTGACCGTCTCTTCCGGGAAGTAGATGTTTCCTTCAATGGTTTCGAACGTGTCACTTTCAGCCAGAACCTGGCCGTTCCAGATTGCCTTCGCCATAATCTTCCTGATCCTGCTGTCCTGAGCGGATTTGAACGCGCGCTGGGGAGCGCGAGAGGCCGTGGAATCCCCACCTTGATCGCCTGAAAGTAACAGAAATGGGATGAAAAGGGAAGCGCTTGTCCGGGGTGGCCGGCGGTCTTCTTCAACGGCTTCCCCTGCGTGGGGGGTAAAATACAGTGTCCCATGGCTCCCCGAAAAAACGGTTCAAAGAGAAATACGCCCAGATCCCAGGAGATGCTCGCGGATGCGAGTCATTTGCTGGAGAGCTTCGCCGATGGAGTCATCTTTCTCGATCGCCAGTGGAGAATCACCTTCGCCAATGAGAGCGCGCGGCGGATCAGCCGGATCAAGCCGGAGGACCTGAACGGACCTTCTCATTGGGAGTTGTACCCGCTCACGCTGGGGACGCCGCAGGAACGGGTCTACCGGCGGTCGATGGAGGAGCGGGTCTCGCTGGAACACGAGTTTTATTACCCTCCCTTCGATCTTTGGATCGCGTTGCAGACTTTCCCTATTCCGACCGGCATTGCGGTTCATTATCGCGATATCTCCCGGCTTAAGCAGGCGGAAGCAAAGCGCGACGAGAGCGCGCGCCGGCTTCAGCAGGTCTTCCATGTCACCAGCGATGCGATCATCCTGCTCGATCGGGAGTACCGGTTTACCTTTCTGAATCGACGCGCTGCCGAACTTCTGGCACCCGGCGGAAAGCTGCTGGGCAGGAGCTTGTTTGAGGCGTTTCCGAGCACGGTGTATGACGGATCGCCTTACGTGGCGACCTACCGGCGTGCCATGCAGGAGCGGATTCCCGGATCGTTCGTCGCGTTCTATCCCGAACCGTTGAATATCCTGTTCGCCGTGGAGGCTCAGCCCGCGGAAGAAGGGATCATCATTTTCTTCCGGGATGTCACGGCACAGCAGGCGGCGGCCGAAGAGCTGGAGCGGAAGACCAAGGAGGCCGAGCGGCAGGCCGCGGAGATTGAGGCTCTGTATCGTACCGCGCCCATCGGTCTTGCGCTGTTCGAGACGGAGGAGTTTCGCTACCTTCGCCTGAACGACCGGCAGGCGGCGTTCTTTGGACTCAAGCCCGAGGAGGTTGTGGGACGGACCCTGACCGAGATGGCTCCGATTCCCGGACTGCGCGAGCTCTTCGAGCAGGTGCGGGCGGGAACGCCGGTCGTCAACTATCCGCTGGAGGGTGAACTGATCAGCCATCCGGGCGAGCATCGCTATTGGACGGTGAACTACACGCCGGTGCGAAGCGGAGATGGGACCGTGCAGGCGATCTCCGCGGCTTCGCTCGAGATCACGCAGCAGAAGAAGGCCGAGAAGGCGCTGATCCAGAGCGAGAAGCTGGCTGCGGTGGGTCGGCTGGCGTCGTCGATCTCCCATGAGATCAACAATCCGCTGGAGTCGGTGATTAATCTGCTTTACCTGATCGCCTCCCACCAGGGATTGCCGCCGGAGTTACGGACGTACGTTGAGCTGACGCAGTCGGAGATCGGGCGGGTGTCGCAGATCGCCACGCAGACACTGCGCTTTCATCGGCAAGCCGTTCGGCCGTCCGAGGTGACTGCGCAGGAGTTAGTGGAGCCGGTGCTGCGGCTCTACCAGGGTCGTCTGCTGAACTCGGGCATCAACGTGCGTTGCGACTTCCTGAGCTCCACGCCGATTCTCTGCCTGCAGAACGAGGTGCGTCAGGTGTTGAGCAACCTGATCGGCAACGCGATCGACGCGATGCGCACCGGAGGGACGCTGGTGCTGCGGTCGCACGATGCGCGGCACAAGGGCGACGCGGAGGCGGGTGTGCGGATCACCGTCGCGGACAACGGGCACGGCATGTCGGAGGAGACGCGGAAGCGGGTCTACGAGCCGTTCTTCACCACCAAGGATCTGAACGGAACCGGGCTGGGGCTCTGGATCTCAGCCGAGATCGTAAACCGCCACCGCGGAAAGCTGCGGGTAAAAAGCAGTGAGGGGCCGAGACGAGGAACCGTCTTTAGTTTGTTCCTGCCGCTGAAGTGATCTCCGCTGGAGTGCTTTTCGTTGCCTTTTCCGATCCCGGCGGATTCGACAAAAGCTTGGTCGACGTCGAGGGAGCTGAGGCGTAGGCTTTCGGCCGTCGTCAAAGCGTAAAGCGTCTTCCGTCGAGGCTCGTCATGGAAGTTTATTCCTCAGCACCGAAGCAGAGGTGGCGTTGGCTGCGACCTCTCCTTCCAAAGCGTGTTCAGCCCATGCTCCGCGGCGTCCGTAAGAGGCTGCAACTGGCGTCCATGACTCTTGAAGAGCCTTATCGATCCGTGTTTCCCTTCACGCAGGCTCATCTTGTTCGCCAACGCAACTTGATCCGGCTGGTGGAACTCGTGCTTTCACAGGGTATTCCGGGCGATCTGGTCGAGTGCGGGGTGCTGGATGGGGGCACCGCGGCGCTGATGGCCTGGGCCAGTCGCAGCGAAGGGCATCGCATGGTTCACTTGTTCGATGCCTGGGAGGGACTGCCGGAGACGACGGTTGAGGATGGCGCGGAAGCCGCGGTCTGGAGCGGACAGGTGGTTGGCAGTCCAACTCGTGCGGCAGCCATTATGAAAAAGCTCGAAGTTCCGCGAGAAAGGGTTCGCTTCTACCGGGGCTGGTTTCACGAGACGTTTGACAAGGCGAGCGTACCCAATGTTGCCATCGTGCACATCGACTGCGATTTCTACGAGCCGACTCGTCTCTGCATCCAAAAGTGGTACCCTCTCCTTTCCCCCGGAGGCTACATGGAATTCGACGATTATGACGCCTTCGCAGGGTGCCGCAAGGCAGTCGATGCGTTCCTGGCCTCGCACCCGGAGCTTTCGCTTCAGACCCAGGGGGATGGCGCCAAGGCGTACTTCATTCGAAAACCGACCCCTGCCGGCAATGCGATTGCGTCCTCTCCTCGGGTGGGCGAACGGTTGACCAGCCTGGACCTAGACCATTTTCCCTGTAGGAGTCGTGCGACGCCCCTACCTCCATGGGCGTTTTCCCCAATGAAAACGCCACGGAACGCCCGCTTCGGGAACCCCATCGACAGGGAAAATAGTCTAAAACGTGAGCTTGACGGCACCTTCTGGGAAGCGGGGCATCTGGTCCTGCTCGGAGGGCAGGGATGCTCCGGCGCGCGGTTCCCAGATGTAGGCGTAGAAGTTCTTCTGGTTGAGCACATTCAACAACCCTGCATTCCACGAAAGCACGCCATAGGACATATGCCGGGACTGCTGAAAGCGGATGTCCAGACGTCCATAGGTGGCCGAACGGTCCTCGTTGATGCGGTTGAGATCGTAGACGTCGCGGTTCTGGGCGATGCTTTCGGCGAGGTTGTCCGGCGTGTACGGCCGCCCCGAAGCGCCGCTGTAGCGCGCCGAGATGGACGATGATTTCCCAACCCTGAAGAAACCGGTGACGTTGCCGACAAAAGGAATATCGTAGTTGCCCCGGCGGAGGACGCCGTCGAGGCCGCTATACCAGGCGCGCGCGTAGGTTGCCGTGGCGTTGAGGAGCAGGCGGGAGGATGGCCGCACTTCCGTGCTCAGTTCGAGGCCTTCGGTCTGTCCGCGGCCGCCGCTCTGCATGGGAAAGAGCAGGAACGAGGTGCCAAAGGTGTCCGCGATGTTGGCGAGCGAAAGCTGAGGGTAGGGCGTGGCGACCGGGTAGTCGAAGTAGAGCTTGCGCTACGCCGAAAGGACGAGCCTGGTGGTTGCGGTGTGCAGCACGTCGGCGTCGGCGGTCAGGTGCTCGGCCCTGATCGGCGCGAGAGCGTGATTCTGCGGGTAGGCGAGCAGGTAGAGGAACGAAGGCATCTGCATGTACTCGGCATACCCGAGCGTCACGACGTGACGGTTGACGGGGATGCTGAACAGCGCGCGCGGCGTGTAGCTGGTGTGGTCGCCGAAGGACCAGTGCTACGCCCGGGGCGCCCAGGGTGAGGCGCGTGTTCCATGGCAGCAGGGCGGTGCCCTGCAGGAAACCCGCCTCCGATGGCGTGGAGAAGATCTGCTGGATCGCAGTGACGCTGTTCGACGCGGGCGAGACGCTGTAGGGGCTGGGCAGCGAATCCGGCTCCGCGATGTTGCAGTTCACCCGCTGCCAGGAGACCGAGCCGCCGGCGTCCAGGAAGAGCCACGCGGTGACGGTGGAGGTGATCTCCCTGCGCGCGGTGGCTGTCCTGGATCCGGCAGAAGGTGATGCGGCAGATTAGAAGACGAAACGCGCACCCAGTTGAACGACCCGGTTACTGTTCTGCGTGCCCGTGATCTGGCCAAAGCCGCCCGAGGTCGGCGAAAGGTTAGGCCCGGAAAAGACGGGTCGGTTGTTGACGTTGAAGCCTTCGAGCCGGATCTGGAGGTAGGAGGTTTCGGTGATGTCCAGGTTCTTCAGGACGGAGGCGTCCCAGTCGTTAAGAGCATCGTTGCGGAGGTTCGTGAACTGACTGGGAAAGACGCGGATGTTGTTGACAGGCTGGAAATTGTAGGCGTTATTGCCACCCAGGCCCTGCTGCGGGATGGTGGTGGAGGTGCTACTGATGTTGTTGTTGAATGCGTTGATGTTGAACGACGGGTAGGTGGTCCCGGACTGGCCGGCATATTCGGTGGCCTGGCGGGCATGATAGTTAATGGGCTGCCCGGTCGGCAGCAGGTTGCCGAAGCTGAGCGGGCTTCCCTGCTGATAGAACCAACTGGAGGCGACATTCCAGCCGCCCAGGGGGAGATCGAGCCAATGTGGAATCGTGGCACCAAATCGGCGTCCGCGACCATAGGGCAGCTTGTAGCTGACGCCGATGACCGCGTGAGTCGGGTGATCGTACTGCGAGATGCGGTACTCAGGACGGGGATCGGAGCTGTTGAGGAAGCTCACCGCTTCCATCAGCTTGGACCACTGGTAGTTTCCGATGAAGGATAAGCCGTAACCGGTGCGGTGCTCGACGTGGATATCGAGGGCGTGGAAGATGGAGCTGCCCGCGGGCACGTTGTATTCGGTGATGGCGCCGAATTCGGGATAGGTCTGCAGCAGCGTGGTGAGGTTCACCGTCTTGCTGGAGTTGAGACTGCCACCGTTGGGAAGAATTCCGTAGAAGGGATTGGCGACCGAAGCGCTGAGTCCAGGATTGGTGGCCGTAGTCTCGTACTGGCGCTCGACGTAGTTGAGGCTCTCGTTGATGGGGAGGCGACGTCCGGTGCTGCCTTCGTAGAAGGCTTCCGCGAGCCATCCGCCGAAGAACTGGTGTTGGAAGCCGAGGTGCCAGCGCTCGGCGTAGCCGTTGCGAATCGTCGGATCGAGGAAATTGATCGACTGTCCGACAAAGGTGCCGAGGCCAAGCGAGGAGCCCGTCGGCGGCGTAAGTCCGTTCGGGAAGGGATTCGACAGGGTGCCCGGCCCGTTCGCGGTGGGAGGCGCGTAGGGGACGATGGGCGACTGGGTGGTCTGGCTGAAGCCTTCCTGCTGAATGCTGTTGTTGAAGGGGAAGATGGGGATGACAAAGATGCCGAAGCCGGTGCGAATGACGGTGGTCTTGCCGAGAGCCGCGGGAGAGTAGGCGAGGCCGAAGCGGGGGCTCACCATGGTGGAGGTGAAGTTGGAAAACTTCGTGTCGCTGAGGCTATTGAAGGTCAGGCCGCCGTTGACCTTGAAGTTGGCTACGGGCAAGGTGGGGGCGGGATGAGCGGCGTAGGCGGCCATGGCTGCGGCGCCATAGGGATTGGGATCCGTGGCGTCGAAGCCGCTGACGGCGGTGC
>Ga0116230_10006706_pt1 | contig 11356 bp, 7 predicted proteins | sample S1TSphfallax_3_FD_88678 | JGI IMG/M metagenome (GOLD analysis project Ga0116230, IMG submission 88678) | Host-associated microbial communities from peat moss isolated from Minnesota, USA - S1T2_Fd - Sphagnum fallax MG | ecosystem: Host-associated > Plants > Peat moss > Unclassified | place: USA...
CAAACAAACAAACAAACAAGTAATCAAGCACAGCAATTCAGCTGCTGCAAGTAAGCTCTCATCAACAGAGCCCATCACTCGCTTCTTCTTCTATCCCTTTTCTTCTCTTCAATGTTCTGTGCCTGACTTTTGTGAGGATTTGAGCAAACCCCATTTCAGCTAGAAATCTTTCTCAAAGTTTTTCTCATTCCAATTGGCAGTGAAGGGTGTGAAGAAGATGATGAAGAAGAAGAATTAGGTCAGAGGGATTTTTTTTGGAAAACCCCTTTTGCTCTTCTGCTGCTACTGATGGTAAACAATAATATGGGTTGTGTGTTGTTTTGTTGATATGTTTCTGTGAGGTTTGACTGAAGAAGATTCATCTGGACCTATTCTTTGCAGGTGAATCAATAATGTCTGCAGGGTGGTGAAGAAGCTCCATCGAAGAAATCTTTCACAAGATTTGACAAATTTGGGCCTGGCAAAATATTTCTCGGTATGTAAACCCTTGCCCTACTTTGCATTCTCTGATTTCTGAAAGATGAAAAAAAACACAGTAGATCTGAAGTTGCAACTTCATAATGATGTCCAAAATCTTCCATACAAAAATGTCTAAATGCTTTTGAAAATGCTCAATCCAATTAGTGTCTCAATCATCAAATCTGTTTCTTTGGATTTTGAGTCAATTGGGTTCCATATCAAGTGTGTATATTGCCTTAGTTTACGCCAACCAACAGGATGGATCTCATGGTTTTCAATCCAGGAGTGAGAACTGCCAAAATGCAAGCTCTCTATATAAACCCTAATTCTCCAAGAGATCACCAACCATGAAGGGTGTATGCTAAGCAAATTGTGTGAACAACATTCATACATATATAAGAGCTTGGAAGTCTGTACTCTCTTGTGATATGATGCCTCAAAACTGACCTGAAAATCTCTAGATGTGAGGCTTGTGAAAGTGTTATATGACAAAGTCTTACAACATAGGAGTAGTGGTTGTGCATAAAATGTTAGGATGAGTCTTAATGGAGCACTGATGATTTGTGTTATTGCTTGCACTCCATGTGGGCTGGAATCTTATTCTTGCAGGTTTTCGGGGGGGGGGATGTTGTGGCAATGTCACTTGCTGCTATTTGGATGGTCTTGATGATGAACAGGATTTGATTGTTGTGAGTAGAAGCTGCTATGGAGTGCTTGATTATTGTCATTTTTGTTGCATTCTTGCTGGTTGGAATTCCACTGAAGGGGAGTATTATAGTCACAGCTTTGCAATTCGAGGTTTTGCCAGCAAAACTAAATAGTTCAGGTGATTCAGTCACAATCAGCTGGGATGGTATTGAGTCTCCCTCCCATTATAATTGGATTGGAGTGTACAATCCGCCTGAATCGAGCGATGAATATTTCATTGGTTACATTATGCTCAATGAGTCTTCTGCTGAGTGGGCAAGTGGCAAGGGCTCGTTCACTTTACAGCTAGTGAATATTCGGGCACCATATGAGTTCCGATTGTTTGAAGGTACTACAACACATGCATCCAACAAAATCAAAGATTTTGAGGGAAATGTTTTACCGAGCATTGAGAAGCGCTGGGCAGTAAGCACAAAGGTGGAATTTGCAAACTATAATGAGCCAATGCATGTTCACCTTGCGTTGACATCCAACGCGGATGAGATGCGGGTCATGTTTGTCACAAAAGATGAGATACCAAGTTTTGTGAAGTATGGGCAAGACAAAACCCAACTCCATTTGACTACAGATCGAGCAACTTCTCTCACTTACTATGTAACTGATATGTGTGATCATCCTGCAAATTCCTACTACTGGCGGGATCCAGGCTTCATCCATAATGCAGTTCTGAAGGGCTTAGACTCAGGGAAACGCTACTTTTATCAGGCAAGTCTGATCCCCTTCAAACTATGCATCCAGTTGCTTCTATTGAAAGCACTAGAAAAAACATGATGGGTGTGACGAAAAGAACCAGTTCTCATTCAAAACACGCAGCAATGCGTATGATCAGTGCTTGGTGCTGCATGCAGGTGGGAAGTGATGAGGGTGGATGGAGCCCAACATTCAGCTTTGTATCTCATGTACCACACAATGAAGAAACGGTAGGCTTCTTGTATGGAGATTTGGGAACGTCATTCCCATATCATACACACCAATATGTCCAACCTGAAAGTACCAACACGTTGAAATGGCTAAAGAGGGATTTTGATGCAATCGGTGATGTGCCAATATTTGTGTCACACATTGGCGACATCAGCTATGCTCGAGGTTTACCATGGTTATGGGATGAGTTTTTCCATAATGTACAACCCATTGCTGCTAATGCTCCTTACCACGTTTGTATTGGGAACCATGAATATAATTGGCCACAGCAACCATTCCAGCCGGAATGGTCACCGTATCATCATGATGGAGGTGGAGAGTGCGGTGTGCCATATAGCCTCCAGTTTCAAATGCCTGGGAACTCGTCATTAGCCACAGGAACTGGGGCACCAGATACCCGAAACCTTTACTACTCAATGGACATTGGGGTTGTCCATTTTCTCTACTACTCAACAGAGATCAATTTTTTACCTGGAAGTGACCAGTACATATTCATTGCAAATGACTTGCAATCGGTGGATCGGAAAAGGACTCCATTTATTGTGTTTCTAGGGCATCGTCCAATCTATTCTAGTGACCATCTGGCGGGTGTGTCAGCACCTGTAACACAACAACTAAGGGCTGCGCTAGAGCCCTTGCTTGTCAAGAACAAAGTGAGCTTGACACTTTCTGGTCACATTCACAAGTATGAGAGGATATGTTCTGTACAGAATTACACTTGTGACGAAACACGGAAATCTCCGACTCATGTTGTAATAGGCATGGCGGGAGCAATTCACCAACCGGTTGATGAGCCAGTGCGAAATCATCCCGCTTACCCTTGGTTCCCTGAGCCTGACTGGTCGCTGTTCCGGACTTTTCAGTGGGGTTATGTTCGCCTCCATGCCACACGCCAAAAGTTGACATTGCAATATGTTGGGAACCATGATGGGCTAGTTCATGATGTGATTGAAATCCCCTCCCCTGACTCCTTTCAAGATGGTACATTCGTAGAGTCAGAGCAACAGGTGTCCATCTTTGAAGACATGAGCAAGAGTAGCGGTGGTGGAACCAAGCTCAGCTGGTGGGTGTCAACTCTTGGTTTGTTTGCTGTTTTCCTGGTTGGGTTGGGAATAGGAGCCACTGTAAGTGGTCTTGCATGGAGACGGCTGAGAGCACAATGGCAACAGATCAGCCCTGACGAAACACTGTAGCTGTCAACAACTCTACAACAGTGTACTAACAGTTTTTTTGGTTCTAGAGACCTTTCAGACTCTGCACATCTGCTGCAATTAGAACTCATGTTTCTCAACATTTGCTGTACAAACTACCAACTGCAATAATCCATTGATCTTTTGTAACTGTCTCCAAACTTTTCAGATGTAACAATTTTCATTTCAAACAAGCTCTGCCCCCATAGTATATAGTTTCTATGAGAGCTTTAACATGTTCCTGCACCTGCAATTCTTCTGTGATTGATTTGCATGCAAAGTGTGTGATCCAGGAATCATCTTCTCTCAGGTCAAAATCAAAACAAATGATAAAAACTGAAACCCCACTCTTCTGTTCTGTTCCAACTGAGTGCATTGGTAAGAAAATCATTGAATGGCGTGGCATCATCTGAGGTGCAGAACTTTGCAGTTGCTTTTCAACCCCTTTTGATTGTTTCTTGATTTGAATATCAATCATACTATCTCAGCTGTCAGGTAGTCCCGGAAGCTTACAACCCAATAGCTGCTCTCAAAAGTAATTGTATTGTTTATCTTCTGCGTCTCTCTTTCTCTATATATACCTACTTTGTAAGGAAGAAATTTTCTACCATGAATGAGTTCGTGAATAATGTGAAGTACAAGGGGGAAAAAAAGCTTTCTCAATTCACATACTAAGTTCTAACCTAACAACCGCAAATCAAGGCCATCTTCATCATCATTGGCATCTCTTCGTGCTTGCAAACTTTGGAAGATGCTATCAAGAGTTTGAGAGGATGATGGAGTATGATTATTATTACTCCCTCGCCCTTGTCTCAAAGGAGCGAATCGTGTCCCGAAATTTTGAAAACCTGACTTCATGCTGTCCCATGACTTCAAAGGAAACAATGGGGATTTGTTGACAGAATCTTGTTGCAAAGTGGTGGTGTTGCTGCTGTGAGAGGGTGTTGCTGCTGTATGCAAGTCAATCATTGCAGGAGGTGGCTTGGCAGATAATGATGAGGATGTACTAATGCCTCCTTGAGCTGGTGGTATCTTTGCAGCCGCTTGTTTGGCTTGCTCTCGCAGGTTGGCATATTTGGAAGCAATTGCTTCCTTGCTTGACACCTTCTCTACTTGACTTGGTGCTCGATCACGGGTGGTGCCAACACCAAGAGATGGTGGCACACTTGTTGAAGTGCTAATTATCCTTGAATTCTCTGGTATCTGCGATGGTTTCTGGAAGATGAGTTACACACACATGTTAAACCACAACCTGTACATATCTGATTTAGTTCTACCCATACAAATGTACCACCTTTCAGAGAATTCTGCAACCTGTACTTCAGTTGCAATCACTGCCCTTGTTGAAAAAATGATGCAAATTTCAAACTAGAACTTAGATGAAAGAGGGGAAGGAATTTCACCTTGATTAGGCTGCTCTCAGACTCTAGGTCAAACTCAGCACTGCCAAAACTGCGAGCCAATGGAACCACATTCTCTCCTACTGTGTCACCTTGATCTAACCATGACCGCTCTGTGACAACTCACAACCCAGTTGCCACAAATGTCAACAACAGTTTCAGATTTTGCATTAACCCTAAACCCTAAACCCAGATACCTACCACAGAGACACCTCTTGGTAATGTGAAGGATATGAGCTATGATTTCAATATAGAGAGAATTTATTGAGCATTTGAATTCAAGGATTCAATAGCTTCTTGATTTCCAACATATGGAAAATTTTGAGTGAAAATCAGAGCATAGAACACAGGGCATAATTATGTTGGCTGCATCTAGGATTGCAGATGGCACTAGCTGCAACCACACATGATCCTCTCTATGATTGTTTTACTGCATATATAGATGGTTTCTTAATAAACACCCACCCAGCACAACCAAGTTACGAACCTTTCCGGAGGATGATGAGACCCGATGGATCAAAGCCTTGGGCATCTTCAGTGTCGTCATTCCGAAACCTGCGCCAGCTTCCAAATGCATCCATCATTCGATCAAGTACATTGCTCGCCAGCAGGCCAGTGTAAATGACCATGAAGATCGGGTATATCCTATTGAATGTGTCCGTCATTGCACCCATCCTCTGCATTCAAAAGAAAAGATTTGCAGGTTAGAGTGAAGAAGGCCTATAGAAGAGCTGTTTATGCTAACATAGTTACTGAGATTTCAGTTCCTGTACTTGCTGCCACTAACTAACTACATAGGCTGCATAGAGATGGTTGCAGCAGGGCATGCTCTTGACTACACCCAACAAGCAGATCAACCTCCAAAGGAAGCAAATTGTCAGTCAGACTACAACTGGTAAAGGACATGTGATCTACACAAAACATTATTCATGAATTCATTCAAAAGAAAAAAATGACAACTTACTTGCTCCAGGATTGTGTCATTCTGCGAGTCAAGACTGTTATGAGTGCCTGTCATCGTGCCCATCTTCTGCATTAACAAAACAAATAGAGAAGTTATTATCAATGCTTGCTTGTTTGTTTGTTTTTGTACAGAAACTCCACAAAAGAAAATTTGAAGCTGCAGACTGTTGTGTTGGTTCTGGCCAACAAACAAAATGCATGGTCAAGAATGGAGTTCCACCATAACCTTGTGAGTGACAGACAATCACTTACTCCATCACAGATGGCAGTGACTAGCTACCATAGTACCAACAGTTCTGTTTCTTAACAGGAAAAATTGTGCAGGACCCAACTTATTTGTGCTCCAGGAGGTTAGGGTTTTTAGGGTTTAGGGTTTAGGATGCTCCAAGAGTGCATTATCCAAAACCTCAAGCACAACTTGTCTGTGATGTTTTTGTTCTATGTCAAGAGACCCATGCATTGGCAGTACAAGAAACTAAACCCACAAAAGCAAGATTGACTTGCAACAGGGGGTTGTGAGGTATATACCGTCTCAAAAACAGTCAAGCTTGGTTTTCCATCTCGTGTGCGGAGGCGAATGAGATAAAGAAAGTTGTAACATAAGGGTGCTGCATAGCGAGCCACCATCCTGTATCCCACATCCCATGTAAGGATCAGCCCCTTACAGTAGAGGATCACATGACATTCTCATCTGCAAAAGGTGAATGAATCTGGTCTACCTCTTCATATGTTCCAAGCTTCAAGAAACACCCAGACAATAAAAACAAAAGACAGAAATGTTCACATGCAAAATGCAACCAGCAGTTCTCAAACTCCTGCAGACTTTTTCTGATGTTTATCAACCAACGAACAACAACAGTAGCAGCAGCAGCAATTGGAAGAGCAGCTTACGAGCAGAGCATGAGGAGGCTCACAGAGCTGGTATGTTTGGGTGCCAAGTAATAAATGGTCATCATCCCAAGCCTAATAAGAGAGAAATACGTGCACACACACATGTATGCTAAAGGTATAAATGCCACAACCTGCATGCCACAGAGTTTTTTCTATTATCATCTGCTTCTTTAAAAAATACAGAAGTCAAAAAGCACAATTTCCTAGACTTAACTTGCTCTTTCAGTGTGCATAAGGCACTCAAAGATGACCCATCTCACAGGATTAAGAAAATTGAGAATTTTGTGGCATCCTTCCACAAAACTATCAGGTCCCTAAGTGCTAGACAAAGCTAGATTGTAGCCCATGACAACCTCCATGCAGGAGAAAGGAATATAAAACTAGCATGAAACATAGTGATTGAGCTCCAGTTTGTACCCAGAAAGTAATTACCCACCCACCTGCAAAAGCACCTCCTCATCTACCATCCTGAGGATAACAGAAAAGAGGGACAGGTCAGCTTCAAACAATAGAGTCGCCTCTGCCATGACGATCACAACTGACATGATGCCCAACAATGCAGCCAGCATTTTGACCAATTGCTGCCTCAAGATGCAACGCCACACATATTCTGCACAACCACCCACACACACACACCAAGAGCAGCTGGGTTACAGGTCTGGAGACGGTGGGTTACTTGCTGGATTGTAAAAAATTACAAGAAGGACACAAGAAGGACATCAAGTAGGAAGTTGCTGACAAAAACTTCTGGCACCCATTTGTGAGCTCACAAACACCTCAATTTGCAAGCTTTTAAAGGCCAATTGGGGCTAGCCAGTGGCAGTTATCTCATGATCCTGGTGAATCTCAAAATGCAACACTTGATTGACCGACTCCACTAAGCCATACATGCAATCCAAAACTAAGCACCAGCTACATTTCAATCTCTCACACAAATTGGAATTCAAGCCAAAATCACAGTGTGCCAAACAGTGAATGTTTTTTTGAAAATATTTCACAACCTGGTGACAAAAAAAAGGGCCTTGTGAAGAACAAAGTCTATTTTTCGAAAGAAATTGCCCTCTGGTGCCACATTATGAGGAATATTTTTTAAAGTCACTGAATTTAGACAATAGGTTGTAGCATGTCAGCAAACTACAGCATGATTCCTAAACTTTTCTACTGGCCTCTCTGATGTGTAGCCAAATTTGGCTAAGTCATCTTGTGGATGATCACCAACCAACCTACCTCAAATTTGAGGAAAAAAAACATTTGCACCAAACCAAGGTGGGTATTGCAAGGCTTACCAGCTTTCTGTAGAATGGTTGCAAAAGAGCCTGTTCGCATTGGCCGAATGCTTGAAATGAAACACCTAAAACATAATTCCAAGAAAAACCATCAACTTAAATTGGGCTACTCCTTACACACTCAAGGCAAGGACAGTGACAGGCTGCCCTGAAAAGCTTAAGCACACCATCTCAGAGTAACCACCTCAGTGGCTAACCTTCTGGCCTTACTTCTCCATAGCTAAAATTCAAGCAAAGCCCAACTAGAATTGAGAGATGAAGAACTAATAATCATGTTATTGCAGTTTCAAATCCCAACAACATACAAGTGAACAGGGAAAAAGAGAAGAGCCCACATCCCAAAAAACAGAGAGAAAACTGATACCAGTCAGAAGAAATTTGCCCCCGTTCCAGATTCTTCACGGTTTCCTCCAACTCCAGGGCTTCCCACACATATCCTGAATAATCACTGCCGACCCCAAACTATCATCATCATTCACCCTGGCTGCCACTTCACTCCAAACAAGACTGTCAAAAGAGAACTAAAGCACATGGGGAAACACAATTATAGCATGCAGAGAGTTGTTGTTGCACCCATTTGAGTATGAGAACACACCACTGCAGAGAAAAAATGGGCATTGGATCAAAGAAGACTCAAGAGGAGAAGAAGAAAGAACCTGGTGGGTACTGCACAACAGAATTTACCTTTTGTATCGGTAGTAAGAACTCTGTGCTTTGAGAAGGCGCCTCTTGAGTGCAGCCATGGATTTTTCATCCGTGTCGTAATCCATGTCACTTTCACCCATTCTTCCACCTGATGGTTTGAATGCTGGATCCTCCTTCACCTGCAAAATTATTGACTTGTCAGTTCATCAACAGAATCAGGCAAACAGAAATCAGTCCATATCAGCCAGATTTGTACTGCTGCCTTGCTGCAGCTTTAAGGATTCATTTGTCAGAGACACCGATTTCAAAACACATTAGATTGCTGAAGTAAGATGCCTGCATGAGGAGGGGACATACCATTTGTGTCATGATCTCATCAATCACATCCATACAGGGGCGTAATGAGTCATGCCTTGACATTTGGTTAGAAGTAGCTTGTGCGATCTGCCAGAGAGTGTGCACACAAACATCCCCTTGACATTAGGTTTTGGACAGAACAACAGACAACATGCCTGACTATATAGCTAGCTAGCTAGCCAGCTACAATAGGATGGGTGAAGGAGAAAATTCCATACTGCAGCCAAAAAAATGGAACTTGAAGGAGGGAGAGAGTAAGGTATACCACAATGGCTGTGGACAGCTCCTGGTGCACATCATCCAGTTTTACAGCAACCTTGGCAATCTTGTGTGAGAGGACTTTCTGGCGGTATTGCAGATCAGCATTACGCCACATACTACGTGGAATTTCAACCAGGCCAAAACCGAGCAGGAAGGCGCCAGTGACAAGCCCAAAGGTATTGGAGCAGGCTATAGCTACTCCAAGTACCTTATTCCTGTCAGTCAAGCCCCAGCAAACCACACATTTCAAGCTAATGTGATCAGCATTTTTCTTTTTTGCAATTTTGTCAAGTACATGGACTGGCAATCATCCAGAAGAGGAATGGACCAAATTTGGCTAGAGGTTGGACAGGAAAGTAGAATTTTTTTAGAATCCTGCTTTGTTCTGGCGACCTACAGGAACTCATTTGCTAAATATGGCTACTTCTGAACTTTTTTTTCCCCTCACAAGTATGGCAAATTTTGTGTATTTTTCCCACAAAAACTCTTTCTACACTTTGCACTGGATTCTTGTTTTTGTTGCCACAGTACAAAATTTCACCCAAAAAAAAACACTGAATGTGATCAAGTAGCAGAAGCAAGGTCTCCCAATCTTCTTCCTCCTTTGAATGTGGAACTCTTTCTTCTTCTCAGCCACAATATACATTTCAGCCTGATACAGGTGGAAGAGACAGACAGTGTGTGTGTGTGGGGGGGTGTATTTTTTACCAATGCAAGGTGCCCATGAAGACCATAATGAAAACTCCAATCATCGACACAACACCCACCGCACCATACAACATGAGATTTCCCTGAACACTTGTCTTGAGACGTTTTGTAACAGTGAAGTCTCCCGCATCCTCATAGCCTTGCAATAAGGGAACAAGAAACCTGACAATTGTTGTCCGTATGCAAATTAGAGCTTCAGGCAGCATTGATCACTTTCCATGCATATGCTCTACAAACATGATGGAGAGATCCTTTGCTCCTCAAGAACAAATGGGCATCATTCTGGTGAGATGGACAAAAAAGTAGAACAGTGTTCATGTTGTTCTGTTATTCCCTGGAGTTTGCCAATCTCACTGGAATGATCAGGTTTGTCCCAGTTTGCAATCCAGATGGAGATAACAAAATCGCCCAGCAGTGCAGGAAGATAAATCACAACAGAAAAAAACTCGGACATACCAAGTGAGGATGAAGGTGCTCCAGTATGACCAACTCCACAAAATGCCAATCATTCTTGAGCTTCCACTCGTTGGAGATACAGTCTGCATCCACAGATGGCAGTACCACCAACCACCAAGGTTAGAGTTTATTTTCAGCTTCAGATTTCATGCACTCTTTGAGGAGCTACTACTTTGCAAAGAGTCTAAAGAAGATGCTGTTGCACATGCTCTTCTTGCATACATACATATGTATCCTAGATCTGATCTCAGACAGCTTTCTTCTTCTTCTTCAATTCAAGATTGCACCTTGGAGAAATCTGATAAATAGAAGGGGGATGTGGGGTTGTTTGAAAGAGTTTGCTTGCAAAGATGGATGTGGGGGTAAGCAAGAAAGAGAGGGGATGGGATTGATGGGATTCTCACAGTCCAGATGTCTGCAGGAACCAGGATGATGATGGAGATGGTGCAGAACCATGCATAGCCGACGATCCATCGCACGTGGAGTGGTACAGTTGAAGCAGCAAAGTACTGCAATGTCGCCACCACCATTCCCAGTGCGATTGGTCCCGCAAGTGCATAGAAGACCCACATTGTGAACCCCACCCACCTGAAACCCCCTCCTTGTTCTTGTTCCTTTCCCCAGATACACAAACCCCTCGCAACAAGCTAAACAAAAAACAAATCCCTCACACTTGCTATTCTGTTTTCAAGACTGAGAAGAGGAACAATACTGTTGTGATGACGATCTGTCTGTTGCAAGCAATACCACTAAATCCTGCTGTACTAAATACCCCTGTACCCAATCCTTTCTCCAAGGACTCCAACTGCCACTGCTAATTCTTGTCCAATTGCTGCTTCCCTCAAATCTGCATCCCTTTGAGCTGCTGAATTCTTTTCTTTCTTCTCCCAGAGATTCAGATCTGCATACCACCTTTGAGCCACTGAATTCTTTCCTTTCTTTCTTCTCCCAGGGATTCAGAACTGCAGCACCCAATTCCGATCTGGATACCTTTGAGCTGCTGAATTCTTTTCTTTCTTTTCTTCTCCCAGGGATTCAGAACTGCTGCGCCCAATTCAGATCTGCACACTACCTTTGAGCTGCTGAATTCTTTCCTTTCTTTCTTCTCCCA
>Ga0116230_10006708_pt1 | contig 11354 bp, 11 predicted proteins | sample S1TSphfallax_3_FD_88678 | JGI IMG/M metagenome (GOLD analysis project Ga0116230, IMG submission 88678) | Host-associated microbial communities from peat moss isolated from Minnesota, USA - S1T2_Fd - Sphagnum fallax MG | ecosystem: Host-associated > Plants > Peat moss > Unclassified | place...
GCCGACATGCGCACTATGACCAACGCCCCAGTCTCCAGCGAGTTCACGACACATCTCGCCGACTCTGCCCAAAAACATGCCTTCTTCATCGCGTTCTCACCTACGCACAAGCTGGCTTTTTCTTATGTCTGGCAACGTGCAGAATTTCCCTGGCTCGGAATTTGGCAGTAAAATTTCAGCCGCAAACACACTCCATGGAATGGCCGCACACTCACCCTGGGTATGGAGTTTGGCGTTTCACCTTTTCCAGAACCGCGACGCGCCATGGTTGAACGCGGCCTGCTCTTCAACACGCCCACCTTCAAGTGGCTCCCCGCTAAAGGTACACTGTCGGCAGATTACTGCATCACCACGCAATCCACCGACACCATTCCTGAATCAATCAATTTTTCTGAGTGATCGCACTAAAACGCCAGCCGGTCCTTTACCGCGTCCAGCTTTTTCGCATCGACCGCAGTCACTTTTTTCAAATCATCAATCGACTTGAAATCGCCATTCGCCTGCCGATACTGAACAATCGCTTGAGCTTCCGTTTGCGTCAGGGACAATCCTGTCGCCAACTCCTGAGCGGTCGCCCTGTTCACATTTATTTTCGCTGCTGCAGGAGCAGGAAAATTCTTCGCCAAATACGCCACAATCGTCGTGAAGTCATCATCAGACCCTTGCGCCCCATAGCCCACCATTTGCGAAACGGTGTTCTCCCAGCCCTCGCGTCCCTGGGCCAGCGCCATCACGTTGTCCGGCGAATGGCACTGGCTGCACACTCGCACAAATACATCTTTCCCCTGCTCAGCCGGCAGCTCGGGATACGCTCCCGCAACTTTTGCCGCCGTTGTCGCCGCTGGTGCTTGTGCTGTTGTTGGTGTTACGGACTGAGTAGCCTGCGCTTGCGCATCCGTCGTCCGCAATGTCAGCGCGCATGCCACGCTCAAAGCCACTCCACACACCACCAGACACGCCATGCGCACCCAGCCACCAAAAATAATCTTTCCCGCCTTCTTCATTGCCATCAGCTCCTCATTCTTATTGTCCGAATATTATTTTACTGGCTTCATTCTTCCTTCGGCTTCTAACTCATACACTTCACCGCGCCACAATATTTTTCTGCTGCTATAACTCATCACCCAATATAGTGCTCCCATCAAATCGCGCAGTGGAAACAGCACCACTGTACGTAACAGGTTCTTGTCCCGCACCACTCTGCCACCCACCAGCCACGCCTGTACCATCCGCCCCACCACGGCAAACGCTAGCAGCAACCAACCGAACGCCCACATGTCCAGCATTCCAGCACCAAAAAATGCCAGTACTCCAAACGGCATTGCAAAAGTCAGCACCGTGCCAAAGTGTCCCTTCGGACGTGAAAACCGCGTGCTCTTCATCCAACGCGCCTGGTGCTTGATTGAATCCATCAAATTTACATTCAGCACAATATGGTCGATGCAGTGCGCGCTCAGTACCACCCTATGTCCCTTGTCCGCTATTCGGTCGCCAAGCAGAAAATCATCCGCACAATAATCCCGCAGCATTTTTATGCCGCCAATTTCCTCCACGCACTCACGCCGCATCGCCATGGTGGGCCCCAGCATAAATCGAATGCCCTCCATCCAATTTGCAATCAGCACACCCGATGTCATCTCCACTGACATGCCCACGGCCTCCAAATGCGCCCACAGTCCAGCGTCTTTTGCTACGCCGCGATATAGACAGGTCACTCCGCCAACCTTTGCATCGCGAAATGGAGAAACCACCTCTCGCAAATATTCCCGCCCCACACTCACATCACTGTCGCTGATGACCCAGATTGAATGTGCCGCCGCTGCTTCCATCACCTGCATGGAACACACTTTCGCATTCGGCGCGGTTGGCTCCCCGCTCGTCAAAATTTTCGTCGGGACAGCCGGGTACTCAGCCGCGAGCTTTCGCGCTATCGCAAGTCCGGCATCGGTTTCATCGCGCGCGCAAAACAATAACTCATACTGCGGCACGCCATCGAAACAATAATCCTGCTCAAAAAATCCCCGCAGATGGTTTTCAAGACCCGGCTCACTGCCATGTAGAGGCTTAAATAAACTAGCCAGAGGCAAAAAGGGTGGAACATTGTCAGCATGGCAAATAGCAAGCTGCGGGCTCGCCTCGCGCGCATAGCGCCGAACGCCAACCACCACCAGCCCCAGAAAGACCGTCGAAGTGAGCAGACCAAACAGACCCAGCCCCAGCAGCGACCAACCAACAATAAATATTATTTGCATTGATTTGAGAGGACTTGGTTCTTACAGTCACTCCCTAGTCTACGCGATTCGCGCCCGGCAATCAGACTACATCAGTCGCTAGGCCCTGCTGCCCGGCTTCTTCTTCGCGGCCACATTCTTTTCAGTAATGATGATCGGCCTTCGCAGCGGTACCAGCCCCGCCGCCGAAGCGCCGCCCTGTTGCATGTGCGTCAGCATCTCCGTCCGTACATAATCCACAAAACCCTGCATCTGCCGGTTCATCTCTTCCATGCGCTCGCGCATCTGCAACACAATCGCAATCCCGGCAATGTTCACGCCCAAATCGCGCGCCAGGTTCAGGATAAATTCCAGCCGCTCCAGGTCCTCGTCCGTATACAGCCGCGTGTTCCCATCGCTCCGCGACGGACGCAACAATCCCTCACGCTCGTACAGCCTCAGCGTTTGCGGATGGATCTCATACATCTCCGCCACTGCGGAAATCATGTATGCGCCCTGTTTTTTTCGTCTCGTCGCCATATTCTTAGCTTGCTTTATTTTGCCCAACGCGTCTAATGTTAGACGTTTTCGGGACAGTGCGCAGATGACGACTCAGTGGCGAATGAACTGAATCATATAATAATTGCATCTGTTCACTCTATATCTTTGCACCTACACCTTCCCAAACATCTCCTCACGCGGGTCATCAGGATTCAATTTCGCCAGCTCCCTCAATATCTCCTTGCTCCGCTCGTCCTGCACCTTCGGCACTACAATTTTCACCTCGACAATCTGGTCTCCGCGCAGCCCTTCATGCGCCGCACTTGGCACACCCTTCTCGCGCATCCGGAGCTTCTGCCCCGTCTGCGTTCCCGGCGGAATCTTCAACTGCGTTCGTCCCCCGCCTTCCGTCGCGGTGTCAATCGTCGGCACATCCACCTTCGCGCCCAGCGCCGCCTCCGCAGTTGTCACTGGCACCACCACGTGAATGTCGTCCCCCACCCGCGTAAATACCGGATGTTCCCCCGCCTTCACCACTAGATACAGGTCGCCTGCCGGTCCACCATGCGCGCCCACATTGCCACGCCCAGCCAGCCGTATCCGCTGTCCGTCCCGCGTTCCCGGTTTTATCCGAAACTCCACCGTCTCGCTCTGGCTCACAATTCCTTCACCGCCGCACGTGCCGCACTGGCTGGCTGCGCGCCCGGTACCGCCACATCGCGGGCATTGGATGTTGAACTTCATCCTGCCCCCCATTTGCGTCACCTGTCCCGTGCCATGGCACTCGCCGCATTCACCGCCAGTGCCGGTTGCCTTGCCTCTGCAGGTCGGACACAGCACCATTCGTGTCACCGGTATCTTCACCGTGCCGCCGCGGATCGCCGTCCAAAAATCCACCTGCACCTGATACTCTAGGTCGCTCCCCGGCTGTGGCCCCTTCTTGCGCCCACCAGAAAATATTCCGCTGAAGATGTCGCGAAAATTTCCGCCGCCACCCCCCGCATCCACTCCCTGCCCAAAGCCCTGTGCAGCTCCGCGCCCGGCACCTGCGCCGCCACTTACAAAATCAGAAAAATCAAACCCACCAAAATCAAAGGGGACCTCATGCGCTCCACCTGCACCCGCCCTGCCACCACCCGCTGGTCCGGCATGGAAACCGCCATACCCGCCACTATAGCCACCCCGCGCCGCTGCCTCGGCTTGCGCCGGGTCTATCTGGTCACTATAGAATCCAACCTGGTCATAAATCTTCCGCTTCTTCGGCTCGCTCAGCACATCATTCGCCTCAGAGATTTCCTTAAACCGCTCCTCAGCCTTCTTGTCCCCCGGGTTCACATCCGGGTGGTACTTCCGCGCCAGCTTCCGAAACGCCTTGCGGATCTCATCCGCCGTAGCCGTCTTCTTAACCCCAAGTACGCCGTAATAGTCCTTCTGCTGTGTCGCCATAATTGTTATTCCGATTCTATTGCGTCATCGGCAATTTCATACCGTCATCGTAAATTTCGAGACATCGCCATCAAATTCATGTCTTCATAGTAGGGATGGGCTTCAGCCCATCCCTTGAACCGTAAAAATAATGCGGGGCTTTAGCCCCTGAGGCATGCCGCTATAAACTCCCGCATGCACAACTCCAAATCGAAGTGATGTACTCTGTACCGTGCATAAGTTAAGGGTACGGCTTCAGCCGTGCCGTAAAGCCTGCTCTTGATCTCCGGCTTCAGCCGCTGAGGTCACTGCTTATCAAATCAACAAATCGCGTGGCCGAAGCCCCACAATTCAATTCCAAACCTGCTTCGCCTCAACCGGCTCTATCCGAAAAAACTGGTCCGGCACGGCGTTCTGCATCCTGCCCACAAACTCCTCTGCCTCTTCCAGCGAGTTGAACAACATGCTCGAGTACACCTGGCCAAAACGAAGCTGCTCGCATTTCCAAACTGTCTCTGTCATAGTTTCTCCCCTCATAAATTCGCCCTGCATTGAAGCAAAAGGCAGAACTAATAAACTCTTCAGCCCTGCCCTATGCGAAAGATTTCTATTCCCTGTTCCCTAAGCCCTGTTCCGTGCCTCAACGATTGTCACCCTCGCTCTTGATCACATTCCGCGCCGCTCTGTCTGCCAGCTTCGCAATGTTTACCCGGGCCACCTCGCCCAGCGGCACTTTCAGCTCGCTTGCCAGTGCCGAGCAATACCACAGCACGTCACCTAGCTCTTTCACCAGCTCCTGCCTGTCTTCCGCAGAGATCGCCGCCGCGCCGGTCACGCCCTTGTTCCGCCAAAGCTTCTTGATCTTGTCGACCGTCTCCCCCGTCTCCCCGGCCAGCCCCAGCGCCGGGTACAACAGGTTGTCGCCCTTGTTTGGATAGGCAGCGGTTTTCTCCGCCGCTGCCTCGTATTCATCAAAGGTCATGATTTACTTCTTGTCCTCTACATCCACGTACTCGGCATCAATCACGCCTTCGTCCTTTTTCGCCTCAGGTTCCGCCGCTGCTTCGCCCGGGGCCGCTCCAGCCGCTGCGCCTTCCGCTGCCGTCGCCTTATACAGCGCTTCGGCTAGCTTGTGGCTTGCTGCTGTCAGCTTCTCCTTAGCGGCATTCAGCTCAGCCGCCGTCGGGGTACCCGCCAGTACAGTCTTTGCCTCGGCCAGTGACGCTTCCACCTCGGTCTTGTCCGCCGCCGCAACCTTCTCGCCGGAGTCCTTCAACATCTTCTCAATGTTGTAGACCAGCGAATCCAGTCCGTTGCGCGCTTCAATTTCCTCGCGCTTGGCTTTGTCCTCATCGCTGTGAGCTTCAGCTTCCTTCGCCATCCGCTCCACTTCGTCCTTGCTCAGGCCCGATGAAGACGTAATCGTGATCTTCTGGTCCTTGCCAGTTGCCGTGTCCTTTGCGTTCACATTCAAAATGCCGTTCGCATCAATATCAAACGTCACTTCAATTTGCGGCACTCCACGCGGTGCGGGCGGAATTCCACCCAGCTTGAATTTGCCCAGCGTCCGGTTCTGGCTGGCGAGCGGTCTCTCGCCCTGCAGCACATGTACCTCAACCTCGGTCTGCGAATCTGCCGCCGTCGAGAACGTCTCTGTCTTCTTCGTCGGAATGGTCGTGTTGCGTGCGATCATCGTCGTCGCCACGCCACCCAGCGTCTCAATCGAAAGCGAGAGCGGAGTCACATCCAGCAGCAGCAGGTCCTTTACTTCACCCGCCAGCACGCCAGCCTGCACCGCCGCACCAATCGCCACCACTTCATCGGGATTCACGCCCTTGTGCGGCTCTTTGCCAAACAGCGTCTTCACAATCTCCTGGATGCGTGGCATTCTCGTCTGTCCGCCCACCAGCACCACTTCATCAATCTTGCTGGCATCAATGCCCGCGTCCGCCAGTGCTTGCTTCGAGGGGCCAATCGAGCGCTGCAACAGGTCTTCCACCAACTGCTCCAACTTGGCGCGCGTCAGCTTCTTCACCAGGTGCTTCGGCCCGGTCGCGTCCGCCGTCACAAATGGCAGGTTGATCTCTGTCTCCATCGTCGTTGAAAGCTCAATCTTTGCCTTCTCCGCCGCGTCCTTCAAACGCTGCAACGCCATCTCATTTCCCTTGGCGCCCAGGTCCAGACCTTCGTCCTTCTTGAATTCCTCAATCAGCCACTCAACAATGCGCTGGTCAAGATTGTCGCCGCCCAGGTGCGTGTCACCATTGGTCGACTTCACTTCAATCACGCCCTCACCCACTTCGAGGATCGAAATATCAAACGTGCCGCCGCCAAAGTCATACACCGCGATGGTCTCGTCCTTCTTCTTGTCCAGCCCATAAGCCAACGCTGCCGCCGTGGGCTCATTCACAATGCGCTTCACGTCCAGTCCGGCAATCTGCCCGGCATCTTTCGTCGCCTGGCGCTGCGCATCGTTGAAATATGCTGGTACTGTAATCACGGCCTCGGTCACGCTGGTACCCAGGTAGTCCTCTGCGGCCTTCTTCAATTTCTGCAAAATCATCGCCGAAATCTGCTGCGGAGTGTAGTCTTTCCCCTGCGCCTCTACCGCCACATGGTCGCCCTGCTGCACCACCTTGTACGGCACCATCTTCATCTCATCATTCACTTCGTTGTAGCGCCGCCCCATGAACCGCTTAATCGAATAAACTGTGTTCTCTGGATTGGTGATCGCCTGCCGTTTGGCCACCTGGCCAACCAGCCGCTCTCCACTTTTCGTAAACGCCACAATCGAGGGTGTCGTGCGTCCGCCCTCTTCATTGGCAATCACTTTGGGCTCGCCGCCCTCCATCACTGCCACCACGGAATTCGTCGTTCCCAAATCAATTCCTATAATTTTTCCCATCGTCTTAGTCCCCTTTATCCAATCAGTTTCTTCGCTAAATTTGCCGCGCCAGTCTCCCAGCGCTTTGTACCTATAAACTTTCGGTTAATACCGGCATCCCGGCTTATTTTGCCAGCCACTAAAACCATCGTCATAACTATTCTCATACTTGAGTCACTTATTGTCAAGCGATATGCTAACAATCTTATATTATATTGCAAATTGTTGATAATAAATATTTTATCCTCTAAAATACCTCTGAGGTCTGTCTCCGATCAAAAAATCTTCCATCTAACCATTTCATTGGCCTCTTTCATCTTTTACTCTCCTTTCGACCTGGCTATTTTTTCTGCATTTGATCTAATCCGTTTTATCCGCGTAATCCATGGTCATACCTTTCCCGTTACACTGGTTAATAGTTATGTTTGAAAATCTCTCCGATAAGCTCCAGCGCGTCTTCAAGACCCTCCGCGGCGAAGGCACCCTCACCGAAGAAAACATTTCCGCGGCCCTCACTGAAATTCGCACTGCGCTCCTTGAGGCCGACGTCAACCTCGACGTAGTCACCACCCTCATCGCCCAAATCCGCGCCAAGTCTCTCGGCCAGCAGGTCGTCACCGCCCTCTCGCCGACCGAGCAGATCGTCAAGATCGTCAATGACTCGCTCATTGAGCTGCTTGGCCGCGACACCGCCAAATTCAAATTCGCCTCCAAGCCGCCGACAGTCATCCTGCTCGCTGGCCTTCAGGGCGCCGGCAAAACTACTACCGCTGGCAAGCTCGCCGCATGGCTGCGCAAAGGCGGTCACCGCCCCATGCTCGTCTCCGTCGACGTCTACCGCCCAGCCGCCCGCGAGCAGCTCAAAGTGGTTGCACAAGGTATTCAGGGCCTCATCTATGAGGGCAAAATCAATGATGAGACTGCCGACTCCAAACTCGTCCTTCGTCTCGCCAAAGAGGCCCGCCGCGAAGCCGTCATTTCCGGCTGCGACATCCTCATTGTCGATACTGCCGGTCGCCTCCAGCTAGACAGCGTCCTGATGGATGAAATGGCCGGGCTTAAATCGCTGCTCACCCCCACTGAAATTCTCTTCGTGGCAGACGCCATGACCGGCCAGGACGCGGTCAACTCCGCCGGCGAGTTCCACCGCCGCCTAGGTCTCACCGGCATCATCCTCACCAAGATGGATGGCGATGCCCGTGGTGGTGCCGCGCTCTCCATCCGTCAGGTCACCAGCGCGCCCGTTAAGTTCATTGGTGTCGGCGAAAAATCCGACGCCTTGGAGCCATTCCATCCCGACCGCATTGTTTCCCGTATCATGGGCGGCGGTGATTTGGCCACTCTTCTCGAACGCGCTCAGGACAAGCTCGATCCCAAAAAGTCCGCCAGCTTCGCCGCCAAAGCGCTCTCAGGCGAGGGCTTCACGCTGGACGACTTCCGCGACCAGCTCCTGCAAATTAAAAAACTTGGCTCCATGCAGTCCATCCTAAAGATGATGCCCTCAACCGGCGCCTTCGCCGGCCTGCAACAGGCCTCCCAAAACTTTGACGAAAAGCAATTCGTTTATATAGAAGCTGTCATCAACTCTATGACCCCGCGCGAACGCGCCGACCATGAAATCATCTCCGGCTCCCGCCGCAAACGCATTGCCTCCGGCTCCGGTACCAGCGTCCAGCAGGTCAACCAAATCCTGCGGCAATACGCCCAGATGCGAAAGATGTTTAAGACCATGGGCAAGGGCGGCAACCTCCAGCGCAAACTGATGGGTCAAATGTCCGGTATGCAAAAATTCGGCCGCTAGACTTCGTATATCGACCAACTCTCTTGGGTTCATTTGAATTTTGCGGATCTTGGCATGGCCGATTACCAGCAAGATAACAGCATCTTTCCCTCTTTCCCCCTCCCGCCATCCTCGATATAATCAGACGTGACCATCCTGCACGCCAATCCATTCCATCCAAAAATGAGGTCGCGGACATGTCTGCAAAGTACATTTTTGTAACCGGCGGAGTTGTGTCCTCGCTCGGCAAGGGGCTCGCAGCTGCCTCCATCGGTTGCCTCCTTGAAAGTCGCGGTCTCCGCATCAATCTGATGAAGTTTGACCCCTACCTCAACGTCGATCCCGGCACCATGTCGCCCTTCCAGCACGGCGAAGTCTTCGTCACCGACGACGGCGCCGAAACTGACCTCGACCTCGGCCACTATGAGCGCTTCACCCACGCCCGTCTCAGCCGCGACAACAACCTCACCACCGGCCGCATCTATGAGCAGATCATTACCCGCGAGCGCCGTGGTGACTACCTCGGCAAGACCGTCCAGGTCATCCCCCACGTCACCAATGAAATTAAAGCGGCCATGAAAAAAGTTTCCGCTGACTGCGATGTCACCATCGTCGAAATCGGCGGCACCGTCGGCGACATTGAATCCCTCCCCTTCCTTGAAGCCATCCGCCAGATGCGCCAGGAACTGGGCCGCGAGAATACCTGCTTTGTCCACCTCACCCTCGTCCCCTGGATCGCCGCCGCGCAGGAACTCAAAACCAAGCCCACCCAGCACTCCGTAAAGGAACTACTCTCCATCGGTATCCAGCCAGACGTTCTTCTTTGTCGTTGCGACCGCCCCTTGCCCCGTGATATGAAGTCCAAAATTGCCCTCTTCTGCAACGTCGAAGAAGGTGGCGTCGTCGCCGCCAAAGATGTCCCCTCCATCTATGAGGTCCCTCTCGGCTTCGCGCAGGAAGGTGTCGACGCGCTCATCCTCAAGTACCTCCACATCGACGCGAAGCCCGCGCAGATGGAGAAATGGTCTGATCTTCTTCACCGCGCCTACAACCCGCTCGATGAAGTCCACATCGCTATCATCGGCAAATATGTCGAGTACGAAGACAGCTACAAGTCCCTCAAGGAGGCGCTCACCCACGGCGCGCTTGCCCACAACTTGAAACTCAAAGTCACCTGGCTTGAGGCCGAAGGACTTGAAACCAAAGACTCATCCTACGAGGAGCAGCTCAAAGGCTTTGACGGCATCCTCGTCCCCGGCGGCTTCGGCAAACGCGGCATTGAAGGCATGTTGAACGCCATCCGCTACGCCCGCGAGAATAAGGTCCCCTACTTCGGCATCTGCCTCGGCATGCAGACCGCCTGCATAGAATATGCCCGCAACGTGTGCGGACTCGAAGGTGCCAACTCCAGCGAATTCGATCCCTCCACGCCGCACCGCATCATCTACAAGCTGCGCGACCTCATCGGAGTGGAAGAAATGGGTGGCACCATGCGCCTCGGTGCCTGGGCCTGTGTGATTGAGCCGAACTCCCTCGCCGCCACGGCCTACGGGGCGACAGAAATTTCAGAGCGCCATCGCCACCGCTATGAATTCAATCGTGAGTATGAGGCAGTCCTCACCGGCGCTGGCCTTCGCCTCACAGGCACCACGCCCGATGCCACCTACGTCGAAATCGTCGAAGTCCCCGACCACCCCTTCTTCCTCGGCTGCCAGTTCCATCCCGAATTCAAATCCAAGCCCCTCGAGCCCCACCCACTCTTCCGCGACTTCGTAGCCGCCAGCTACAAAAACCGCCAGCTCCACACGCCAGCGCAATCCACCATCACCAAAAACTCCCAACTCATTACCTAACAACGGAAGTAAATTTCATAGCCGTCCTCAGCCCCGGGCATTTTGCTCAAGTTCTAATAACTCCTCATCCCGCTCACGTTGCACCCGGGCATACTCAACAATTGCCTTGAACGTCCGTTCCTCTTCAGTAAAATATTCCGGATGGTCTTCACGAAAGAACAACTCATAAATGATGTAATTGTCGATATAAATCTTTTCGCTAGGCTGCGGATTCTTTCCGCCAATAATTGGCAGGCGTAGTCTCCGTAAGTGTCGCATTGGATTTTTTCTCATCATAAAATCTTTCCATAAATACGAATTGTCAACGCTAATGCTAGCATCCAACTAACCATGCCCGACCAACACGGCTCCTACACCCGCCCGCGTCACCCCTCCCGCACCCTCAAGATCGTCATTATCGCCGTCATCCTCACCCTCACCGGCACCCTCCTCTTCATTCGCTACTCCACCCACGGCCTGCTCAACTCCTTTGCCGCCGCGCTTACCGGACGCACCCTCGCCTTCAACACATCTGCCCCCGTCGTCGTCGATAAAATCCGCCAGCTCAACCGGCTTGAAACCATCTCCTACTCGCTCGATACCGTAGTCGAGGGCTCCAGCTCCAACCCAACCCTCAGCTCCGTCCTGCCCGAAGTCCTCTACGGCGACCGCATCCTCATGGTCGTCCACGGCCAGTCCATCGCCGGCGTCGACCTCAGCAA
>Ga0116230_10006709_pt1 | contig 11354 bp, 9 predicted proteins | sample S1TSphfallax_3_FD_88678 | JGI IMG/M metagenome (GOLD analysis project Ga0116230, IMG submission 88678) | Host-associated microbial communities from peat moss isolated from Minnesota, USA - S1T2_Fd - Sphagnum fallax MG | ecosystem: Host-associated > Plants > Peat moss > Unclassified | place: USA...
AATTCGCATTACCTCAGCATCCTGGATCTGCAGCTTGCGCATCGTCTTTCTCCCAGAGAAAAGGACGAAGCCATGATATCACCATGCTGCATTACTTATGTCGTCGTGTTTAGAAGAATGCCTGCAGCCCGGTTTGCGCGCGCCCGAGAATCAGCGCGTGCACGTCATGCGTACCTTCGTAGGTATTCACGGTCTCGAGATTTTGCGCATGCCGCATGACGTGATAATCGCTTTGGATGCCGTTGCCGCCGTGCATGTCGCGGGCGAGCCGCGCGACGTCGAGCGCCTTGCCGCAGTTGTTGCGCTTGACGATCGAGATCATCTCCGGCGCCATTCTGCCCTCGTCGAACAAGCGGCCGACCCTGAGCGACGCCTGCAGCCCGAGCGCGATTTCGGTCTGCATGTCGACCAGCTTTTTCTGGAACAGCTGGGTCTGCGCCAACGGCCGTCCGAACTGCCGTCGCTCCAACCCGTAGTGGCGGGCCCGATGCCAGCAATCCTCGGCCGCGCCCATCACGCCCCAGGAGATCCCGTAGCGCGCCCGGTTGAGGCATTCGAACGGACCCTTCAAACCGGATGCGTTCGGCAACAGGTTCTCCTCGGGAACGATCACGCCGTCCATGACGATCTCCCCGGTGACCGAGGTTCGCAGCGATAATTTGCCGTTGATCTTCGGCGCGCTCAAGCCGCGCATGCCCTTCTCGAGCACGAAGCCGCGGATCGCGTCGTGCGCGGCGGACTTCGCCCAGATGACGAACACGTCGGCGATCGGGCTGTTGGAAATCCAGGTCTTCGAGCCGGTCAGCCGGTAGCCCTCCGCGGTCTTCTCGGCCCGCGTGCGCATGCCGGCCGGATCCGATCCGGCCTCGGGTTCGGTCAGACCGAAACAGCCGACGAGTTCGCCCGCGGCCAGCCCCGGCAGATAGCGGGTCCGCTGTGCCTCGCTGCCGAACGCGAATATCGGGTGCATCACCAGCGAGGATTGCACGCTCATCATCGAGCGATAGCCGGAATCCACACGCTCGATCTCGCGCGCCACCAGGCCGTAAGACACGTAGGACGCGCCGGCTCCGCCATAGGCCGCCGGCACGGTGATGCCCAACAGGCCCAGGGAGCCGAATTCCCTGAAGACTTCCCGATCCGTGGTCTCGTTCAGATAGGCCGCGGCGACGCGCGGCAGCAGCGCGGTCTGCGCGAAGTCGCGGGCACTTTCACGAATCAGATTTTCCTCCTCACTCAGCTGGCTCTCCAGCAGGAACGGGTCGCTCCAGTCGAAGCGTCCCGCCCCGGATTTGTCGGCGGCCTGCGGCATGAAATGGCTCCCGGTCGGTTGTCGGTCAGTTGTCGGTCAGGGGGTAAAACGAATCACGAAACAGCTGTGGATGCGGGCGTTGCGTTCGAAGTCCTTCGGGATGGTGCGCGCGCTGATGTCCTCGATCGAAAGACCCGCGAGCGCATCGGCGTCCAGTTTGAAGCGCGTGTAGTTGGTGGAGAAGATCAGCCGTCCACCGGGGCGCAGCAACTTCAACGACCTCCGGATCATGCCGACGTGGTCACGCTGCACGTCGAGCACGCCGTCCATGCGTTTGGAATTCGAGAAGGTCGGCGGGTCCACGAAAATCAGATCGAAGCGCGGGCCCCACACGCTCTGGCTCTCGAGCCAATCGAGGCACTCGGCGCGGATGAGTTCGTGTTCGGCGCCGACGAAGCCGTTCAACTTGAGGTTCTCCCCCGCCCACTCAATATAAGTATTCGACAGGTCCACACTCGAGGTCGACCGCGCACCACCGGCGGCCGCGTACACCGTGGCGCTGCCGGTGTAGCAGAACAGGTTCAGGAAATCGGTATCCTTTGCCCAGTCGCGCAGCAGCCGGCGCATCAGACGATGGTCGAGAAACAGGCCGGTATCGAGATAGTCGCGAAAATTCACCCAGAATTTCAAACCGCTTTCGTGCACCACGTGGCGCTCCGCCAGGTTCTCGCGCTTGACGTATTGTTCGCTGCCCTTCTGCGGTTTGCGCACCCGCGAATGGACGTGCTGCGTCGGCAATGACAACACCTCCGGCAGCACGGCCAGCACTTCGCGGCGACGCTCGCGCGCACTCTCGGGATTCACGGTCTTCGGCGGGGCGTATTCCTGCACGTAGGCGTGACGTGCCTCCCGGCCATACAGGTCGATGGCGAACGCATATTCGGGCATGTCGGCATCGTAAACGCGGAAGCAATCGATACGCTCGCCCTCGGCCCACGAGTCGAGCAGCTTCAGGTTCTTGCGCAGCCGGTTCGCGAACATCTGCGCGCCGGGTCTTGCGGACCAGTCTGCGCGAACGACCTCGCTGGGTCGCTGTTCGTTCGACTGTTCGAGATCGAAGCGCAACAGCCGGCATTCGATCGTGCCATTGTAGAATCGGTGCGTACGCTTGGCGTAGATGCCGAGGTTGCGCGCCAAGGGCGCATTGCCGGTGATGATCGCCGCCTGCCACCCGCGGAACCGCTCGCGCAGCAGCCGTCCCAGTTCGGAATACAACTCCGGTAGTCCCGATTCGGCGCCGATTCGCTCGCCGTAGGGAGGGTTTGCCACCACCAGGCCTGCGTCGGCTGGGGGCCGGCTGACCTCGCCAAGTACACGCCTCTCCACCTGGATCCAGGCGGCGACGCCTGCACGGTCGGCGTTCTCCCGTGCGATGCGGACCGCATCGGCATCGCTGTCGGAGCCGAAGATGCAAAGCCGCGGCACCCGCGCGTGGCGCCGCTCGCGCGCCTCCGCGCACAACCCAGCCCACAACGGCGCATCGTGCTGCACCCAGCCGTTGAAGCCGAAATAATCGCGATCGAGGGACGGCGCGGCGTCGGCCGCGATCAATGCAGCCTCGGTCAGAAAGGTCCCGGACCCGCACATCGGGTCGACCAGGAGACCGCCGCGTTCGTTGATGGACGGCCATCCCGCGCGCAGCAGCACCGCGGCAGCGACGTTCTCCTTGATCGGCGTCCGGCCGCCCGAAGCGCGGTAACCGCGGCGGTGCAGGCTCTCCCCGGAGAAATCCACCGACACCAGCGCAGTGGCTCCCTCGACGTGCAGATGCAGCAGCACATCGGGCCGCTCCGGTTGAATGTTCGGCCGCGCACCGGTGCTGTCGCGCAGGCTGTCGCACACGGCATCCTTCAACAATTGCGAACCGTAAATCGTATGCCGGATCGACTCGTTGCCGCCGCTGCAGTCGCACGCCAGGGTTGCACCGGCGGCCAGATGTTCACGCCAGTCGATGCGTTTCACGGCCTCGAACAGGGTTTTCGAGCTGCTTGCATCGATCGAGCCGAGGCTGAGCAGCACACGCGTGGCCGTGCGCGACCAGAGACAGGCGCGGTAGCCCACCTCGAGCGTGCCCTGAAACTTCACGTCGTGGCTGCGCTCGCGGATGTCGGTCGCACCGAATTGCGCCAATTCCTCGGCGAGCACCGAGGCCGCACCCACCGGTGCGGTGGCAAGCCAATAGCGGACGTTAGAGTGCATGCCACACGGCGTTCGGGTGTTTCTTGAGATGGCGCATGAGAATCCGGTACACATCGACATCGAACACCGCACGCACCGGCTTTTCCCGAAGCTCGGCCAGCTCTTCCTCCGAGCGGGCCGTGCCGAGATAACTCCAGTGCTCGAGCACGTGGCATTCCGAGCGGCCCTCCTCGAGTGCGACGCGCCCGGGGAACGGCCAGGGCTTGAGCTTGAGCGACGACAAAGCCATCTTCACGCGCACGTCATGCAGCAACGGCGGCTCACTACCCACGCAGACGCCCTTGCACCTGCCCACCTGGTACGCGAAGCACGAACCGGCTCCCTCCTCGAACCCCAACTGCTTCATGCACAATCCGTGCGCCCGCGCGATGTCGGCCAGCGCCTTGCGTCCGTCCTTGCGCGACTGGAAAACGCCGAAGCACTCACCCAACTCGGCGGCGTCGAGATCACCCAAGGCGACGAGTTGCATGGCGTGCGCGTCCGCCACGGGGCGCAACGTGAAGCTACCGTCTTTTTGCTTCAGTCGCCGGTTGAACAGCGGCTGCTGTTGTTTGATCCACTCAGCCTCCTTCAGCTGTGCACCCAGGTCACCCGCGGTCTCGCACCAGTCGACGCGGCGGACCAGACGCGCCTTCTTCTGTTCGCTGGCATCGGCATGTTCGGCGCTGAAATGACCGAGCACGCGCGTGCGCAGTGAGTTGCTCTTGCCGATGTAGAGCAACACGCCATCCTCGCCGAAGAAGCGGTACACGCCCGGGCCCTCCGGCAGTTCGTCGGCGAGTTCAGCGGGCAGATACGCCGGCAGACGGTTGGCGCCAAGCACCGCCTGCGCCGCCGCGCACAGGCGGCTCTCGGCCACCTCGCTGCACAATTTGCGCCAAAAATCGCTGAGCACCCGCGCATCGCCCAGCGCGCGATGCCGCGCGTGGCAGGTCAGTTGATGCCGCTCCATCACGGCATCCAGGCTGTGTCGCGGAAATTCCGGGTAGAGACGCCGCGACAACTTCACCGTGCACAGCACTTTCGCGGAGAAATTGCGGCCCAGCCTGCGAAACTCGGTGCGCAGAAACGCATAATCGAAGCGCGCATTGTGCGCCACGAACACCGCCGGGTGCCGGAGCTTCGCGAGCACCGCGGCCGCGATGTCGGCAAAGCGCGGCGCGCCCGCGACCATCGCATTGGTGATGCCCGTGAAGGCCTCGATGTAGGACGGGATGCGGCATTCGGGGTTGACGAGCGAACTCCACTCCTCCACGACCTCGCCGTGGCTCATGTAGACGATGCCCACTTCGGTGATGCGATGGAACGCGGCGTTGCCGCCGGTCGTCTCCAAATCGACAAACACCAGGTCTTGCGGAAGCGTGAACGCCTCAGCCGCGTCCATCGAGCGATAGCAGCGGGTGGTACAAATCGGGACGCCGGTCTCTGAACACACCCCAGGACTGGCGGTACTGGCGCACCGCCTCCAAATCGAAACTCGCCGTCAGCACCGTCTCGCTACCCCGATCGGCTTCGGCAACCTTTTCACCGGTGTGCGAGGCGATGAACGACGAGCCGTAGAAGGTCATGGTGTATTTCTCACCCGCCTCCGTGCCGATGCGGTTCGATGCGACCAACGGCATGATGTTGGCCGCCGCATGCCCCTGCATGGTGCGCTGCCAATGAGCGCTCGAGTCGAGGCTCGCGTCTTGCGGCTCCGAACCGATCGCCGTGGGATACAGGAGAATCTCCGCGCCCAGCAGGGCCATGCAGCGGGCGGTTTCCGGAAACCATTGATCCCAGCAGATGGCGACCCCCAGCCGCGCGAACCGCGTGTCGAATACTTTGAAGCCCGTATCCCCGGGGGAGAAATAGAACTTCTCGTGGTATCCCGGTCCCTCCGGAATGTGCGATTTACGGTAGCTGCCGAGTATGCTGCCGTCGGCATCCACCATGACCAGAGAATTGAAAAACGCGTTGTTCGCGTGCTCGAACACGCTCACCGGCAGCACCACGCCGAGTTCGCGCGCGAGTTTCTGAAAATGTTCGACCGCCGGGTGCCCTTCGAGCGGCTTGGCCAGCTCGAAATGCCGCGAGGCGTGATCCTTGCAGAAGTAGGGAGTTTCGAATAATTCCTGGATCAGCACGATGTTTGCGCCCCGACCGGCGGCGTCGCGGATCAATTTCTCGGCGCGGGCCAGGTTGGCGTCGCGATCCCAACTGCAGGCCATCTGGGTGGCCGCAACGGTTACGTTTCTCATGAAAGGCATGCTACCTGAAGGCTGGGGTCAAAACGTTGGCGGCGCACTAGCGCTCACGATCTCGCACTCCTCGCGCCCGGGATTGCGGAAGCGATGCGGCAACGAACTCTTGAAATAATACGCGTCCCCCGGACCCAAGACGCGGGATTCGCCGCCCACCGACAATTCGATCCTGCCGGAGACGATCACGCCGCCTTCCTCGCCCGGGTGCGCGAGCATTTCCTCGCCGGTATCGGCGTTCGCGGCATAGCGCTCATGCAGAATGGACATGCTGCGCGTGCCCAGGCGCCCGCCGACCAGCCGCAATTCGACCTTGCCCGAACCGATGTCCGCCAGTTCTTCGCGTGGAAAAAACACCTGCGGCTTGCCGGCGAGATCGAGCGTGAAAAAATCGGCGAGTGCCATCGGGATGCCATCCAGCACCTTCTTCAGCGAACTGACCGACGGGCTGACGCGATTTTGCTCGATCAGCGAAATCAAGCCGTTGGTGACACCGGCACGCTTCGCCAATTCACGCTGCGAAAGTCCGTACATTTGCCGCACGGACTTCAGATGGGCGCCAACATCCAAGCTCATGGTGTGCATTATATTAAACACCTGCGGCGAATTGATAGCTATATTATCCCCAGACAGACAACCCGAAGGATCCTGCATGAACGCGCAAGTCACGCCCGCCCCCTTAGACCTCCGCCCTGCCCCTTCGCCTGCCGAACTCGACGCATTTTGGATGCCGTTCACGGCGAACCGCCAGTTCAAGGCCAATCCGCGTTTGGTGGCGCGGGCCGATGGCATGTATTACTGGACGCCGGACGGACGCGAGGTGTTGGACGGTGTGGCCGGCCTGTGGTGCGTTAACGCGGGCCATGGCCGGCGCGAGATCGCCGACGCGGCAGCCAAGCAGCTCAACACCATGGAGTTTGCGCCGACCTTCCAGATGGGCCATCCCATCGCCTTCGATCTTGCCAATCGGCTGGCGCGGCTGGCGCCGCCTGGATTGGATCGGGTGTTCTTCACCAACTCCGGTTCGGAATCCGTCGACACCGCCTTGAAGATCGCGATCGCCTACCACCGCGCCCGCGGCGCGGGTCAGCGCACCCGGTTCATCGGCCGCGAGAAGGGTTACCACGGCGTCGGCTTCGGCGGCATCTCCGTGGGCGGGATGGTCAACAACCGCAAGATTTATGGCTCGTCGATGCTGCCCGGCGTCGATCATCTGCCGCACACCCTGGACTTGGGACACAACGCATTCTCGCGTGGCCTGCCGCACTGGGGCATGCATCTGGCGAACGAACTGGAGCGCCTGATCGCGCTGCACGACGCTTCGACCATCGCCGCCGTGATCGTCGAGCCGATTTCCGGCTCCGCGGGCGTCGTCCTGCCGCCGGTCGGCTACCTACAGCGGCTGCGCGAAATCTGCAACAAACACGACATCCTCCTGATATTCGACGAAGTCATCACCGGCTTCGGCCGCATCGGCAAGCCGTTCGCGTCCCAGGTGTTCGGCGTCACGCCGGACATCATGACCACCGCAAAGGGACTGACCAACGGCGCGATTCCAATGGGCGCGGTGTTTTCGCAGCGCAAGATTTACGACGCGATGATGCAAGGTCCGGAGAATGCCATCGAGCTGTTCCATGGCTACACATATTCGGCGCATCCGGTTGCCTGTGCGGCCGCGCTGGCGACGCTCGACATTTATGAGAGGGAGGAGTTGCTCACCCGGGCCACCGCGCTTGGGCCGCAGTTGGAGGATGCGGTGCACTCGCTGCGCGGCATCCCGCACGTCATCGACGTGCGCAATTTCGGCCTGATCGGCGCGGTGGAACTGGAGCCGCGCGCCGGCGCGCCGGGCGCACGCGCTTACGAGGTGTTCGTCAAATGTTTCGAGCGCGGCGTCATGGTGCGGCAGACCGGCGACGTGATTGCGATGTCGCCACCGCTCATCATTTCACCGCGCCAGATAGCGCAGCTCGTCGAAACGCTGGCGGACGTGGTGCGCGCCACGCCCTAGGCCGGCCTAGGCCTTGGCTTCGAACACCGCGTACCACTTCTTACACGGCTCGACCACTTCCCAAGTGCCCTCGAAACCGGCGGGCATGATGAACGCATCGCCCGCCTTGAAATCGTATTTGTCCCCTTGGACCGATTCGAGCCGCACGCGCCCCTCGAACAGCACGCAGAACTCGTGCTCGGTGTAGCGAACCCGCCATTTGCCGCTGGTGCTGCTCCACACGCCGCAAAAAAACTGGTTGGTACGGTCGACGTATTGGTTGGAAACCCGCGTCCGCGGAATGCCGGAGAGGATTTTCTCGGGTGAGGGGTTGGCCGACTCGCCGGTTTGGAAACGGTCCAATAACACGATCTTGGGGTGTTCGCTCATCCGCTATCGTAGGCACGTGGCGCGCGCGGATACAAGAGCGGCCCGGCGCGACCTCGCGCCGGGCCGCCGTGCGATCACTCCGTCTTCGCCACGGCCGCCGGGCCATCCGCCTCGAGAGTCAGCCGTACCCGCCGCTCGAGCGCATAACCGTCATAATCGTCTGCGACACTCAAGCTCTTGCCGTAGGCATTGATCTCGAGCGCCGACTCGCTCACGCCCGCCGCAAGGAATAGATCACGAACTGCATCGGCTCGGGCCGCGGAGAGCTTCAAGTTGGCATCGACGCCGCCGCGAGCATCGGCATAGCCATCGACGCGAACCTTGAGCGCGGGCGATTTCGCGACCGCCGCGGCGAGACCGTTGATGCCCTTTGCCATCTCCGGCGAGATGTCGGCGCTGCCGGTGCGGAACAGGATGTCACCTTGCAGACCATCGAGCACCTTCGACGCATCCTCGTCGGCTGAATCGACACTGTGTGAAAGCTGATCGAGTCGCGCCGTCAAAGCACGATTGGTTTCTGCGAGATCGCTCTTCTCGGCTTGCAATGCCGATGTCTCGGTCTGCAGTGCGGCAACCTTGGCCTCGGCCTGCGTGGCTTCGCCGGCACGATGCACCCGGCTGCCGAGCCACGTGCCGATGCCCGCTCCGATCACCGCCCCGACCGGCCCCGCCGCCAGACCACCAATGACCCCGCCGGTGATGAACCCGACCGGCTCCTGCGGCGGCGTCTGCTTGGCCGCCGCATCCGGCGCCGCCAAGGCCGCAGCACTCACGCTCAACAAACTTACCGTCCACACCACGTTGCAACATGCACTTTTCATGACCACTCCCACCGGAATATTCCGTGACCTACGAGGCGGCGACAATCGCCGCCTTTGTGGAAGCCATTTCAACGGGGCATTCGGGCAGAGGAGCGCATGCCGTGGTGGCAGATTGTGGCGCTGCGATGACCAAATGCGCGTGAGGTTGAGCGTTTCCTGCACCGGTCAGGGGCGAGAGCCCGTCGTGCGGGAACTGGTGGTTTTCGTTCCCGCACGGTGGGCTTTCGCCCTTGGTCATGCGAACCGGTCAAAATCACCGTGTTTCGGAACTACGCCTTGAGTGAAAACGGCGTGAAGTTGGTCGCCGTGTCGAAATAGTCCTCGTTCTCGGCCTTCTTCAAGAACGCCACCACGCGATAAGTCAAAGGCGCCGCCACGATTTCCCAGCCGCTCTTCAGCAAATACTGGGTGAACAGCAGACCCACCAGCTCGCCTTCTGGCATACGGCCGGCAAATGCGATCACGTAGAACAACAAGGAATCCACCAGTTCACCGCACAGCGTCGACCCGATGATGCGCGTCCACAACCAGCGTCCCTGGGTCCAGATCTTCATCTTGGCGAGCACGAAGCTGTTGACGAACGTGCCGCACAGAAACGCGATGATCGACGCCGCCACGATTCTCGGTGTGCTGCCGAAGATGGCCTCGACCGCCGCCTGATTGGCGAACGAACTCTTCGACGGCGGCAGATGCACGACCACCGCGGCCATGATCGAGGCAAACGCCAGCGCGGCGAATCCCGCCCACACCACCCGCCGATCCCTGCCGTAGCCATACACTTCGGTCAATATGTCACCAAAGATGTAAGAGATCGGAAAAAACAGCACCCCGGCGAGAAAAGTCACCGGACCGAGCAGCGGCACCTGGATGGTGGTCTCCTTCGCCGGCCCGATTAAATTGGAGCAGAGCAACACGCAGACATACGCGGCCATGACGTAGTCGTAATAACGGTACTGTCGTGTTGCAGGTGTGGTGCTCATGGTGGTGCAGTACTCATTATTGTGCAGTGTAAACGCTGGTGCAGCAAATTGCCGCTGATATGTGCGGCATCGGTGCCGACGCGCCGAACTGTCGCAATTTGGCGAAGACCATCACACCAGGCGGTATGACGCTACGGTAGATATGAGCCCCCTTGGAAAATTGCGGCATTTATGGAGCAGAGCAAAAAATTGAGTGTCGTGGAAAATCCTGTGGTGGATTTCGATGCCATCTGTCAGGCATTGCGCGCGGCGCTCGAACCCGCGCGTGCCCACGCCATATCGCTCCACGACGCCGAAGGCGAAGTTCTCTGGCTGAGTGAAAGCTCGATGGGACCGGACGAACACAACGCGGTCCGCGACGCGCTCGAGGTATTCGCCGAGCCCACCGCGGCGCCGGTGGTCGCCTCCGATCTGGGAGATTCGCGCTCCGCGGTGCTGCTCCGCGCCGTCAACTCGCGCCGCGCCATGGTGGGAGTCATCATGCTGGTCGTCGACACGCGCATCATCAAGCAGGACGGCAGCGGCGCCCTCAGACTGATGACGCCCAAGCTGCAACGTGCACTCACCGATTACGCCGAGATGCGCGACGACGTGAACCCGGCGCCGGCGCGCGCGGAACCGCCGCGGTTGGCGGCGAGCGACCCAACTGCGGCGCGCACCCCGACCGGCAGCGCCGCGCCCGCCGCGCCCGCCGCAGCGCCGGCGGCCGCGCCGTTCGAACTCACGTTGGCCGACACGATGCGCATCCCACGGGTAACGGCGGTGCCGAGTGCGGCGCCAGCGCCCGCCGCAGTCGCGGCACCCACCGCAGTCGCCGCACCGGCGGCGTCGGCTGCAGCCACCGTAGCCAGCGGCGCGGCGGCGACGGGCAGCGTCGCCAAGGGAGCCACCCCGGCCCCCGCGCTGCCGCCGATCGAGCGCCTGCGCGCCGCGCTGCGCCGCACGCCCATCGCTCTGCACGTGCAGCGGCTGGTGCCACTGGTCAAGGGCAACCAGATGAAGCGCTACGAAGTGCTGCTGCGCTCGAAGTCGGAGGAGGCACCGAACGTGGCACCGCAGGCGATGCTGAAGGCCGCCGTCGAGAACGGTTTGGGATCCATGATCGACCGGCGGGTCGTCACTGAACTCGTCGGCTGGCTGGTGCAACATCCGCAGGTGTGGCAGGACCAGCCAGTGATGTTGTCGGTCAATCTCACCACCACCGCGCTGCAGGACGAACACTTCATCAAGTTCCTCGGTCTGTGCCTCGAGAAAGCGGCACTGCCCAAGTCGATGATCGCTTTCGAAATCGACGTACCGACCGCGGTCCGGCTGCGCGACAGCATAGGCAACGTGGCCGAGGCGCTGCATCGGCTCGAGTGTCCCATCGTGCTCGATGATTTCGGTCTGCGCACCGAGTGTTTCGATCTGTTACGCCTGCCG
>Ga0116230_10006711_pt1 | contig 11353 bp, 6 predicted proteins | sample S1TSphfallax_3_FD_88678 | JGI IMG/M metagenome (GOLD analysis project Ga0116230, IMG submission 88678) | Host-associated microbial communities from peat moss isolated from Minnesota, USA - S1T2_Fd - Sphagnum fallax MG | ecosystem: Host-associated > Plants > Peat moss > Unclassified | place: USA...
ATTTAACCTCATTTACTTTAGTTTAACCTAGTTTTTTTTTTAATAACACAATTTTGCCCTAATTTTGTACAAGTAACCTAATCCAACCAAGTTTAACCTAAATAAAACAAATAACCTTAATTTAGCTTAAATATCCTAAATCTAACCAAGTTAAACCTAAGTAGCCTAGTTTATTCTAATTTAGCTTAGTTTAGCCTAAGTAGGCAATATTTACAAAATTTTGCTAAGTTTTGCTTAAGTAGTTTAATTTTATCAAAATTTTCCAAGTTTAGCCCATTTTAGCCTATTTTAGCCCAAGTAATATAGTTTGAAATAATTTAGCCAATTGTAGCCTACAAGTTAGCATACTTTAGATTCAATAATTCATTTTGCCAAATTTTGTCAAGTTTAAACAAATTAAACTTGATTTAGGGTAAATAATTTAGTTTAACCAATTGTAACTAAATAAAAACTAATTTAACCAAAATGATCTTGTTTTGCCAAATTAGCCAAATTAATCTACTTTAGCCAAGTTTAACAAGGTTTCACCAAGTTTAACCTAAATAACATATTTTATTCAAGTTTAACCAAAGTTTCGCCAATTTTAAACCTAAACAACATACTTTAATCAAGTTTAATTAATTTAAGCCAATTTTAATTTAAATAATTTAATTTAGCTAAGTTTAGTCAAATTTAATAATGATAATCTTTAGATGCAAATAACATTTATTTTTAAATACTATGGTTTTTCTTAAATATAAACATGTTGAATTTTTTGACGTGCACCTTTTGGAGTAAGGTCCATTCAACAATCTTCAATTCATGTAATTTATATTTGATTAGTACTTTGTTTATTTCAACATTGTCCTAGGTATGATGGTCAAAGTTGTCAAGGTACAATAATGGAACAACATCCACCTCATATAAAGTAATTGTTTGAATTGAAAGTAAGTTTAATTTAATAACTAAAATTGTGTGTTTTTCTTCATTCATTATTCCTTGGATAAAATCATATTATAATAATATTTTGAACTTTTAAATCTTGCCATAAGGTCTTTTGGTTACATCTATGGTTTTTAATGCACCATTTCATTCAATTGTGATCAAGTTAATACACTAATCATGGGATAACTTACGATCATGTGGTCATAACTAAACATGTAACATAGAATTTAACTAAAATCTAGCAAAATATATTATAATACATTAAATATTATTACATATTAAATCCCATGAATAAAAAATTTGAGTTTTTTTATCAATCCCATAGGTTAGGTCATTGTATGATTTGTCATCCATAAATTATGGTGAGCTAGTTTTGGTAGAAGTAGCATTACACCAAAATGCGTCTTAGTTCGTTTTAGGTTTCATTAGATTTTGAGTGAATTTGGACATTTTTACCATGGTGAAATTGGACAACCCCCCATTGAATAAGGACAAGTTGCTACATACAATGAATTGATCCACTAATACCTAGCGAAGTAAAGTTACTTTCAAGTGAAATATAAATTTATTAAGCCATTTCACTTGCTAATTAATTAATTAGGAGCATGGAAATCAATCAAATTTAAATTGTTTAATATTTAATGTAATATATAATATTATTGATAATGTCATGATTTTTAGCTTATGAATTATTGACATGTGTCACTACCTATGCTAGGTTCAAAACTCAGCTTTGATACATAGGCCATGTAATCAACCTAAATAGGCACCTATTTTAGGGAACTACATAGAAAAATATTCGGTCAACTTACCATTATCGACCATAAACACACCATTTGTGAAGTTTGATTCCTTGACCTTTAGGATGGAGGCAAACACCCCTACCATCAAACAACCACATTTGTTGTGATAATGTGTTACATTGCATTATATTTAAAAATACTTCATTTTAAAATTATAAAAACATAAAATTAAAAAAATCATATCTTATTAAGATTTTGTCCAAGTGAAATGATTAAAGTTAAATATTTTATTTTTTTCAATAATGTACATAATTACATTTATTTCTTTTTGAAAGTGTAAAATCATTAGAACAATTTTTTTTGAATATCACTATTCAATAATATCTCAATGACCATTCTTTAAAAAAAAAAGATGTTTAATAATGGATAAAATTTTGCTAATCTAATAATATATATTACCTATGTTAGGTTACTTTCAGATATTTTAAAGTTACTTTTTTTTGTTCAAAGTTATTTCACCTTACATTATTTACGGCTATTTATGGCTATTCTAAGTTATTTTTGGTTATTTTTAGTTATTTCACTATAGGTTACTTTCAATTATTCTAAGTTACTTTTGGTTATTTTATGTTATTTTAGGCTATTTTAGGCTATTTCACCTTAAGTTACTTTTGACTATTGTAAATTATTTTTGACTATTCTAAGCTATTTCATTTTAGGTTATTTTCAACTATGTGAGGTTATTGTTGATTATTGAAGGTTATTTCACCTTATGTTATTATTGGTTATTGTAGGCTATATTACCATAAGCTGTTTGTGGTTATTTTATTGGTGGCTATTAATGATTATTTTATTAATGGTTATTGCTGGATTTTCTATTAGTGGTTATTGATGATTATTTTATTATAAGCTATTATTAGATATTTTAGGTTATATTATCATAGGCTATTGGTAGTTATTTTATTGTAAGTTATTATAAATTATTTCATAGTCTATTATTGGTTATTCTAGGTTATTTTACCTTAGGTCATTATATTTTACTTTAAATTATTTTAAATTGTTATACTTAAGAAAAAAACTTATAATAACATAAAGTGTAATGACCTCGAATAACCTAAAGTTAGTTGAATAATTTAATTTAAAATAATTTAGAGTAAAAAACCTATAATAAATTAGCTAGGATACCTTAAGGTAGAATAATGTATAATAGTTTAAGGTATAATAATTTATAATAATTTAGGGTATAAGTCATAATAACTAACATAACCTAAAATAATATAGGGTATGTCATAAAGTAACATAGGGTATTCAACATAAAAATATACTTATTTATCACAATAAATTATAATAATGAATTATATCAACTAGTAATGAAACATGATGTTTACATAATGATATTATAATGAAATAATTTTAACCATGGTGAAATCATTAAAGTGTAGTGAATTTATTTCACTTTTAAGGTCCCATAATGATTTAAGCTAAAGAATTACACCCTATTTTTGCACTAGTGTAGTCCCAACTTCTTTATTAAATCTTTAATGATTATGTTGATTCTTGAACCTCTATCTAGTAGGACATGTCTTCCACTACATTATTTTCCACATGGATTTGAATCATTACAATATGTGCATCGACTATTATTACATCGATATCCATAATAACCACAATTAGGGCCAACTTGACAAGAAAATCCTTGGGTACTACTAGATCTAATTTAATTTACAAATATGTCCTTAAATCAAGTGTAATTTACAATAGTTACCCAAAAGTTAATGTATACTTACTATCTAGTAATTCTTGCCCAATACCTTGGATTGGTTGAAATATAATAGGTTGAGTTGGCCCCTATCTTTTGTTGTCATCCTTTATAATAGGCGTTTCCTTTTCTTGGGTGGGTAGGTTTGCCCATTTGGTATTCCATTATTGAACTCCATTGAAATATTAGGTGATAATTTTAGCTCATCTTTCTACAATTGTGGGATGGCGAAAATCTTGAACTTAAATTTTTTTTTTTCCTTTGTTTAGTGTAGCGGTCCTTCCCCTTGATAGGTTCCCATTCTTGGAATGCTACATCCTTGGGTGTCTTATTTCTTATGGTTACTACAATAATGTCCATGTTGATTAATTACGGCTTCTTCCTTTTTGGCCTCTTATGGTTGTATTGATGTTGGGGTCTACTCTATTGCCCAAAACTAACATTGCTTGGAATTCCACTTGATTAGGAAAATTTTGAAGATGAAGATCTAATTGTTTGCAAATGGAAAATCCATACCACTAGTTAGTACTATATCCCTAATTAAAATTTTCTTGTCTTTCTTCTAGTTTGATTACATAGAGGTTTGAACATTGACCTCATGGAAATTTACAATATACTTGCCATACTTTTGTAGCTTGTTGTTAGGATTCTCTAGATTGAAGTGGCAACGTTCCTTATTATGGCTACATTTTTTATAGTAAAATTGCATACCTCATTAGTTTTCTTTGCATTTGTTTTCTTCTTAGAGATATTATGTGCATCCAATATGCTAGCAAGGTACTCATCATTTTCATCCATCTCTTCACAAGTTACCATAACCTCCTTTTGTTCAATTAGGGTATCCTACATCATGCATGTATTGGCAATGTGCAAGTATGGTTCAAATCCTACTATGAATACAATAGTCAAGAATCTATCATTAACCTTATGTTGCAAGCAGTTAGCCAATTTGAATATATGCTTGTAATATTTTTCCACCTTTTTGGTATGCCCTTGATTGATGGTGCATAGTGTTGTGTACACCTAATCATCATTTTGCACCTTTTGGTAGTGCTTTCAAAACGCTTGCTCCAAATATTTTTGGAAGGTATACCAGGGATGACTTTGTAAGTAGTTATCACCCCATTTTGAGACCTTATCATGTAGTGTATAGCTAAACATGTTTATGATGGGCTTCTCTTGCCATTCTCCATTAGCTTGTATAACTTGTTGTGATAATTTGGATTTGACCTAGGTTCATAGTTAGGGTCCTACAATGTTTTCCTAGGTGGATTACTATCCACATGAGCTAGTAGTGTTAAACCTATTGAAGGTGGCACTAATGTAGTAGTCAAATACCATGGAGGATAAAGTAACCTTCTTGAACATTGCCACCTAATCTCATTGGATCTAAAGATCTTTTGGGTATTATATACTAATCATTTCTTCAAGAAGGGTTTAAAGGGTTGTTTGCATCTAGCAGGTGGCTAGGGCTGGTCCACTTCCTTCAACTACCATTGTTGCTTTCCTACTTGTTATATTAGGTTAATATTATGAGTATAGATTGGGTATATTGTTGTGTACCTTGGGCCACAATGAACCCGCACCCACTAGTGCAACATCAAGGATGGATGATGTAAATTACAACCCCTACCTACTATGTTTAACTACCTACTTACCTATTAGTCCCCTATTTTCTTACCTACATGTCTATATGTTAGATGTACTTCTTATAGAGTGGGTTAACATGATGATAATTGGGTTGTAATTCAATTGAGGATCATCCATTAACTGAATCATACAAGCATCTAGTGGATGGTGCATTGGTGGGTGTTGGTTCATTGTGGCTTGTACGTTGTATTGTTGGGGTATTTGGTGTACTTGGTATTGAATTTGCATAACTTTGCAACCTTGCATCTAATGTCACTATTGTGGTTGTTTTTCTTGTTGACAAGTTATTATGTACCTTGGTATTGGAATCATGGTGTGGCCAACAATCGTGATTACAATAGAAGCCCTCATGGAGGTTACTCTTCGTATATTTTATGAAGCATGTGAGATAATCTATGCATCAATTTTTGACTCATATCCATGAGAGTTATTCATTGTAGCTTATGTTTCTTCACCTTTGTTATGCTTTGTTGCAAGGACAATGTTTTACCTTGCTTGTGTTGTGTGTATCTTTAATGACAATGTAGCTAAATCACATAGGGGACGTTGTCTTGGTGGCATTTTTATAAATCATGGTTTTTACATTTTTAATTTATTGAAAATTCAACCATAATAGATATTGAACAATTTTGGACTAAGTAATAACCAATCATTTTTATTTCAAGAACTTGATTGAGTCTATGTTGATTGAGATGATTAAAATAACTAGGTCCAAATTGATTGAGATGGTTGAACTGCTAGTTGGCATGGAAGGACTAATTTTAAAATAACAATAATAATAATAAATGTAATATTATTCAAATTGTTGATGGACCATTGTAGTGTGTTGGAATCAAGACTAGGGTCTTTTTGGGGGGCTTTTTTAATATCAATCTATGGACATGTCCAAAATGTTGTTGCCTTGGAATGGAGACTCCAATGCCCCAAATGTTTTTTTTGGGGGGGCTATTGCCAATCAATTGCTGAACTTGTCACCAATTGCCAAAATTGTGATTCATGTTTGCTAAGCATTGAGCTATTGCATCCATTACTCTCTCTTGCTAAAATTTGAAGGATGAGCATGCAAGGATATTTGATCAGGAAGTTGTAGCTTGCATACCACTAATGAAAACCATTGGATACATGAAATTGGAATTCGGACAAGAACTATGTAGCACATGGTATTTGGAATTTGTATGATTTAATGTGCCAGTATTGAATGTTGTAGAAGGAAGAGTATGTCCATTGAGTAGAACAAAGCAAAAGAACACAACGAATGAATAAGCTTAAAAATTTGTCATGTTTCTCTTCATTTTGGTCATAGTCCAAGTGGAAGTATTTAGAGGAATACAATGTTTTATACACTCACAATGTCATGTGCATGTAGTTATGGTAGAGTCTTAAGGCTTTCTAATAAGGTAATATACATGCTTATATATGACTCTTCCACTTGGCAAATGCATTGAACAAATGAAATATAAGTTAAGAAGACTTGATTTGACATTGAAAACAAAACCAAATCAACTACCAGTAGGGTAGTCTGAAAAGGTTGGAAAATGCCTATGCTTTCACAGGGAGGCCATTTTTTCATCCTCGCTACATTTGAGCTTGCACACCTATTTGAAAAGATTATGCATACATAAAAATTTGCACATTTGGCTTTTGATGTTGTAGAAATCTATTGGCAGCAACTCCTAAAAACATGGTGGGCTGTTTAAGGTAATATTTGATTATATGCAGTTCTACCACCATACGTCTAGAAAGACCCGAGAATTGGTGTGGTAGACATTATTTGTACATGACATTTGTACTGCACCAAGAAGTCATAATTGACAAGAATATTATATGCACACACTAGAAAGACTACCTATTATCTAGAACATTTTGGTGTAGCTAAGAACTCTCCAAAGTGAAATATATGATTGGCAAAAGAGTGCCTGCTCATAAGTGTAATACAAATCAACTTCAGTAAGAAAAAACCTTAAAGGTAAGTGTCCAGAGGGAGATTGTATAGTGTACAAATGGTGCAAAAGAGTTTTTGCACCATATGAGGAATGTATGAGTAACTGTTCAGATTCTAAGGTAAACTTGTAAGTACTGAATGCCACCATTGGAGCTGTGCATGACTCTGTAGCTATGAGTGGAATTACTGTTATCTGGAAAGCAGAATTCCATAAAATAGCTTCAACCTAATGTAACTACCATATCAAGGAGGTTTTCATGATCATTTTCTCTTGTGCTTTAGAGAATGAAATAGAATGTATCTAAAAAGGATGCATTATAACATGTGACATATGGTAAGCATCAAGGCTCCGCACGGTGATGGGGATAGTGCCATTGTTGAAGAGATAGAGGTTTGCAAGGTTGTCAACAGCCACCTTTGGATACACCCTTGAGGTGATTGTGGTTTGTCCACCTTGCACAAAGCTTTCCACTATTGATCGGTCAACCTGAAAACATCAAAAACAGGTTCCTGTTAGCTTTGAACAGAAAACAGAGAAATTATTCCAGATTCAAACAAGATGCACTCTTTTTTACATACGCAGAAGGACTTTGAAAACATAGAGATGCCCATGGCTGCAAATAGTGTTCAACATAGTATGTAATAAAATACTCTTGTAATGTAATCCCAACAGAAACAAGAAGAGCCATTTCAAGTAGTTTCATCAGCAAATCAAACAAATGGTTTGAAAACAGACTGGGAGTACACATTTCATTATGAGAATGAGGGAGGAGAATCTCACAAGTACACGAAGTAACAGAGAATCTTCTGTTGGCGAAACTGTCACCTTGCTGCCATACACTGTTTTGTCAATGCCAGGTAGCAAAGATGATCTGCATGGCAGAAATGCCCACAGTCAGTTCTCTTCCCCTCCATTTTCTGACAGTGCTGAAATAAAATGCCTTCCAATTGTCCAAGAAGGCAGTGAATTCAAAGCATAGGGAAGACCCACAAACAGTTTAAGCATTTTTACACAGGCAGTGGAGAAAGGACTTCAATAGTGGCAAGGAGAAAACTGCTGGTACTGTGAGGATGTCTAGTGCCAAAAAATGGTAATGGTTCCCTTTAGGAAAGATTCATTTTCAAGTAGTGTTTGTTGGCTCAAACAATCTGAACATGGGCTGATCTTGAGAGAAAAAAACTGAGTTCTTGGGAATTAGACCATACCTGCTTTGGTCGCTGCAAAATGTTGTGGTCCATTGATCACCACTTGTTCGTGAAATGTAGAAAAACAGAGCTGTTTGCTCTTGAAAGTCATTGTCTGTGAAGACAAGCAGTCCAAATGGCCCCAAGATGCCACGATGTGCAGATCCACCCTGACTGCAATCAAAGTGGTTGTTGAAGGCTGCTGTTTCTTGAACAGTCACAGCTGATATGTCTGGGTATTCAAAAACTACCTCCACATCCAACTGCACATGGCCCATTGAATTGGCAACAGAGAATCAATCACCAAACTCTTGAACAAATTGCTGATTCAAGAAATGATTGCACAATCCTTTCAAAACTAATGTACAGTACAAGATCTGTTTTGTGATGCACAGGTTTGACCATTTTGATGCAATGCAAGAACACTCTTCAATCTGCACATTTGAATGGGATGCAAGAAAGCCCTTCTGATCTGGACTTTTGTGCTCTACCTGACCACCTGAAGCATGTTCAACTTCCACAACAGCACCTGCCTCGAGCTTCACATCTGTCTTTGACTGTTTGGCCCCCCTCAATGCATTAACTTCCTCAATGGGCCACTGGATGAGGTTAACACCTGTCCTACTGTCCACAGCAAGGGATCTTGGAATTCCCTGCAGAAAAAATAGCAAACAGAAGATGGATGATGAGAAAGGAAACTCCTCCAGTAGCTGGTATCTATCACCAACCAACCTTTGACCCATTCTTTCAATCCCAGGTGCAGCTGCTCCTTCTCAATGACAATCAGTGGAGGAAGGGAGGGAGGGAAGGCAGGAGGGAACTGTTGGGATCTTACCAGAACAGATGACCAGCCCTTGTCAATGTCCATCTGCATAGTGTCAGATTCATTCACCCACGCCCACATAATATTTCTGTTCTTGACAGGGTCATACATGGATTTGGCAGCATAGTACTTTCCATAGTCTAAGCGGAATCCATGCCCAATATCAAGCTTCTGATCAGTGGGGATAAACTTCCGAGCAACCTCGTCATATGTACCTATGGTATAGTAATCGTGGCCCTCATCATTGACACTTGCTTTGAAGACATATGTGTCAGGAACTTCTCCAGACGGGGGTGTATTACTATAACCCACTTTGAAGAAATCTACACACTCCAACATTCCAATTTCAGGTAATTCATACAGCCGTGACTCTTGTAATGTCCAATTGCGCAGATCTGTGCTTTGGTACTGGAAGGCCACACCTCTAGTCCCTATCTTGCCACCCACTGTGAACATCCAACTGCCGTCACTCTGCTGCCAGGCAGTTGATGGATCCCTGAAGTCCTCCTCGCTAACATTTGCAGGGTGTGTTGCTATGGGGTTCTGGTGCACTTTGATCCACTTTCTGAGAAGTGGGTCTGAAGGGTCAGCAGGCACTGCCATGTTTTGCATCTGCGTGTAATGTCCATCCATCTTGGATGGTTTTTTTTTTACACCTACAGCAGCACAACAACCCAAAAGAAAAAAAAAAAATCAGAATAAATTTATAGCTATGAGCTCAAAGACCAGATGAGAAGAGCGCAATTAAAAAGACACCAGATGCGTGATGAAGAAGATTTTTCGACTACTTTTGCACTAAGCTGCTCAAGAAAAGACGTGTGAGCTTGAAGTACTTACCTGTGTAGAGAATGAAGGGGACACCATCAGGTCCGATGGTAGCTGAGCCTGACCATACTCCATTCTTATCATACCACTGGTCAGGCTCCAAAGCATTCTCCAAGTAGAGCCAGTGAACAAGATCTGTGGAGACAGCATGAGCCCAGGCGATGTCGCCCCAGACTGCTGCAAAAGGGTTGTACTGGTGGAACAAATGGTAGTATCCCTTGTAGTACATGGGAGCTGCAAATAATGCCCACACACTCAAAAGCTGGATTCAAACCCAAGAAATCCAAAGAGAGAGACAATAACATGTGCACCCCAGAGATCTCAAAACCAAAGAAAGATTTCCAGATGATAATTTCTAATACAGTGTCATATTAAAACATTGATCGTCACTGCAAGATTGCAACAACTTTGACGGGAATTGCAGTTCTCTTAGCGAAGGTTTCAAGATGCAACAAAAAGGTTGAAGCAAGAGGGATTGACATCTTACCATTCGGATCTGCAGATCGAAAGCAACAAAAACAGATTGCGTCCAACCAGAAACATGTGATCACATGGCAAACAATCACGTCCCACTTTAAGCATCAGTGTTGAATCCGCAGAGAAACTTCATCTCGCAGCCATCAATCAACAAACTGTCTATAGCATTGACACCCTCGCGGCCGCAGATCCAAAAACAAAAGTCCAAAGAAATTCTCGCTGGGAGATCGATCCGACGCCATTTTTTTCTTACCGTTCATCCAGTTCTTGGCAGGTTGGTAATGGAACGAAGTCCTATGCGGGTGCGGCAGAGAGGGATCGTCCAAGCGCTTGTGAACAGCTGCTTCGAGCTCATTACAAGACAACAGCGCGGGGGGTGCTACGCGTCCTCTTCTCACCAGGACGTCAATGCGCTCGTACAAGCTCACTGTTCCGTGCAAAGCCACTATCAAACAGCAGAGAGTCACCAAAACCGTGGACGCTATTCTCAGCGATCGTCGGCTTCCGTCGCGAGAAAAAGCAGCCGCCGTGGTCTGATCTGCCGACTCCGCCAAGCGCACGTACTCACCACCATCCGCAGTCACACTGCTGTTTCTGCCAGGAAGTACAGCTGATCCGCTTTCAACGTCCACAATCAATCTCTCTTTGAAGGATCCCATCTTCCTCTTTCTCCAAACACAAAAGAAAGAAAGCCGGCAAAGCTTTCCAATTGGCAAACTCTTGACTATCAAGAATTGTCCTACTACAATGAAGCAATCAACAAATCCTCGCAACAAACAAATCAGAAACAACAACAGACGAGACTACGATACTCTCTACCTCTCTCCTGTCTCTCTCCTCAACCAAGGCTCCAAATCACCGACAAGAACGACCAAAAAAGAGAGAAAAAGACGAGGCGTCTAGATCCAGCTGCAAACCAACTAACTAACTAGTCCTCATCCAATCGTTAAAACACAACAGGCCACAAAACAACCAAAAAAAACTCGTCAAAACACAGTAGCAACAAACAACAAAAAAGAAAAAAA
>Ga0116230_10006712_pt1 | contig 11352 bp, 8 predicted proteins | sample S1TSphfallax_3_FD_88678 | JGI IMG/M metagenome (GOLD analysis project Ga0116230, IMG submission 88678) | Host-associated microbial communities from peat moss isolated from Minnesota, USA - S1T2_Fd - Sphagnum fallax MG | ecosystem: Host-associated > Plants > Peat moss > Unclassified | place: USA...
GGATGGTGGTAGACATAACTGCCGAGTACCGTCCGGGGATCGACGTCGTGCGAACGGTTCAATGACACCATGAGTTGTACCGGCGCGTCGAGCCGTTGCAGGATGTTCATGTTGTACGTGACGGTCACGCGGTCTTGTGGCACCGGGGGCAGATGGTAATTCCAGGCGGCCCAGGCAAGAGGACGGCGCGGCATCAACCGCTGGTCCGTGTGCAGCAACGCCTCGTTTGCCTGGTAGCCGATGGCCCCCAAGATCTCGAGCTCTGCCGCCGTCGGGTCCGCGAGCAGCTTCAAGGCTTGGTCGCTGTGGCAGGCCATGAAGACCTGGTCGAAGTGCTCCACCGTGCCGTTCTTGAGCCTCACCGACACCTTGTGCGGCTGGCGCTGCACCCCCTCGACAGGCGTATTCAGGTGAATGCTCCCGGCATAAGGAGCGGTAAGGCGCCCGATGTATTCGCGCGAGCCACCGCGGACCACACGCCAGGTAGGGCGTTCGTTGACGCTCAGAAAGCCGTGATTGGCGAAAAATTCGACGAAAAAGCGCGCCGGAAACGCGAGCATGTCGGCGGGTCGCGAAGACCAGATGGCGGCCCCCATGGGAATGATGTAATGCTCGAGAAAATGGCGCGAATAGCCTTCTTTCCGAAGGTATTCTCCGAGACTCAAGCTGTCCGCGCCGCCGGTGAGCAGCGCCGGCGCGAGACGATTGAATTTCATGATGTCGGCCACCATGCGCAGAAACGACGGCCGGACCAGGTTGCGACGCTGTGCGAACAAGGAATTGATCGAGGTGCCGTTGTATTCGAGCCCGCTCTTCTCGCAGCGGACGCTGAAACTCATGTCGCTCGGTTGCCACGGCACACGCAATTCGTCGAGCAGCCGGATGAAGTTCGGATAAGTCCAGTCGTTGAACACGATGAATCCGGTATCGACCGCATAGGGGCGGCCGCCCAATTCCACATCGACGGTGTGGGTATGTCCGCCGATATAGTTCCCCGCCTCGAAAACCGTGATGTCGTGCTGTCGGCTCAGATGGAAAGCCGCAACCATTCCAGAGATTCCGGAGCCGATAACCGCGATTCGCATGTCGAGGGATCACTCATCGTCGCCGGTGTATCCGGCTTACATGAAGTATTTCGGCGCATCCCCCCAATCGGATGCGCCGTCGCGGTCATTACACCATATGTTACCGAGGATTGCCCGCTAAAGGCGTTTGCCGGCGCCCTCGCGGACCGCCGTGGGCACCGGCTTCAAGTCCCAGATCAAGCCCACGTAGGACATAAGTTTCAGAACGTAAAAAGTGATGTCGAACTCCCACCAGTAGAAGCCCTGACGCACCGAGGCGGGGTAATGATGATGGTTGTTGTGCCAGCCCTCGCCCAAAGTGATGACGGCGAGCCAGACGTTGTTGCGGCTGGAATCGCCAGTCTTGTAGCGCTGGCGGCCGAAGACATGGGACAGCGAATTGATGGTGTAGGTACCGTGATACACGAGGACCGTCGAGATGAAAAAGCCCCAGACCAGCATCTGAGCACCCGAGGTCCCGAGGCCCGGTGCCACGTGCTTCAACAGCACGCCGAACAGAAACACGCCGGCACCCAGCAGTGTCGGCACCAGGATGTCGAAACGGTCGAGGAGACGCAGTTCGGGATACTTGAGCAGGTCCTTGACCCGTGACAAGTCGGCGATGAAGTGCTTGTGCGACATGAACCAGCCCATGTGGCTCCAGAAGAAGCCGTGCTGCACGGGTGAATGCACATCCTCGACCTTGTCGGAATGCACGTGATGGTGGCGGTGATGGGCCGCCCACCAAATCGGTCCGCGCTGCACCGCGGACGCGCCGAGCATGCCGAAGATGAATTGACCGATGCGCGAGGTCTTGAAGGAGCGGTGCGAGAAGTAGCGGTGATAGAAGCCGGTGATGGCGAACATCCGCACCACGTACAGCACCGCGGTCGCGGCGAGCGCCACCCAGCTGAATCCCACCCAGATCACGGCCAGGCAGGCGACGTGCATCCCGAGGAACGGCAGCATGCGCGCCCAATCGATCTGCCGGGTGGCGTCGAATTGCCCCGCGGCTTCGGACTCGGCCACGGCTTTCGTCCGTGCCGCCAACTCTCGATTGTCGAACCAACGCGACAGTTCCATGCCCACCCGGTCGACGGTGGGTGGCTGTACGGCGACTTCATTCTCTGGTGTCATTTCAGTTCCTGTGAATGGGACGAGAGCAGTGCGGCAATCCGCTCATCCAATGGTGGATGGCTCATAAATAATCGCATAAACCTCCCGTTATTTTCGGTGTTGATGCCGAACGCTTGCATGGTCGGCGGCAGCGGTTCTCCGTGACTGCGTTTCAGCACTTGTAGGGCGCCCACCATGCTGCCGACCCCCGCGAGATTAGCACCGCCCCGGTCGGCGCGGAATTCCCGGCGCCGCGAATACCAACTCACGATCAGGCTGGCGAGGATACCCAACGCCAGCTGCGCGACCATGGTCGTCAAAAAAAAGCCGATTCCGGACTCACCCCGGTCGTTCTTCAGGAGAGTCCGATCCACCACGCTGCCGATCAGGCGCGCGAAGAAGACGACAAAGGTATTTAGCACACCTTGAAGCAGCGCGAGCGTAACCATATCACCGTTTGCCACATGACTGATTTCGTGCGCCAAAACGGCCTCGGCCTCCGGCCGGGGCATGCTGCGCAGCAGCCCGGTGCTGATCGCCACCAACGCCGCATTGCGGCGTGCGCCGGTGGCGAACGCGTTCATTTCCTCGGCCTCGAAAATGCCCACTTCGGGCATACCAACACCGGCCGCGCCGGCCAGACGTTTGACGCTGGCCAGCAGCCAGGCTTCCATTTCAGACTGTGGGCTGGTGATCACCCGCACGTTGAGCATGCGTTTGGCGGTAAATTTGGACAGCGCCAGCGAAATCAGCGACCCGCCGATGCCAGAGATCGCCGCCAAAACCAGCAAGGTGCCCAAGCCGCCTTGATTCAAGCGGATGCCGAATCCCTGATCGGCGATGAACACGCCCACGCTAAGTAGTGCGAGAACTGCCAAATTCGTGAGGACGAACAGGAAAATGCGCTTCATGGGACCTTTTCTTTGGCAGGTGCCACCTCAATATGGTGACGTCGCCCATTTTCAAGCGGTGAGCTTTGATTTAGGTGCCCGGCGCCCCCTAATATCGTCCGGTCAGCGGACGGGGTGCGCTATGAGGCGTTTTTTGACTCGAATCGACGCAGGTTGGCATGCAATTCAAGGATTATTACGAAACTCTCGGTGTGGCGCGTGGCGCCAATGCGGACGAGGTGAAGCGGGCGTATCGCAAACTGGCGCGCAAGTATCACCCGGACGTGAGCAAGGAGAAGAACGCCGAGGCGAAGTTCAAGGAAGTTCAGGAAGCGTACGAGGTGCTCAAGGACGCGGAGAAACGCGCCGCGTACGATCAATTGGGCCGCAATTACCGCTCCGGTCAGCAGTTCCGTCCGCCCCCGGAGTGGGAACAGCGCTTCGGCCAGTCGGGCGGCGCCCATCGATTTTCGGAAATGAACGGGTTCAGCGATTTCTTCTCCAGCTTGTTCGGCGGCGCCGCGGGCGCTGCCGGTCCGGGTGGGGGCGGTCAACCTCAGGCCGACGCCGAAGCGGGCCAACTCGAGGTGACAGTTGAGGAGGCCTATGCCGGCACCCGGCGCCGCGTTTCGATCAGCGAAAACGGCCGTGCACGGCTGGTCGACGTGCAGATACCGGCGGGCGTCACCGACGGGCAGGCGCTGCGCATCGGTGGCGCGGGTGGGCGCGGGGCATTGATCTTGCGGATCAAAATGCGCGCCCATCCGTTGTTCGTGTTGACCGGTAAGGACGTGCAGGTCGACCTGCCGCTGGCGCCATGGGAGGCCGCGCTGGGTGCCAAGGTGGCAGTGCCGACGCTGGGAGGTACCGTGGAATTGACCATCCCCGCAGGCGCGCAGACCGGCCAAAAACTGCGCTTGCGCGGCCGTGGCTTTCCCGGCGTGCCCGCCGGCGACCAATTCGTCAACATAAAGTTGATGACGCCGAACGCCGATACGCCGCAGGCCAAAGAGGCCTACGAACGCATGAAGCGGGAATTCAACTTCAATCCGCGGGCGGCATGGCCGTAATACCGGCCGCCGCGGCTCCGCGTGCTTGAAGTTTCGACATGGCGACCCCAAATCGGCCACAGGTATCGGGGTTCAAACGATTCAACCAGTAACGATTGCAAGGCCATGACGACCGAAACACAGCCACAGACCAAAGAGTTCCAAGCCGAGACCAAGCAAGTCCTGCGACTGGTGATCCATTCGCTGTATTCGCACAAGGAAATATTCCTGCGCGAGTTGATTTCGAACGCCTCGGATGCATGCGAGAAGCTACGCTTCGAGGCGCTTGCCAACCCGGCGCTGCTGGGGTCGGACGAACTGTCGGTCACGCTCATCCCCGATGCGGCGGCCGGCACGCTGACCATCAAGGACAACGGCATCGGCATGAGCGAGGCCGAGGTCATCGATAATCTCGGCACCATCGCGCGCTCGGGCACTAAAAAGTTTCTCGAAGGTTTGAGCGGCGACTCTGCCAAGGACTCGCAGCTCATCGGCCAGTTCGGCGTGGGCTTCTATTCGGCGTTCATCGTGGCGGACCGGGTTACCGTGCTCACCAAACGTGCCGATGCCGCCGGTGTGCGATGGGATTCAGATGGGGAGGGTTCGTACGACATCCAGGGCAGCGACAAGGCTGACCGGGGCAGCGAAGTCATCCTGCATCTGCGCGACGACGACAAGGAGTTTCTCGAGCCGTCGCGCCTGCGACAACTGGTGCGCAAATATTCCGATCACCTCGGCATCCCGATCATCCTCCGGACCCCGGCCAAGCGGTCGGAGGGTGAGGACGGCGAGGAGGGGAAGGACGGCGCCACCGAGGAGACCATCAATCAGGCCAAGGCGTTCTGGACGCGGCCAAAATCGGAGCTCAAGGACGAGGACTACCAAGCTTTCTACAAGCACCTCACCCATGACGGCGACCAGGCGCGCGCTTGGGCGCACAACAAGGTGGAGGGTAATCTCGAGTACACCTCGCTCCTGTACCTGCCGAAGCGGGCGCCTTTCGATCTGTTCGAGCGCGACCAACGCGGCGGCGTGCAGCTATACGTGAAGCGGGTGTTCATCATGGACAAGGCGGCAGAATTGCTGCCGCAGTGGCTGCGTTTCATGCGCGGGTTGGTCGATACCGCCGATCTGCCGCTCAACGTGTCGCGCGAATTGTTACAAAACAATCGCACGGTGGAGAAGATCAAGTCGGCGCTCGTCAGGCGTTCGCTCGATCTGTTGGAAGAATTGAGCCGCGAGAAGCCGGCCGAGTACGCGGAGTTCTGGACGACCTTTGGTCTGGTGCTCAAGGAGGGCGTGATCGACGACGCCGGGCAGAAAACGCGCATTGCGAAGCTGCTGCGTTTCACGTCCACGAAGTCGGCGGGCGAGACCCCCGACGTCACCCTCGACGACTATGTGTCGCGAATGAAGACGGATCAGAAGTCGATTTACTATCTGACCGCCGATTCGCTGTCGGCCGCCCGTCACAGCCCGCACCTCGAGGGCTTCGGTGCGTCTGGGTACGAAGTGCTGCTGTTGACGGATCGCATCGACGAGTGGGTGGCGAGCCATTTGCACGAGTTCGAGGGCAAGAAGCTCACCAACGTGGCGAGCGCCGCCGCGGATGTGGCGTCGGCCATCGAGACGCCGGAAAAAGCTGCCGCCGAATCGAATTTCAAGGAGACGGTGGAACGTTTGGCGAAGGCGCTGGCCGGCAAGATCGCGAGTGCGCGGATCTCGAGCCGGTTGACGGATTCGCCGGCGGTGCTCGTTGCCGGCGAGTTTGGCGTGAGCCTGCGCATGGGGCGCATCCTCAAACAGGCCGGACAGAGTAATCCGTTCGCGACGCTGCCAATTCTCGAATTGAACCCGAAGCATGCGCTGGTGGAGCGGCTCAAAGAGAGCTCCGATGACGCGGCATTCGCGGAACTCGCGCACGTGTTGTACGACCAGGCGATGCTCGCGGAGGGCGGCGAGCTCGACGATCCGGCGATTTTCGTGCGGCGGGTCAATAAACTCATCGTCGATGGCATGGCCGCGTCGCCGAAAATCATCCTCGGCTGAAAGCATGACTCATCCCATTCATGCGGCGACTCTGGCGGTGCCGCCGGATGCCACCGACCATATGCACGGTGACGCGCACGCCCCGGTTACGGTGGTCGAATACGCCGACTTCGAATGTCCGAGTTGCAAGGTGGCGGCACCGACGCCGCAACTTCTGCTGGAGCGATTTCCGGGCTTGGTACGCTTCATTTTCCGGAATTTCCCGATCGAGGAGGCGCATCCCCATGCGCTCGAGGCTGCCGAGGCGGCAGAGGCCGCCGCAGCGCAGGGCAAGTTTTGGCCCATGCATGATTTGCTGTTTCAGCACCAGGCCCATCTCAAGGAGAAGGACCTGTATCGCTACGCGAGTCAAGCCGGTTTGGATCTCGTTCGCTACGCGGCCGAGATGAAGGACCATGTGTATCTGCAAAAGGTGCGCGAGCAGATGGAAGGCGGCCGTCGCAGCCATATCCGCGCCACGCCGACCTTCTTCGTTAATGGCGTGGTGCAGGATATTTCATTCGGGATGCAGGCGCTGCACGATGCGGTGGCGGCGGCTGCGAGCGGCGAATCGAAAGCCGCCCATACCTGACACCATTGGCGGAGTTAAAGAAAAAGGCCCTCGTCCAGATGACGAGGGCCTTGATCGTCAGTTCCGCTTTAGTCCCGATCGGGCGTGGTGCGGCTCAGGTCCAATCGTCTCCACCCCCACCACCACCGCCACCGCCCGAGTCGTCCCAGGAACCGGCATCATTGACGCCGAAATCATTCCCGCCCATGTCGCTATTGCTACTCGGCTGATCCCAGCCGACGTTGTCGACCGGCTGTGGCGCTACCCCTTCGCTACGTCCGCCGTCCAAGAAGTGATGCGCGAGTTCTTCGCCTGCAACCACGCCCGCGCCGACCGCGAGACCCGATGCGAGTCCCCCGGCGATACCCGAGCCGATGCCACCACCGCCCATGCCCGGACCTCCATAACCAGGACCACCGTAGCCCGGAGCGTACCCCGCGCCGCCGCCACCGCCAACGACCGGACCACCGGCATACACCGCGGTCTGCCGAGGACGAAATACCAGGTAGAGAACGACGATCGCGCCGACCACTATCAGCAGCAGACCCCACGGAAAGGAAGCGTGGGCCGGTGCCGGCATGACGGTCATTCCCGTCACGTGCCCGCTCTGGCCGCCGCGCGGCAGCATGCCGAGCTGCGATTTGAGCGCTTGGACGGACTGCGGTTTTTCGTGCGGCAAGCCCGGCTCGATCTCCTCGGCGCGCGCCAGCTCGGACCGGGCCTCCTGAGTGCGGCCCTCCCTGGCGAACAGCTCAGCTTGCACGTAGTGCGCCTTGGCGCTGCCCGGATGATCGCGCAAGACCTGATCCATCATGGTTTGTGCCTGATCCAGATGACCCGCCTGGGCGGCCTCATAGATTTGATGCACGGTCGGATCGGCCGCGGGGCCGTCGGCGAGCGCGGGTGAAGCCAGCGAAACAGCCAATGTCAAGGCCGCAGCGGCTATAGATCCCTTCACAAATTTACGCATTTCGGACCCCCAAACGGTCGATGTGACCGGTGTAGTGTAAGATATGGGCGAGTCGGCGAAGTTCAACCACTTCAGATCACGCCGCGCCGCTTCTGGTCGAGTTCAATAGACTCGAACAGCGCTTGAAAATTCCCTTCCCCGAAGCCGTCGTTGCCCTTGCGCTGAATGATTTCAAAGAAAATCGGGCCGATCACGTTCCTGGTGAAGATCTGCAGTAAAATCCCCTGCGACTCGGTTCCGTCGATCAGAATGTCACGCCGTCGCAGTTCCTCGAGCTTCTCCTGGTGCCCGACCACGCGTGCGTCCACGCCTTCGTAATAGGTGGCCGGCGTTTCCTGAAAGCGCACGCCGCGGGCGCGCAGCGCATCGACGGCGGCATAGATGTCGGCCGTCCCGAGCGCGATGTGTTGGATGCCCTCACCCTTGTATTCGTTCAGATACTCTTCGATCTGGCTCTTGTCGTCCTGACTCTCGTTGATCGGGATACGGATCTTGCCGCACGGTGAAGTCAGCGCGCGGGAGAACAAGCCGGTTTCCTGACCCTCGATGCTGAAATAGCGGATCTCGCGGAAATTGAATAGTTTCTCGTAGAATCCCGCCCAGACGTTCATGTTGCCGCGTCTGACGTTATGCGTCAGGTGATCGATGCGGTCGAGGCCGGTCGCGACGCCGGTGGGGACCGTCACCGGAACGAAATCCACGTCGTAAATGGTGCGCTCGCCATAGCGATCGACGAGATAGATCAGGCTGCCGCCGATGCCGACGATCGACGGAATGTTGAGCTCCATCGGACCTGCCGTGACCGGGCCGGGCTTGGCGCCGAGTTCGAGCGCCCTGGTGTAGGCGAAGGCGGCGTCGGCGACGCGGAACGCCATCGCGCAGGCCGACGGCCCATGCGCGCGCGCGAAACTCTGTGCAAAGCTGTCATGTTCGGCGTTGATGATGAAGTGGATGTCGCCCTGCCGATGCAGCGTGACGTTCTTCGAGCGATGCCGGGCGACCGCGGGCAAACCCATGTTTTCGAACAGGCGGCGCAGCAGATCGGGATCGGGCGCCGCATATTCGACGAACTCGAAGCCGTCGGTCTGCATGGGGTTGGCAAACTTCATGCACTATTTCAACACGAAATCTGCAGAATGTGTTCATGCCCAAGCGCTTGGTGATCGTCGGCGGCGGTTTCAGCGGCACGGTGTTGGCGGCCAACCTGCTGCGGCGCGCGCCCGCGCCATGCACCGAAATCGTGCTCATCGAGCGCGGGCCTGAAATCGGCCGCGGACTGGCCTATGCGGTGCACGACCATCCTTATTTGCTCAACGTGCCAGCGGGGCGGCTGTCGGCGGACTCCCGGGAACCGCTGCAGTTTCTGCACTTTGCGCAGCGAACTCGGCCCGACGCGGATGCCGAGGAGTTCCTGCCGAGGCACCTTTACGGCGCCTATCTGCAGGAATTTCTACTGCAGGCGGAGCGGGCGTCGTGCGGCATCGCATTCACCCGCGTGACCGGCGAGGCGACCCGGATCAGCCGGCCTGACCCGGCAGACCGCGCGGCGACCTCGGCGCTGACGGTGCAGATCGATGGGCGCGAGCCGCTCGCCGCGCAGTGGGTCATTCTGGCGCCCGGCAACCCGCCGCCCGCCGCGCTGCCCTGGGCAGACGCGCTGGCCGGCCATCCGGCCTATCACCATCATCCGTGGAAGCCGCTGCCGCGGCTCGGGGAAGCGCACCAGGCGCTCATCATCGGCAACGGCCTGACCATGGCGGACGTGGCATCGGCGCTGTGCCACGACGCACCGCGCGCGCCGCGGGTCATGACGGTGTCGCGGCGCGGACTGGTGCCGCTGCCGCAATCAACCTTTCACGCGGCGGCGGTTCGCGGTGACGGGGCGGGGCTGTTGGCGTGCGCCGGGTCGATCCGGCGGGTGCTGGTGGCGAGCCGTGGCATGGCGCGTGAGGTGGCCGAGCACGGTGGCGATTGGCGCGAGGTGGTGACCTTCATCAGAAACCTGGCGCCGATCCTCTGGCAGCGGCTGCCCGAGGCCGAGCGCCGGCGCTTCGTGCGGCACCTACAAGGGCACTGGGACGTCCATCGTCACCGGTTGCCACCGCAGCTGGCGGAGCGCATCGGGGCGCTACGCCGTGACGGCCATTTGTCGATCAACGCCGGTCGCATCGAATCGGTGGCCGCCGACGGCGATCGGCTGCGGGTCACGTGGCGCCGGCGTGGGAGTGCGACGCTCTGCAGCGTCACCGTCGATGCGCTCATCAATGCGATGGGGCCGAACTACCGGCTCGAGGACTCGCGCGACCGCTTGATGCTGGCACTGCGCAGCGACGGCTGGATTGCCGCAGATGCGTTGCATCTCGGTCTTCGCACCGGGCCCCATGGTGGCTGCATCGGCGCCGACGGTGCGGCCAGCGGGCAGCTTTTCTATTTGGGTCCGATGCTGCGTGCGAGTCACTGGGAGTCGACCGCGGCCGCGGAGTTGCGCAATCACGCCGAAAATCTGGCGCGACATTTGGCCGATACCGCGGCCTGACGCTCAGTCGAGCTGCGTGATTCCGTCCAACAGCCGTCTGATGTCCTCGAGGCTGGTGTACATCGAGATGCCGGTACGCAGCAGCCCGCCGCGCTCAGCGAGGCCTAGGATCTCGACGGCGCGAGCCGCGTAGAAGTTGCCGTCCCAGACGCAGATGCCCTCGGCGCCGAGGGCGTTCGCGGCACGTTCGGCGGTATGCCGCTCGAGCGTGATCGAGACGGTGGGTGCGCGGGCAGGTGTCGAAAAATCCGGACCCCACACACGCACCCCGGGGATGCCGCACACCTCGTCGTGGTACAGCCGCGCAAGACCGTGCTCGTATGCGCCGATGGCGGTCATCGCGTCGACGATGCGTTCGCGCAACGTGGCGCCGCTGCCCCAGCTCGCCAGATAGTCGACCGCGGCGCGCATGCCGTCGATCGCGGCATGATTGAGCGTACCGGTCTCGATGCGATACGGCGCCGCCGGGTCTTGCACACGCAATCGATCGGTGGGCAGGCGCTCGAGTGCGCCGGGCTTGGAATACAGCACGCCGACATGCGGGCCGTAGAACTTATAGCCCGAGCAGAGCAGGAAATCGGCGTCCAGCGCCTGCACGTCCACCGGAAAATGCGGTGCGTAGTGCACCGCATCGATGACCAGCAAAGCGCCCACCGCACGCGTCAGGCGTCGCGCCAACGCGAGATCGTTGACCGTGCCGAGCGCGTTCGAGGAGGCACCGATCGCGAACACCTTGGTGCGCGGCGTGACCTTCGCCACCATGTCCGCGGCGTCCAATTCGCCCGAAGGGTTCAGCTGGACCTCACGAATCACGGCGCCCAAGTCCGCGAGGCGCTGCCAGGGGCCGCGATTCGCCTCGTGATCGAGCTGCGTGATGAGCACTTCGTCGCCGGGCTCCAACGTGCGGCCGATCGCGGTGCTGAGCGCGAAGTTCAGCGTGGTCATGTTTTGACCGAAGGAGATGCATTCGGGTCCGGCGGCGCCCAGGAACGCAGCCAACGTTTCGCGCGCCACCGTCATGCGGCGGTCGACTTCACGGGAGGGTGGAAAATTGCCGTGGGTGTTGACGTTACAGGTGCGGTAGACGTACGCGATGGCGTCGATCACCGCAGTCGGTACCTGACTGCC
>Ga0116230_10006713_pt1 | contig 11350 bp, 6 predicted proteins | sample S1TSphfallax_3_FD_88678 | JGI IMG/M metagenome (GOLD analysis project Ga0116230, IMG submission 88678) | Host-associated microbial communities from peat moss isolated from Minnesota, USA - S1T2_Fd - Sphagnum fallax MG | ecosystem: Host-associated > Plants > Peat moss > Unclassified | place: USA...
CTGATCGCGGCGCGCGAACTGGGCAGCCCGATCATTGCGATGACCGTCGTGTTGATCTCCGTCTACATCCCGATCGGGTTCCAGACCGGCCTGACGGGCGCGCTCTTCACCGAGTTTGCCTTCACGCTGGCGGGCGCCGTGACCATTTCCGCCATCGTCGCGCTCACGCTCACGCCGATGCTGAGCGCCACCCTGCTCAAACCGATCGACCGGCAAGGTCGTGGCCTCGAAAGCCGGCTTGTCGATTTCATCGACCGCCGGTTCGACACGATCCATCGGGTCTATACGCGGCTGCTGGCCGGCAGCCTGAACACGATACCCGTGACGCTCGTCTTCGCCGCGATCATCCTGTGCAGCATCGTCTTTCTGGCGCAGGGTGCGAAGAGCGAGCTGGCGCCGCAGGAAGACGAGGGCGTGGTGATCCTCTTTTCCACCAATGCGCCGAACGCCACGATTCCAGAATCCTCACGGTATGACGAGTACCTGAACAAGCTGATGCTCACCCATCCGCAGGTGACGCACACCTTTCAGATCGACACGCCGGGGACGGATATCCTCGGCGCCGTGTTGAAGCCCTGGGACCAGCGCGCGCTGTCCGCGACGGCCATGCAGACCATTCTTCAGAATCAAGGCGCCGCCGCGGATGCGGGTCAGCAGGTCGTGGCCTTCCAGCCGCCATCGCTGCCGGGTTCGCAAGGTCTGCCCGTGCAGTTCGTGGTGAAGACGACGGATGATTTCAGCGTGCTCTATCCCCTGGCCCAGCAGTTGCTGGGGGCGGCCCTCAAGACCGGTCGGTTCATTTTCCTGCAGACTGACCTGAAGATCGACCAGCCGCAGGCGACCGTGTTCATCGACCGGTCCAAAGCCGCCGAGCTTGGCCTCAACATGAACCAGGTGGGCGCCGCGCTGTCGGAAGCGCTTGGCGGTGGCTACGTCAACTACTTCTCGCTCGACGGCCGGTCCTACAAGGTCATCCCACAGGTTCTGCGCCACGCCAGGCTCAATGTCTCGGATTTGCTCAACTATCCGGTCGCCTCCATCAACGGCGTCAACGTGCCGCTCTCCACGATCGCGAGCATCAAGACCGAGGTGATCCCGGAGTCGATCAATCACTTCCAGCAGCAGAATTCGGCCACCATCCAGGGTGTCGCGGCGCCGGGCGTCTCGCAGGAGGAGGCGATCACGACGCTGCAGCAGTTGGCGTCGCAAATCCTGCCGCCCACCTATGCCGTGGACTATGGCGGAGAGATGCGGCAGTTCACCCAGGAAGGCAACGGTTTCATCCTCACCTTCGGCTTCGCTGTCATCATCATCTTCCTGTCGCTGGCGGCGCTGTTCAACTCCTTCCGTGACCCGCTGATCATCCTCGTTTCGGTGCCGATGTCGACCTTCGGCGCGATGATGTTCATCTACCTCGGCTTCGGTGGTCTCTCGCTCAACATCTATACCGAGGTGGGTCTCGTCACCCTGATGGGCCTCGTGTCCAAGCATGGCATCCTGATCGTTGAAGTCGCCAATGAGGCGCGCATGGCGGGCCGGTCGAAGCTCGACGCCATCCAATACGCGGCCAATATCCGTCTTCGTCCCATTCTGATGACGACCGCGGCGATGGTGCTGGGGGTGGTGCCGCTCATCCTGGCAACCGGCGCCGGCGCCGCGTCGCGTATCAACATGGGTGTTGTCATCGCGAGCGGTCTCGCCATCGGCACGCTGTTCACCCTCTTCGTGGTGCCGGCCGTCTACATGGTGCTCTCCGGCACCAAGAACGCCCCGGCGGTCACCCCGGAGAGGCAGGCGGCGCCGGCATATCGTTCGTAAGCGGCAGCGGCACTGTCTGCGCCTCAGCTCATCCGTGGGAAGCGAGCAGGGCCGCCGCCAGCCTTTGGCCTGAGAGCCAGGCCGCCTCCACGCGCGGCCCGATCAACCAGTCCCCGCATGCACCCAGACGCAGGCCGGCGCTCCAGAGCAGACCGTCCCCGGCACTGCCGGACTTGGCAAAGCGCCACCGATGGGCGGCCGCGCTGAGTGGCGCTGGCAGCGGGCCGCCGGCGCGCTGGGCGAGGGCATCCAGCAGCGGCGCGACGATATCGGCGGGCGCCTCCTCCAGATGCTGGCGAGACCAGTCGGGGCCGGCCTGCACAACCCAGCTTTCAGGGCCGGAGCGCCCGGGCTTGGCCGAGTTGCGGGCAGCCCAGCCGATCGGCCCCTCCTCCCGCAGCACGTCGGCCGCGATTGGCAGACGACCGGCGAAGGCGGCCATGACCGTCCAGCACGGGGCCGACCGAGTGTCTCCCGCTTTCGCGGAGAAGCTCGCTTCCCATGGCTGGAGCAGAGGTTTGGCCTGCTCGGCCGGAACCGCGATCAAGGCAATGTCGAACAGCTGATCGGCGACGCGCCACCTGTCGCCATCCCAGCGAAGCTCATCGATCTGCGCTGACCAGTGCACACGCGCGCCTTCGGCCATTTCCTTGACCGGCGCGTTCATGGCCGGCACGCCCACCCAGGCATCGGCGCCGGCCGCGGGCCAGGGTGCTACATGCCCGCCTTCGCGCCATCGCTCGACACGGGCTCGGAACGCAGGGTCCCGGACCGTGAAGTATTGTGCCCCGTGGTCGAAGCTCGCCTCGCCAGCCGAGGTGGCGACACGCCGGGTCGACATGCGGCCACCGGGTGCCCGGCCTTTGTCGAACATCGTCACGGCCAAGCCCGCCGCGCTCAGTGTCTCCGCACAGGCCAGTCCCGCCATACCGGCGCCCACGATCGCGATCTTCATCGCCTCGACATACCCACGAAGCGGCTACCGTGGAAGGGCGCGGCCGAGCCTGGCCAGCCTCAGCCCGACCGCGTGAACCGCATGTAACGTTGTGCGCCGGGAAGTCTCGACGGGTCTTTACGACATTTAATCAAAATCTTCCTTGGGGCGGACGTTGCCGGACTGGCTTTTTTGTGATCTCTGAGACCGTCGCACCTCGGACGGAGACACTCGACACTACCGCGATCTCCCGTACAACTACGCCCTGATCCGGCCCGGCGTGCCACGCTGTACGAAGGAACCAACGTTAAACCTTACTGTCTGCGCTGGAAGGATTTCGCCTTGGCTCCGGAAAATTGTGGCCCCTTCGGGCGGCACCTGCGCACCTGGGTGAGGTGGCCAATCCTGGCCATGTTGCTCCTCCCGCTCTGCGGCTGCGGGGAGACGTATCGGCTCTTCCATCCCAAGGGACCCGTCGCCGAGGCTCAGCTGAAGTTCACGATCCTCGACGTGTGCATCATGCTGCTGATCATCCTGCCGACGACCTTCATGCTGTGCCTTTTCATCTGGCGCTACGCGAAGGTGCGGAAGGCCGCCTATGATCCCGACTGGTCACACTCGATGACGATCGAGCTTCTCATCTGGGGCGGGCCGATTGCCATCGTGGCCGCGCTGGCCGTGTTCACCTATCAGTCCGTCATCGAGGTCAATCCATACGATCCGACTGTGCTCCGGGTGGCGTCCACCGCCGGGGCCGCGCCGACGGAGGCCCCGCTCCTGGTGGATGTCATCACCACGGACTGGCAGTGGTTTTTCATCTATCCGCAACAGCACATCGCGACGATCGACGATCTCGTCGTGCCGCAAGGCAGGGTGGTTCGGCTGCGGCTCACCTCAACTTCCGTCACGAACGACTTCTTCATCCCGCAGCTCGCGCCGATGATCGATGTCATGCCGGGCATGCAGACGCAGGACGCGTTCAGTTCATACGGGCCCGGCACCTTTACCGGCTTCTCCGCCGATTTCAGCGGCGCCGGCTTCGCCTGGATGCAGTTCTCAACTCGCGTCATGAGCGGGGATCAATTCAGCAGCTGGGTGGCCAGCGTGCAGGCCGGCCAGGCGCAGCCGGCGCGCGGCACCTTGTCGTACGCCGTGTTCCAGAAGCTCGCCCATCCCACCCTCAATATCGGGGCCAAGCCGAGCTACTTCGCTTCGGTCGATCCCTCGGTCTTCAATCACGCCTATCAGGACGCGATGGCCGGGCTGGTCTACCCCGTGCCGGAAGATCTCACCGAGAAAATGGCTCCGCCGTCCGGGCCGTCCAACCAGCGCCGCAGCGTTTCAAATCCAAAGGGGTCATAGAGTGCCAGTCCATCTTCAGGGCCCCTGGTCCTTCCTGTTTGGGCGGCTCACCTGGAGCGCCTTCCCGTTCGACAACGTCATCATCCTCTTCGCCTTCGTCCTCGCGGCCGTCGCCGGCATCGCCGTCGTCGCACCCGTGCTTTATTTCAAGAAGGTTCCCTACCTCTGGCGGGAATGGATCACCACCGTCGATCACAAGAAGATCGGCATCATGTACATCATCGTCGGGCTGGTGATGATGTTCCGCGGCTTCTTCGACGGGCTCATGATCCGCACTCAGCAGGTGCTGGCGGACGGGCCGCATTCGCCCCATTTCCTCGACGCGGCGCATGGCTATATTCCGCCCTACCATTTCGACCAGATCTACAGCTCGCACGGGACCATCATGATCCTGTTCGCGGTCACGCCGATCCTCACCGGGCTCACCAACGTCATCGTGCCCTTGCAGGTCGGCGCGCGGGACATGGCCTTCCCCTACCTCAACGCCGTCAGCTTCTGGCTCACCGCCATGGGCGCCGCCCTCGTCATGGCGTCGCTCTTCTGCGGTGACTTCTCGGATGCCGGCTGGTCCGGCCTCATCCCGCTCACCGAGCTGCCCTTCAGCCCCGGCGTCGGCGTCGATTACTGGGTCTGGTCGATCCAGATTTCCTCCATCGGCACCACGCTGAATGCCGTGAACATGATCGCCACCATCGTGATGATGCGCGCGCCGGGCATGACCTGGCTGCGGTTGCCGATCTTCACCTGGACGACGCTGTCGACCAACATCATCGGCCTCACCGCCTTCCCGGTGCTCGGCGTGGCGCTCGCTCTGCTGAGCTGCGACCGCTACCTCGGCATGCATTTCTTCACGGCGGGCCAGGGCGGCAACCTGATGCTCTACACCAACCTGTTCTGGATCTGGGGCCACCCCGAAGTCTATTTCCTCGTGCTGCCCGCCTTCGGCATCTTCTCGGAAATCATCCCCACCTTCTCGGAACGGCCGCTGTTCGGCTACACCACCATGGTGGCGGCCACCTTCGCCATCGCCGGCATCGCCTGGCTGGTCTGGCTGCACCACTTCTTCACCATGGGCGCGGGGCCTGCGGTGAACACCTTCTTCAGCGTCGCCACCATGTTCGTCGGCGTGCCCACCGGCGTGAAGGTCTTCAACTGGGTCTTCACCATCTACAAGGGCCGCCTGACCTTCGAGACGCCCATGCTCTGGTGCATCGGAGGCCTCTTCCTGCTGCTGGCCGGCGGCTTGACCGGCATGATGCTCGCCATGCCCGCGATCGACTACACCGTCCACAACAGCGTCTTCGTCGTCGCCCATTTCCACTGCATGGTCCTGCTCATCGCCTATGCGATCTTCGGCGCCGTGACCTTCTGGTTCCCGAAGGTCTTCGGCTTCCAGCTGGATGAGGCGAGCGGCAAGCTCTTCTTCTGGACCTTCACCATCGGCGGCGTGCTGGTCTTCGTCGCCATGTTCGGGCTCGGCTTCATGGGTGAGACCCGCAGGCTGGATTACCTCTACGATCCGCGCTGGCTGCCCTTGCTCATCATCGAGGAGATCGGGATCGGCTTCTACAGCCTCTCCGTCGCGGTCTTCGCCTGGATGCTCTTCGTCAGCCTCCGCAAGCGGAAGCGCCATGTCGAGGCCGATCCCTGGGGCACGTCCCGCACGCTGGAATGGCTCACCCATACGCCAGTGCCCTTCTACAACTTCGCGGTCACGCCGCAGGTCAATGCGCGGGATGAGCTGGATTGGCGGCGGCGCGGCGGCTTCGACCTCGTCCAGCCGGACACCTTCGTGCCCATCCATATGCCCAGCAACACGATGGTGCCCGCCCTGATCGGCCTGTTCGCCTTCGGCTTCGGCTTCGGCATGATCTGGCGCATCTGGTGGATGGCGGCGGGTTCGATGATCGCGATCATCGGGCTGGTCATCATCCGCTCCTTCCAGCGCACGCCCGGCTATATCCTGACGCCGGCCGAGATCGCGGCGATGGAGCGGGGCAAGACCGCCTCGGACATCATCGCCGAGCAGCCCTCGCGCCCGCCGCTCGTGGAAGCGGAGGTCCACTGAGATGGCCCGTCAGCGCCCGGTTTCCGCCGATAGCGTGCTGTGGCAGCTCGAGCCGCCGCATCATGACGATATCGCCACCCGCACCCTGGGGTTCTGGCTCTATATGATGAGCGACGCGCTCATCTTCGCCGGTCTCTTCGCGGCCTACGGCGTGCTCGACAGTCCGTACAGCTTGGCCGGTGGCCCCGGCGCCCATCAGGTCGTCCATCCCATCGAGGGCTTCGGGGAGACGATCGCCGTCATGACGAGCGTGCTCGCCTTCAGCCTCGCGACGGTCGCGATGAAGATGCGCAGCGTTCCGGGCGTCCTCCTGTACACCGGCATCTCGCTGGTGCTCGGCCTTGTGTTCCTCGGCCTGGAGGTCAGCGACTTCGCAACCCTCATCGCGCAGGGGGCGGGGCCGGATCGCAGCGGCTTCCTCTCCGTCTTCTTCGTGCTGATCGGCACCCACGGCTTGCACATGGCCTTCGGCATCCTCTGGATGCTGGTGATGCTGGTGCAGGTGGCGCGATCCGGCTTCACCGCGAACGTCGTCGCGCGCATGCTCAACCTGCGGATGTTCTGGCAGTTCCAGGCCTCGGTCTGGGTCTGCGTCTATGTCTTCGTCTATCTCAGAGGAGCGTTCTGATGGACGCCCACGCCCACGATCCTCATGCTCCGGACCACCACCACGCCCCGGATCCGCTCACCCATGTCGAAGTGCGGCAGGCGAGCACGGCGGCCTATGCCGCCGGCTACGCCGCCTCCGTCATCCTCATGCTGGCGGCGCTGCTCGTCACCCAGCAGCATGTGCTGCCCTATCCCATCTTCCTCTGGATCGTCTCCTCGCTCGTCGTCATCGCCCTCGTCGCCCAGGCCGCGCTCTTCTTCGGGCTGGGTCTCTCGCCGGCCCAGGCCTGGAAGAGCGTTTCGCTCATCCTCACGGTGCCGTTATTCGTCTTCACCATCGGCCTCTCCGTCTGGATGTTCCATTCGCTCTATCCCCGCACCATGCCGGACATGCCCATGCCCGGCATGGGCAGCCCGTCGCAGCCGACCCTGCTGGAGTAGACCGCATGAGCTTCGCCACCACGCTCTCGGATGCATTCACGGTCGTTTTCCTGCGTCCCCCGCCGGAGACCCGCGAGGAGGTCGCCGCCAGGGTCGCCGAGGAGCAGGATGACGCCGCCTCGCCCTGGCCGATCACCATCCGCAAGGTGGGGGTGAACGACCTTCTGCCGGCTCTGAAGGCGGGCTTCGATGATCTGCGCGAGCTGCGGACCGATCAGATCACCATGGCCGTGCTCTTCCCCCTGGCGGGGCTGGCCGTCGCCGGCGTGGTCGCGGACCGCGCGCTGCTGCCCTTCCTGTTTCCGGTCGCCTCGGGTTTCGCCCTCATCGGGCCGCTGGCGACGCTCTGGTATGCGGCGCTCAGCCGCGGCCGCGAGCTATGGGGCGAGGACGCGTCATCGCATCCGCTGCATCTGTTTTTCGGCCCCCGTGGCCGGTCCCTGCGCATGCTGGGCGGGGTCGCCATTCTTCTGTTCCTGCTGTGGAACGGCGCCGCGGGCCTCATCTATCACCTGACGCTCGGCACCTCCTCGGCCAAGCCCAATGCCTTCTTCCTGGTGCGTGTGCTGACGACCCCGGCGGGGTGGGAGATGACCGTCATCGGCTGCGGCGTGGGCGTCATCTTCGCAATCATCGCGGTCGCCATCGGCTGCGTCTCCTTCCCGCTGGCGCTCGACAAGCCGGTGACGGCGATGGAGGCGATCCGCGTCTCGCTGGATGCGATGGCCAGGAACCCGGTCTTCATGCTGGGCTGGGGTCTCGTGATCGTCGCGGGCCTCGTCATCGGCGCCATACCGGGGCTGCTGGGGCTGGCCGTCACCTTGCCGGTGCTGGGCCATGCGACATGGCATGTCTATCGCCGCATCGTCGGCTGAGCTTCGTCACCACTCGGCCCTAATGCCGATTGGCTGAAATGGCAGATCTCGGGTCTGTCCGGTGACGATTGCCCTCTCCGATCATCCGTGACGGCCGGACCGATCTTTCATCACCGCAGACCAAAATCGAGCTGGCCAGCGTCGCCGCGCTGCCATTGCCGCTCGCAACGTGACCTCGTCCGGTGGGTCTTCCCCTCAAAATTGTCGTCATGAATAAGTAATGTTAGTTCTGATGACAGGCCGTCAATCCGGGTGCATCCTCAAGGTCGATATTATAATTACGTTACAATAACTTTTTAGGCATGGATATCGATACCCTAATTTTAACAAGGCTTTGCTCGCGCCTGATCTGGCGTCTCTGATGAGGCTCCGCCAGAAAAAGACCGAAAGCGTTTCATCTATTACGATACCATAACGTAATCCCCATCATTGGGTCTGCACCTCTTCTGAATGGGGCGGAACGACCCTGGTTAAAAAACCATTTGACAGGCGGCGGCTATTTTGGTCAGCCTAAGGAATATACTACTTTTGGATTAGAACATTCACTACTCGGGCTAGGCCGGTCGCGAAGTCGGGAAAGATAGGGCAGGAACCCAAATTGTCCCGGTTATCAAAACTGTAACGAGGAACTTGAGATGCAGCCAGTCTGGGCTCAACCATAGCGAGCAGGAAATTGGCTTGATATTTGTTCCGTAACCAAAACGGACAAAGAACCCCGCGAGACTCGCTGTTTGGAAAGCGTCATGGCGAGTTGCTTTTCATAACACAGGGTATGACCGGCTTGCGTGGCCTAGGACGGTTGCGCCCAGCTATCTTCGATCCTCTTCTGTCTCCGATCTTATAGATATTTCCTTCAATATGTAGGTTGCGCGCTAAGAGCTCTTTAGCGCTTGACCATCTTTGTCGCGAGGAATTCCCATGTCGCAAACCACATCGACCCCCTTCCCGCTCGGCGTCTTCACGGGGAATCCGAACACCCCGGGATCGTCGGCGGAGGCCACGTTCGACGCTGACAATCAAGCGTTCGATAGCCTCATGGGCGCGACACCAATTTTCCAGAACACGTACATCGATTTCACGCAGGCTCCGAGCGCATGGCTTGGCAACACGAGCTGGGCCGCGTCGGTGGCCGAGGCCTCCCCGACCTTCAAGGGCTCAATTCCGGTCATCGGCCTCCCGATGGGCTCCACCAGTGCGGACGCTCCTTCGGCCCAGCAGATACTCCTGAACTTTGCGAACGGCACCTACGACAGCATGCTGCAAGGCATGGTCAAGGCCTGGGCCAGCGATGGCTTCATGACCCAGTACTGGCGCCCCGGGGTCGAGATGAACCTGAGCAGCACGCCGGGTTTCGTGGGAAGCAGCGCGGCGATGCAGTCGGAATGGATCGCTGCATTCCAGCACATCTACACCGTCCTGCACGCTGCCGCGGCGGCTGACGGGGTCACCATGAAAGTGATCTGGAACCCGGGCATCGCCAATGGCAGCGCCGCGGGAAACGCGACGCAGACGCTTTGGCCAGGGGCTCAATACGTCGACATCATCGGCGCTGATGTCTATGCGGACGTTTACCCCTACGGGGCCGGCACCAGTCAGGGCATCTACGACTGGGACAAGTCCGGTCAGGTGCTCAACTCGGCGCATCCTGTCTATGACACGAGCATCGCCACCTGGGCGTCCGATCCGATCAACCTGGAGCACTACTATACCGATCCCGCTTCGGATCAATATTCGCTCGACGGCAGCGGCGGCAGCAGCTTGAGCTTGCAGAACCTCATCAATTTCGCACAGAGCCAGGGCAAGCCGATTGCCATCTGTGAGGCGGGGGCGGGCAATACCGGGGATGGCGCAGGTCTCTCCGACAATCCTACGTTCGTGCAGTGGCTTGCGTCGACGCTTGAGAATTCCAGTGTGCCCGTCTCCTATGTGAGTGTATGGGACTCCAACGGCGGCGGGAGCTATGAGTTCTCGCAACCATCTGATGACAAGCCGCTGGAGGCCGCCGCCTGGGCGAAGTACTTCGGTGCACAGGCAACGACCGTCACGCCGATCAGTATCACACCCGCGACCGAATCGCTTTCGACCGATCCCGTGAGCGTCAAGCCGTTCACCGGTGTCGTGATCACCGACGCCAATGCGGCTCAGACCGAGACCGCAACGGTGACGCTGAGCACTACTGCCAACGGCACGTTGTCCGATCCCAACTCCGCGACCGACGGGAGTTCCGTCACGAGTGGCGTCTGGACCGTTTCAGGTTCTGCGACGACGGTTGCCGCCGATCTCGACGGCCTGCTGTTCACGCCTTCCGCTTCGACCTCGACCGTCACCACCACCGTGACGGCAAATATCAAGGACACGGCCGGAGAGACGGCCTCAGCCACCTCGACGATCAAGGCGACCCCGGCTGTGGCGGCTCATGCGGCCAGCCCTGCCGATACGCAGGTCAATGGCACAGCCGGCACGATCTACGATACCGCAGGTAATGCCTGGACGGTTACCACCGGCCAGCAGATCGCTGAGAACGGAATTGTCATCCCATCCTCCTCAAAGGTCACGACGCTGTTCTGGACCGGCTCGGCACTGGATCAACTGAATACAAGCGGCACTTGGTGGACGCAGCCCCTCAACGGGTCTGCCGGCACGGAACTCAGCGGTCCTCCGGCGGGCTATGTCGCACCCGCGACGCCGATCAGCATTACGCCGGCGACTGAAGCGGTTGCGACGACAGACACCGCCAGCGCCAAGCCGTTCACCGGCGTCGCCATCTCGGACGGCAACGCGGGGCAGACCGAGACGGCAAAAGTTACGCTGAGCGCGACTGCGAATGGCAAGCTCTCCGATCCCAATGCGTCGACGGACGGAAGCACCGTCTCGAACGGTGTCCTGACCGTCTCCGGATCCGCGACGGCGGTTGCGCAGGCGCTTGACGGCCTGACGTTCGCACCGACGGCCAATCAAGTCGCGGCCGGGGCAGCTGTCACCACAACAGTGACTGCCGCTATCAAGGATACGGCAGGCCAATCGGCATCCGCCACGTCTACGGTCACGGCCACTCAAGTTGCCGCGCCGGCTCCAGCCGTCGATACGCTCGCGCTGCAGATGTCTGAAGATGCCTGGAAAGGAGATGCGGAGTTCACGGTCTCGGTTGACGGCAAGCAGGTCGGCGGGGACTACACCGCCTCAACCCTGCATTCGTCAGGCGATGCCGGGACGTTCCTGCTCACGGGCGATTGGGGCTCGGGC
>Ga0116230_10006714_pt1 | contig 11349 bp, 10 predicted proteins | sample S1TSphfallax_3_FD_88678 | JGI IMG/M metagenome (GOLD analysis project Ga0116230, IMG submission 88678) | Host-associated microbial communities from peat moss isolated from Minnesota, USA - S1T2_Fd - Sphagnum fallax MG | ecosystem: Host-associated > Plants > Peat moss > Unclassified | place...
CGTCTGATACTGCTCAACGCGACGAGCATCATGCTGGTCGTGGTGGCGCCGGTGATCGTCATGACTTTTGCGTTCGCTTGGTGGTATCGCGCCTCGAACAGGCGCGCGGCATACCGTCCGACTTGGGTGTACTCCGGCCGCATCGAACTCGTCGTTTGGGCCATACCCACGATGGTGGTGATCTTGTTGGCCGGAGTCGAATGGATCGGCTCGCACGAACTCGACCCCGCTCGCAAGCTCGAGTCCACCGTGAATCCCGTCCGCATCGACGTCGTGTCGATGGATTGGAAATGGCTGTTCATCTATCCGGATCTGGGCGTGGCTACGGTCAACCAACTGGTAGTGCCGAGCGGCGCGCCACTAGAACTGACCCTGACATCGGCCACCGTGATGAACGCGTTCTTCGTTCCCCAATTGGGAAGCCAGATCTACACGATGCCGGGAATGACCACCCATTTAAATTTGATGGCCGATGACGGTGGCGACTACCCCGGTTTTTCCTCCCATTTCAGCGGCGCAGGCTTCTCTGACATGCGGTTCCTGCTGCGCGCGGTGTCGGCGGCGGACTTTCAGGCCTGGATCGCGCATGCTCGCAGCGACCGCAAAACGCTCGATTCGGCTGCCTATTCGGTTTTGTCGCGACCCACCAGCAACGTCGACCCGCAAATTTTCGGCAGCGTCGCTCCCACCCTGTTCGAGCATATTCTGCAGCTCGCGGCACCGGTGACCGCTCGCTCCGGGGCACCGTAGTGGGCAAGCTCACGTGGTCGGCGATTCCTTTGGGTCAGCCCATCCAAATGGCGGCATCGTTGACGGTCACGCTGTTCATTCTCGCCACGCTCGCGCTCGTGACTTGGAAGGGATGGTGGCCGTATCTGTGGCGCGAATGGCTGACCAGCGTCGATCACAAGCGCATCGGCATCATGTACGTGCTGCTGGCGTTGGTGCTGCTGAACCGCGGCTTCATCGACGCCATCATGATGCGCTCGCAACAGGCCATCGCCGCGGGCGGCGCTCAGGGCTATCTTCCACCCGAACGCTACGATCAGATTTTCTCCGCGCACGGCACCATCATGATTTTCTTCATGGCGATGCCATTCATGGTGGGCTTGATGAATTTCGTGGTCCCGCTGCAACTCGGGGTGCGTGACGTCGCGTTTCCCGTGCTGAACGCAGTCAGCTTTTGGTTGACCGCATCGGGCGCGCTGTTGGTCAATCTGTCGCTCGTGGTCGGCGAATTCGCGCGCACGGGATGGCTTGCCTACCCGCCCCTGTCGGAGCTGCAATTTTCGCCCGGCGTCGGCGTCGACTATTACCTGTGGGCATTGCAGATCTCCGGCGTGGGCACGTTGCTTGCCGGTATCAATCTCGTGACGACCATACTCAAGACACGTGCGCCCGGCATGCTCTACATGCGCATGCCGATATTTTGCTGGACGGCGCTCGCATCCAACCTGCTGATCTGCGCGGCGTTTCCGATCCTGACCGCCACCTTCGGCATGCTGCTGCTCGATCGGTACGTCGGCATGCATTTTTTCACCAATGCGGGCGGTGGCAACGCCATGCTGTATTTCAACCTCATCTGGGCGTGGGGCCATCCGGAGGTGTACATATTGATCCTGCCGGCTTTCGGTATTTTCTCCGAAGTCATCGCGACATTTGCGGAGAAACAGCTGTTCGGCTATCGGTCGATGGTCCTCGCCACCATGGCGATTTTCATCCTCTCCTTCATGGTTTGGCTGCATCATTTCTTTACCATGGGCGCGGGCGCGAACGTCAATGCCTTCTTTGGTTTGATGACGATGATCATTGCCGTCCCTACCGGTGTGAAGGTGTTCAACTGGCTGTTCACGCTGTATCGGGGACGCATCCGTTTCGAGGTTCCCCTGATGTGGGCACTGGGCTTCATGGTGACGTTCGTCGTCGGCGGTATGACGGGAGTGCTGATGGCGGTTCCACCGGCCGACTTCATGTTGCACAACAGCCTTTTCTTGGTGGCGCATTTCCACAACGTCATCATCGGCGGTGTGCTGTTCGGCGGCATGGCCGGTTACAACTATTGGTTTCCCAAGGCATTCGGCTTCACGCTCGACAGGCGTCTGGGCAAGGTGAGCTTTTGGTGTTGGCTCATCGGATTTTATCTGGCGTTCATGCCTCTCTACGTTCTCGGACTCATGGGCATGACCCGCCGCATGCAGCATTACGCCGATAGGAGCTGGCAGCCGTATTTGATCGTCGCGGAAGTCGGCGCCCTCGTCATCCTGTGCGGAATCATCGCGACCGTGGCACAGCTGATCGTCAGCATTCGCACGCGCGAATCGCGCCGCGACCGCGACGGCGATCCCTGGAACGGGCGAACTCTCGAATGGTCGACGGCGTCGCCCCCGCCCGCCTATAATTTTGCCGCCATGCCGCAGGTCGAAGCGCTCGACGCTTTCTGGGATATGAAGCAACGCGGTGCCAGCCGGCTTCGCGACGCGTACGAGTCGATCGAGATGCCGAGCAACAGCGCCAATGGCTTCGTGACGGCGTTCTTCGCCGTCGTGACGGGATTCGCCATGATTTGGCACATATGGTGGATGGCCATCATGGGCCTGGTGTGCGCGCTTGCGACGTTGCTCGCTTTCGGCTGGATCGAACGCGTGGATGACGAAGTTTCCGGGGACGAACTCGCGCGCGTCGAGCAGGCGCGCTTTCGCCAAGCGGAATCCGGATGAGCGCATCCGCCCAGATGACCGCCGCCGATGGCGCCGGGCCGGCGCCCGTGCGGATCGTCGTCGCTTACGGCTTCTGGATCTTCTTGCTGAGCGACATCATCATGTTCTCGGCGTTGTTCGCCACCTATGCCGTCCTTCGCGGACAAACCGACGGCGGTCCGACGGGTCGCGACCTGTTCGATTTGCACAGTGCGGCCGTTGAAACAGTGTGCTTGCTATGCTCGAGTTACACGTGCGGACTTGGCCTCCTGGCGGTCGAAAGACACCGCATCAATTTGTTTTATTGGGCGTTCGCTCTTACCTTCACCTTGGGCGCAACGTTTCTCGGCTTGGAGATCGCGGAGTTTGCGCGGATGCTGGCCGCTGGGGCGGGTCCCTCACGCAGTGCCTTTCTCTCCGCGTTTTTCAGCCTAGTCGGTCTGCATGGCGTGCACATCACCGTTGGATTGGTCTGGATCGTATTCATCACGGCGCAACTTGCGGTCCGCGGACCGCGCGAATTCGTGTTGCGCAGGCTGCGCTGCTTCAGTCTTTTCTGGCATGCCCTCGACATCATCTGGATCGCATTGCTGAGTTTGGTTTATCTGGGAGCGCAATGATGCAAAATTCACATCCGAGGACGTCGGGCGATAGCGCTCCCGGCGATATGGACGAAACGTCCGGCAGTCTAGCGTCGTATACGGCCGGCTTTTTTTTCGCACTGATACTCACCGGCGCGTCCTTCGTGGTGGCGCGAAGCCATCTCTTGTGGGCCCCGGGATTGCCGGTCGGACTCGCGGTGCTCGCCATCGCGCAGATGGGGGTTCACCTGGTGTTCTTCTTGCATCTCAGCAGCGGACCTGACAACACCAACAACGTGCTTGCGCTGGCTTTTGGCGTACTGATCGTTGCCTTGGTGGTCAGCGGCTCACTGTGGATCATGTACAACCTCAATCTGAATATGATGCCGGCGTCCGCCGTCATGGAGATGCAGCATTAAGGTAATGTAGATTATGACACGTGCCACTGGCGCACCGCGATGGATCAGCGGATGCTATGAATTGCCGTGAAAGTCACTCCCGCTAATCAAACGCTGATCCTGGCAAGCGACCGACGTGGTGCGGCCAATAAACCGGCCACGGCGCTTGGTAAGACCCCGGCCACCGGGGGATCGGTTCTGCAGCGGGTGACGATTGTTGCAGCGCGGCCGGATGACACGCTGATCTACGTAAGCGCGGATTACGCCCAAGCGCTGGGCGTTGCCGGAACTCAAACTGCGGCGTACGCCGGCCGCACGTACGCTGCGCCAGGCGGTGCCTCGCGATCCAATGCGGTCGCCGCGGTGGCGCCGACTTCGTCGAGCGCGCGTGACAATTTCGGCAACTTGGTGTCGCGCAATTTGGGTTCGACGCTAACGTCGTATTTGAAGCCCGCCGAGCAGTATGCGCGCACGCAGCGAATGCTCTCGGACGTTCCCCGGGTCCAGCAGATCGACGTCTACGCCTAGGAGTCTGGCTAGCAGCTATGAAAAAGACGGCACGTCGGCCCCAGTGCCACCGATCTTAGATTCGGCGAACTTTTGCGCCAAGGTTCTTAGCAGCGTGGAACGCAGCGAATCCCTTGCGGCAAATGCCGGGGCGATCAGGTGAAGCTCCAGGGTGGCGCCGCTTGCGTCCACTTTGGTCAGATAGCATCCTTTGACACCCTTCTCGCCCACCGTCTCGGTAGCCACCCGCAGCGCCAATTGGCGTCCCGCTTCGAGGTCCGCATCCCGGCTCAAACGAATGCTGATCGCAATCGGGCCGGCGGCATACGTGGTGTTCAGATTGATCGTCACCTGGCTCGCGGCAATGCTATTCGGCAGAACGATGAGGTGCCCGTCCGCGGCGCGCAAGGTGGTGTAGCCCAGGGAAATCAATTCGACCACGCCGATGTCGGTGCCCGTGGGCGCCGCCACCTGCAACGTGTCACCCAATCGAAAGGGCCGATAAATGGTGATCGACACACCTGCCACCAAATTGCCCAACGTGCTTTGGGCGGCAAGGCCGATCACCACGGAGGCCACGCTCGCCCCGGCCAACAGTGCCGTTCCCATCGAGCGCAGCACCGGGATCAGATGCGCATACAAAATGATCATGATGACCCAGATGAGCGCCGTGCCCATCTGCTGCAGGAAGCTGATGGTGGTGCGGTCGAGATGCCCTTCGCGCGTCATGGCGGCATGGACCGCTGCCCGCAGCACTCTCGACAGGATCATGGCAGCGATCACGAATACGACCAGATAGGCCAGCGCGCCGATGAGCGTGTCTGGTTTCAGAAAGGACAGAATATCGTGCTCACCCACTTTCAGCTCATTCACGGTTTGGCATCCATCGGCGTCGGAAGCTGCGAATTGTCCAGCAGATAGGCAGCGAAACGCGAGGGGGATTATCCGACCTCGCTGTCGGAAACTGCGAAGGGAGTCGTCTTGAGAGGAATTTACAAATGTTTACCACTTCGCCACAGATTCAAAAGTCGACACTGCACTATTCTTGAATGCGCAAGTCGTTGTCTACGAAGGAGTGAGTGATGATCGTCGATCGTACCCATACCCCCGTTTTTCTGCTGGGCATGCTGCTATGCCCCTTAATCGCCGGTGCGGCGCCGTCCGTGGAGCCACACCCGGAGAGCAGCACTGGGTGCGATGGGCGCTTCAACGGACCGCCGCTGCGGCCACCGGGCCCACCAATGGAAGCGGGACCCGGCGCCTTCGGCGGCGATGACGCCGATCGGCCGCCGCCGTTTTTGAGGGACTTGAAACTGACCGACGACCAACAAGACAAGGTGTTTGCGATCCTGCATGCCGCGGCTCCCGCCTTGCGCGATCAATCCAAAGCCCTCAGAAAGGCGCGCGATGCGCTGCGCGAGCTCGCCAAGAACGCGCGTTACGACGACACCAACGCGGTATCGCTGGCACAAGCCCAAGGCAAAGCCGAAGGGCAGATGGCTTTGCTCCGTACGCGCATGGAGCACGATCTTTTTTCGATACTAACGCCTGAACAAACCGCCCAAGTCACCTCCCACCAGCAAAATTGGGAGCCGCAACGCGGCGAGGGTCCGCCCCCGCATTGAGTTGCTCGGGCTCGATCGGTAATACGATCGTCACCGACAGACCGCCCTCGGGTCTGTTGCTCGCGCTGATGGAGCCCCCATGGGCCTCGATGCTGCGACGTGCAATGGCCAGACCCAATCCATAGCCGGTAGCCGTTGCCGCCGACGCGCGAAAGAATGGCGAGAACAAACGCGGCAGTTCGGGCTCCGGTACACCCGGCCCCGAATCGATGACGCTGATCGTGTATCGGGATCGTACCGCGTCGACCGTCGTCAGGACGCGTATGTCCCGGGTCTGCGGCGCATGCTTCAAGGCATTGCGCACGACGTTTTCGATCGCTCCGTGCAGCATCTCGGGCCGTCCCAACACGGTGCCAGGACACTCTAGTTCCCAGGTCACGGTGCGCCCTTGCGCCTGCGCTTCGAAATGGGCATCGGCGACGACCCCGCGCAGCAGCTCTGGCATGTCGACATTTTCTTCCACGCCCGCAAGCTCACCGGCTTCCAGCCTCGATAACTTGAGAAGGTCGCCGACCAGCCGATCGATGCGCACGATCTCCTCCTCGATACGCTCCATTGCCGGCGCTTGGCCACCGTCACTCAAGCGCATGAGTCCCGCCGCCGCCTGCAGCCGGGCCAGCGGTGAACGCATTTCATGCGATACGTCGTGCAGCAGTCGCCTCTGGGACTGCATCGAATCGTGCAGGCGATCCGCCATGTGGTCAAAATCACGTCCGAGATCCGCCAGTTCGTCGTGTCGGCTGCCCATGGCCGGCCCGACACGCACCTCCAAGTTTCCGGCGGCCGCGGCACCGATAGCCGCCCGCAGGAACCGGATGGGCTTGGCGACATACCACGCGACCGTGAGCGCCCCGCCCAAACTGACCAGCAGTGTCACGATCGTCGGCACGATGGGTAGGCCCCGGGGCGCTGGCGGCGGCTCGCGGCGTGGCCCGAGCGGGGGACCCGGCGGCAAACCCGGCTGGGGATGGCCGCCGACAGTTGCTGCGGGCGGCGGTACGGTTTCCGGAAAATCGCGATCGGAGCGCGCCTGGAACCAAAATACGCTGGAAATGGCGATGATTCCGGCCAACTGAGCCAGCCATATGAACGCGAAAAACTTCCAGAACAGCCGACCCACGGCTATTCCTTGAGCAACTGATAACCTTGACGATGGACGGCTTGAATCAATGACCTGCCGTCCGGGAGGGTGCCGAGCTTGCGCCGTACGCTGCTGAGGTGCACATCGATGCTCCGGTCATGGCGAGCATGCGGCCGGCCCAAAGCCCGCTCGGATAATTCGTTCTTGCTGACCGGCGACCCGACATGGCGCAGCAAAACCTCCAACAAGCTGAACTCCGTGCTCGTCAACTGCAGCGCCTCACCACCCCATTCGGCGCGACGCTGTGCGGGCCACATCAGGAGCCCGCCGGAGACGAGCATGCCGTCGCTCGGTTCGGGTCCGGAAGCAACTTGCGTACGTCGCAAGATGGCACGGATCCGCGCGACCAGTTCCCGCGGTGTGCACGGCTTGGGGACATAGTCATCGGCGCCTAATTCGAGCCCGGTGATCCGGTCCACGTCATCGCCGCGCGCCGTGAGCATCAAGATGGGCACCGTGCTCCGCTGACGAATTCGCCGCAACGCCTCGAGGCCGTTCAGGCGGGGCATCATCACGTCGAGAACGACGATCGCATGATCGCCGGTCAATGCCTGTGCAATCCCACGCTCTGACTCGCTCTCGACCCGCACGACGAACCCCTCCTCAACGAGATAATCTGCCAAGAGAGCCAGCAGCTCTGCATCGTCGTCGATCAGTAGCACGCGAGCCATGAGCCTACCGTCGGTGGGCAGTTTGAAATCGTTGACCATGGGCGTCGATTAAACCGTGTTTTGCCGTGCTTGTATAACCGTCGGGTATTGTCCCAGAACATTTAGCTATGAGACGCCCCGCCTGTCTCGGGCTATCTTAATGAGTTGGTAACCGCTGGAGCCTCACATGGTTGAAATCGCCGAGCGCGCGTCACCGCGAGCTCCCCTCGAGTCATCGTTGTGGAGCGATTTGTTCCGGCGCGAGGACTGGTGGGCGGTGTGGATCGGAATCGGGCTGATCCTCGCAGCGGTCATAACGTTCGCAAGCGGCGGCAGCATCAAGTGGCTTGCCGTCGCTCCCCAGAAATGGACCCATTGGTCCGACGTGGCCGCGCAGCTGCAGCGTAACGGTACGCGGTATTTGGCGCTGTTCGCAATGTGGATCGCGACTTTCGGGCTGGGGGGTGCGGCCCTCGGTATGCGGCCGGCGCGCTTCTTGCCGGCATTTTTGATCATCTATGTGGCCGCCGGCGCGCTTTATTTCCTGGGCCTTTGGGATCAAGCTTCGCATTACAACCTGGAGCCGCCGCTGGTGGCACTGGCACTGGGTCTCGTGATTTCAAACACGATGGGCACGCCCCTTTGGCTCACACCCGCGTTACGCGTCGAGTTTTACATCAAGACCGGTATCGTGCTGCTCGGCGCCAGCCTGCCTCTATCCCTGATCGTATGGGCGGGGCCGGTGGCGATCGGCCAAGCAGCCATCGTCTCGCTCCTCACCTTCGGCGTCATCTATTTCACGGCCGTCCGGCTGGGTTTGGATCGACGACTGGCGGCCACACTGGGCACGGGCGGCGCGGTGTGCGGCGTATCCGGGGCCATCGCCATCGGCGGCGCCGTGGGGGCGAAAAAAGAGGACGTCTCGGTGGCAATTTCGCTGGTCGTCGTCTGGGCCATCGTCATGATATTCGCGTTACCGCTGGTATCACGGGCATTGCACCTGTCGACGGGAGTGGCCGGAGCCTGGATCGGTACGTCTGAATTTGCAGATGCGGCCGGTCTCGCCGCCGCCCAAACTTACGGTGGATATGCAGGCAGCGTGCCGGGCATTGCCGGCCATGGCGACGCCGCGGTGACGGCATTTACGCTGATGAAGGTCATTGGCCGCGACCTGTGGATCGGTGTGTGGGCCTTCGCGCTGTCGCTCATCGCCACGGCACGTTGGGAAGGTACCGGCGTGCGCAACCGCGCTGACGCCGGCGAGATCTGGCGCCGCTTCCCAAAGTTCGTGGTGGGATTTGTGATCGCATCGCTGATAGTCACGGTCGTAGCGCGCGGCTACGACTATGCCGCTTACAAGAAGGAAGTCCTGCCGGGGCTCGTCGCCCCTCTGCAATCCTTGCGGACATGGGCCTTTACGTTCGCTTTCCTGAGCATCGGCCTCACGACTCGGCTGCGAGAATTCCGTTCGGTGGGCGCGCGACCGTTCTACGCCTTCACGGCCGGTGTCGTCGTCAACGTCGTCGTCGGTTTCTTCTTGTCGACCCGGGTATTCGGCGAGTTCTGGGAACGGCTGGGTCAGTAATGACGGTTCGGGGCCACGCGAGTTGCCGCGCCTGCATGCATTTCGAGAACTCGCCTGGCGCCGTCGAAGCGGCGCTGCCCGGGTTGACGAGCTTCAGTTCGGCTTACGCGGCCGTGCGCTCGGACGATGGCGTGTGCGCCGCACTGGATCGTTACGTGGCCGCATCGAGCCTGTGCGGCGATTTCAGGCCGCGTAGCCAACCGCGACGATGCGGTTCATGAATGTCTCGCATTGCGCCAATTGTTCGAGTGCGACGAACTCATTCGGGCGATGAGCTTGGGCAATGTCGCCCGGTCCGCAAATCACGCTGGGAACCCCCATCTGCTGGAACAATCCCGCCTCGGTGCCGTATGAAACCTTGCCCACCGTGGGGTTCTGCGACAACTGCATCGCCCACTGCACGATGGCGTCGGTTTCCGCAGCCGCCAGCCCGATGGTTTGACTCGCCCATACCAAATCGATGCGCGACTCGGGATCCACGGCTTGCATCTCCCTTGCAAGCGCTTCGGCGTATGACCGAATTTCCTGGTACAGCGCGTCGGGAGACGCATTCGGCAACACGCGCATGTCGAAGCTGAACTCGCAATCCTTGGGTACCACATTGGCCGCAATGCCGCCGCGAATCAATCCCGTCGACAGCGTCGAATAAGGCACCGTAAAACCGTAGTCGCGCGTTTCGAGCTGGGCGAGGCGGTCGGCGATCTGGCGGATGTACACGACGAGGCGAGCCGCATATTCAATGGCATTGACGCCATGGGTCACATAGCTCGAATGCGCTTCGCGGCCGTGCACCGCGCAGCGAAACCGATGCGTGCCCTTGTGCGCGATGATGGGTTGCATCGATGTAGGTTCGCCGACGACGCATCCGGCAGGCCTGATTCCGTTGTCTTGCAGATCCTTGATGAGGCCGCGAACGCCGAGACAACCGACTTCTTCGTCGTAGCTCAACGCATAGTGCAGCGGCGCATCGAGGCGATTGGCGTTCAAGGCCGCGACGAATTTCGGCGCTTGACTCAGCGCGATTCCGATGAAGCCCTTCATGTCCGCCGAACCGCGCGCATAGAGTCTTCCGTTCTGTTCGGTTGCCGCGAAGGGATCGGTATCCCAAGCCTGTCCATCGACGGGCACCACGTCGGTGTGGCCGGACAGGATCAACCCCGGTTTCGGCGAATCTCCCAACGTGGCGAAGAGATTGGCTTTCTTTCCCGACGAGTCGTGCGTCAGCCGTGTCTTCGCGCCGTGACTCTGCAGATAATCACGGACCCACTCGATGAGACCCAAGTTCGAGTCGCGCGAGACCGTGTTGAAGGAAATCAGCCGCTCGATCATCTCGCGTGCCGATGCACTCAGGGCAGGTTCATTCGCTTCGACGAACATGGTAGCCACTCATACGGAAAGCCGCACTGTACCGCATGCGCGCGCCGCGTACACGGCGCGATGGCAACGTGGCCTCTCCCTGCTAGGATGCGATGCGGATCAACCCGGGATCGTCCGGTCGGGATGCGTTGATCCGCGGGCTGACCGGATGCGCGCGCATCCACGCGGCGTTGTACGATTGCAAGCAAGACTGGGCCTCGGCCGCTTCGCCCTCGAGCCACGCGCGATAATGACGGCGACGCAGGATCGCGGGCATGCCGCGCGCCGCGGCACCGATATCCGCCATGAGCTCATTGGCAGGAACGGAAATCATGCTGCAGCTTTCGATGACGTCATCGTCGTCGCTCACCCAGCGGTCCCACACGGCCGCGATGCCGAAAACCGGCCGGTCCAGCAGACGTACGAAAAAAGGCTGACGATGTCCCTCCGGGGTCAGCTGCCAGACATAGAAGCCGGCGACCGGCAGAATGCAGCGCTGATTGCCGACCCAGGCACCGCGGCAGAATTTCGAGATCGGGAGCCGCTCGCGGCACGTAGACGTCCGCGGTGGCCCCTCAGGCGTCCCTTCGAGCCACGAAGGAATCAAACCCCAGCGCAGCATGACGCCTTCGGAGCTGCCTTCGTAAAGACGGACCGCCGGCACGTATTGCCCGGCAGCTACGTTGAACCGGGGCGAGAATTTCCACCATGCGTTGCAAGGCAGAAACTCCCGCTCCGCGGTAGTTTGGTCCGATAGAACATAACGCTGGCACATGTCGGCGAAGAATACGGGCGGCAATCCGCCAAAAG
>Ga0116230_10006716_pt1 | contig 11348 bp, 3 predicted proteins | sample S1TSphfallax_3_FD_88678 | JGI IMG/M metagenome (GOLD analysis project Ga0116230, IMG submission 88678) | Host-associated microbial communities from peat moss isolated from Minnesota, USA - S1T2_Fd - Sphagnum fallax MG | ecosystem: Host-associated > Plants > Peat moss > Unclassified | place: USA...
ATTCATATGAGTGTAAACAATGTTTCAACATAGAAGTAGCTAAGTCTAAAGCAAAAAGGTATAACCAGATTTATCCATAAGCAATGCAATCAAGAGCGGACTCCAATCGGACTAGTGCAAATATCAAATAGTTACACATTCCATATTATAGCCTTGTGGCCATAGATCTCATGTAGAGAATAAGAGGCATGTGTTGTGAGTTGTTCAATACATCTAGCCTTGGACACAAAATCCCAATTATTCATTACAAAAAAAAATTCACATGAGGCAACTCACATTGTTGTTAAGAAAAAAGAGAAATCAACCAGTACACCACAAGACTAGGCCAATTTGATAAGAGTTTTCTTTTCAAGGGATAGAGTTTAATATTTAGTTCATCGCAACATCTTACCTTGGAACTCATTCCTTCTTGAGCCTAATATAAGAGGCACAATAAACTCACAATAAATAGTGACATAAATAGGATTTAGAACAAACCAAAAACAACAATTTGGGGGATTCTTGCTTAGAGTTCAAACACATTTAATTCATGTTCAAGGTTATGTCTTATGATGATACACATTGCAATCCTTTTTGCTTTAATCTTCACTCCTATGCACTAGAATTATTAAGTGTATCTACAACCTTGTATCTCCATGGTTAGATCATCCTTTATATAACCTCTATCAAAGTTTGAAAGAAAGAACATAATTTGAAGGTAGGTACATAAAAGCAAAATTGGGTTCTTTTCCTCAACCCAAATGCACCCCTCCCCTCCTTTTTCAACAAATGTTAAACACAAGAAACAAACTTTTATAGACCTCGGCATTAGTTTTCCACATATGAAAGTTTATATAAAACAAAATTGGCAAGGTGAATGTCCTTCCAATGTTCAATAATTGGTATTTGATCAAGGTCCTTTCAATACATAATTTGCTAGATTTTTCTAGGTTGATCCGAACCCATTCATGATTTAAATTGATATTGAAAATAGGAAAATAAATGACTAGAATCACTTAGCTCTTTGATTGTTGGAATTTTGAACTCATTTATGTCACAACAAAGCATTAGCTTAAACATCATTCAAGCACCCATTGGAGTAAGTTGGAGAGTTGCATTGAACACTGGGGCATTACTAAAAAAATCAAATTGAGTTGATTTGGGATCATGCAAAGAGTCGAAGGCAATTTGCCTCATCAAATTAAAAGTTGTAAGAAAAGATCATTTAGGACAAGGGTCCTTTAGTTCCCTTGTTATAAATTATCAAGGATGAACATGAAGCTCACCCAAAACAAATTGATTTCAATAAAAAAAATCAATGACCAAAATCAATGAACTCTACAATTGTTGGACTTTTGAAGGTTCATTTGAAAAGCTTTAAACAATTAATCAAACACCCATAAGTAAGAACAAAACCACATATAACATAGACAGTCCTTTTCAAATTATTGACAATGAATTTTTGTGAACATTAAAATCACAAAACATCCAAAGCAATAACCCATATAAATGAAAATGCATGTTAATGAAGTTCAAATAATAATCACATATCCTATTTGGTCCTTTCAAAGCAATTATTGCATCTAATCAAATATAATCATACAATAAGTTAAAGCAATTTGACTCAAGCAAACCTTTGAGTGAAAAGAATCACTTAGTTATACGTAGTTGCTAGATTGTTAAGGGCCCATAAAACACCTATTTAGTAATCACAACTATTAAACACAAGCTCAAGTAAGAATAATACCACTTGGTCCTTTCAAATAAAACTTGTTAAAGGACTTAAAAAATATTGATTCATCAACAACCTTTGCAAAACATGAAACATTTGATTACACTACACCAAAATGTGTATTAGTTCACTCTAGGTTTTAGGTTTCAATAAGTTTTTAGTCAATTTGGATATTTTTTCGATGGTGAAATTAGTCAACCCCCTAGTGAATGGGGACTAGTTATTACGAACAGTGAATTGGTCCACTAATATCTAGTGAAATACAAATTTAACAAGTCATTTCACTTGCTAATTAATTTATTAAGGTAGCATGGAAATTAATTAAATTTAAATTATTTAATATTTAATATTATCGATAATTTAATGATTTTCAGCCTATGAATTATTTAGACATGTCATACCTATGTTAAGCTAAAAACCTAGTCTACATACATAAGCCATGTAATCAGCATAAGTAAGCACCTACTCTAAAAAATTACATAAGAAAATATTTGGTCAATTTACCATTGTTAACCACAAACACACCATTTGTGAGGTTTATCCTTTAATCTATAGGATGTAAGCAAACACCATTACCATCAAGCCACCACACTTGTTGTAATAATGTGTCACATTGCATTTTATTTATCAAAAACTTCATTTTAAACATTCCAAAAACATAAACTTTGAAAATTCATATCTTACTAAGATTTTGTCCAAATGAAATTATTAAAGTTTAATTTCAAAGTTTTTTCAATAATGTGCATAATTACATTTATTTCCTTTTGAAAATATAAAATCATTCGAATAATTTTTTTTTAATATCATTATTCAATAACATTTCAATGATCATTATTTTGAAAAAGAAAATGTTTAATAAATGGATTTTTTTTTGCTAATATAATAATATTACCTATGTGAAGTTATTTTCAACTATTTAAAAACTACTTTTCATTGTTCTAAATTATTTCACCATACATTATTTACGACTATTTATGGCTATTCTCAATGATTTATGGCTATTTTTAATTATTTCACCTTAGGTTACTTTCAGTTATTCTAAGTTACTTTTGGTTATTTTAGGTTATTTCACTATACGTTATTTTCGACTATTGTAAGTTATTTTTGGTTATTCTAAATTATTTCATCCTAAATTATTTTCGACTATGTGAGGTTATTGTTCATTTTTTTTTGCTATTGAAAATTATTTCACCTTATCTTTTTATTGGTTATTCTAGGCTATAATACCATAGGTTATTTGTGGCTATTATATTAGTGACTATTGGTTTGGTGATTATTAGTGGTTATTCTATTAATGGTTATTAATGGGTATTTTATTAATGGATATTAGTAGTTATTTTATTGTAAGTTATTCTAAATTATTATTCATAGGTTATTATTGGGTATTGTAAGTTATTATATTATAGATTATTTTAAATTGTTATACTTAAGATAAAATAATTTATAATAACATAAAGTAGAATGAACTTAAATAACCTAAAGTAGAACTATAAATGACATATATTAACTTTAAATAAAATAACTTAAGGTACAATTTAAGTTAATTGAATAATTTAATTTAAAATAATTTAAAGTATAAAAATTATAATAAATTAATTAAAATACCTTAAGGTAGAATAATGCACAATAATTTATGGTATAATAACTTATAATAACTTAGAGTTTAAGTTAAAATAATTAAAGTAGCTTAAAATAATATAATGTATATCATAAAGTAGCATAGGGTATTTAAAACAACAACATAAAAAAAAAACCTATTTGCCACAATAAATTATAATAGTGAATTATGTCAACTAGTAGTGAAACATGATGTTTACATAATGATATTATAGTGAAATAACTTTAACCAAGGTGAAATCACTAAAATGCAATGAATTTATTTCACTTTTAAGGTCTCATAGTGATTTAGGCTAATGAACTACACCCTACTTTTGTATTAATGTTTAATAAACTCTCAAATAATCATTAGAAGCCTTTTCCAAGCATGTTGTCTTTATGTCAAAGTTTGTCAAACACCTTGATCAAACACTTGGACCTTTTCCAAATACTTCATGCTTTGATGTGTCCTTGTCAAGCATTTGAACAAGGATCCTTGATTAATCAAGCACTCAAATAAATCACTACAGACCTTTTCCAAACACTTTGTCCTTTGTTAAGGTTTGGTAAGCACCCACCTCAAGCATTTGAATCTTGTCATAACACTTAACACTTCCAAATGTATATAACAAACACACAAGCAAACCACTTAATTAAACAATCATAAAAACAAATAAGTATAAACCTTTTCAAATCAATTTGTGTTTTTGAAAGTTTCATAAACATGATGAAAATTTAGGACCTATCCTTATCAAATTAAACATACTTTGGCAAGTTACTACAAGCATTTGGACATCAACCATCCAATGTTTGAATAGCCTTTACACAAGTTCATGGAATCATGTTGCAACATGGAAGCAATCAAACACCCACTTGTGAGGTAATCAACTTTGTCAAACATTTTTTAACATAAAGATAGAGTCCATTACAATTTTGCCTTTGAAAGTTTCATAAGTAGCCTAAACATTTAGTCTGTCATGATCAAAATAAGTTATTGGCAAGTTATTGCAAACATTTGGACAACAATCATTCAACCTTTACACAAGTTCATGGGATATGTTGCGACAAGGAAACAATCAAACACCCTCTTGCAAGCTAATAAACTTTGGAGCATTTTTGAACTATACAAAAAGTATCAAGACAAAGTTCATTCAACCCATAAGTTATTATAAAACACTGAACAAGAATTGCATTATTCAAATGAACATGAGAAACTTGCAATTAATGCACTAAATGCATTTCGAACTGTTTTGTTGACACCTTCAACATAAAAATGTTGTAACGGTTTGGAAAGATGGTTGTTTTAAATGTCCACTAGTCCACGATAAATTCAACATAATGTTGAGACAAGACATTTGATCTTGTTGCCCACTTGTAATATGTCCAGAAAACATTTCTTGATGTGTCCAAATTTAGGCGTTTTCCCACATTTTTTTAAAATGTTTTTTCTTGTCAACTCCCAAAACTTTCACCGCTTCTCAATTACTCCCTACTAACTGAGAGGCTACAAAAGTGTAGACAATGTCTTTAGCTAGTACCAACTTTGAGGATCCGTGGCCTATCACATGATTTGACAATCTAGATGTGAAGTTTTCAATCAATTGATGGTTGTGTTTCAATCTTTTCACATCATGTAGATATGGTGGCATAATAGTATCCAAAAGTTTGTGACCCACAACCTTCTCCCATAATCACATTTTGCGAATCAACATCAAACTTTTAAAAAAAATCTGCAATGAACATGGCTATGGTTCTTATTGCATTACAAGTGGATCTATGAGCCTGCTTCACCACAACACTCTTCATTGAAACAAAAAAGGCATTTTGGATGAAATTTATAAAAACTAATTCTTTTGTCCTATGTTGTGATTCTTCTTTAGAAAAAGATTGAGCTTGTTGAGGTCAATAGTTTTGTTGCAAAGTTTGGTTATACTTTTGTTGTTTTTCTTTCCAAGCTAAGAACATAGGATCATCCTGGTCATGTTCACCCTCTAACTATTCATCTTATGTTGATTCATTAATTGTAACATTATCTACACACCCCTCACCTCCAAAACTATTGGCACTCTTTACAAGTTCAATCAAATGCTGGATCAAACAAGGTGCATATTTTCATTAATTCTTAAGGTTCCCCATCACAGATAGTGTGTACACTTTATAGATGACTATAATTTTGAAATTAGGTCGCATCTCAACAACCCCCTAGAAAACATTATTGCATAAGGAAGTTAACACTTACTTGGATCATTTGTGATGACCCATGGGTGTGCATCCATGGTGGGATTATGAAGTTAAAAAACGTGCGTGTGACAATTTGCTTGTTGAGAGTTTGATAATTGACCCTTGTGCTCCATGGCGGGCCTATGCAAAGTTGTAGGAAAAGTGGTGACGACTATAGACATGCAAAACAAAAAAAAAACGTCTCCATCATTAAGATTAAATGCTAGTTTAAATGTTTCTATAATAATGAACCTTGGACAAAGTGTCAATACCCATAGTCATCATTTCTCAACCAAATAAAAGGATGAATCTTGGTGTTCATTCATATAATTATAATGTTATTTATTCTAATATTGATTTTTGTTAACAATACATGGTTTCAAAGAGCTTTCACACATATTTAGACCCTTTCAAAGGCTCTAATATTCTTTGGTGTCTTAAATAATATTTAGGACCTAAAATAACACATTATATAATAGGTTCATTACATAGTTTTTTGTTCAACACATTGTTAATTTTGCAAAACATATTATTCATAAATAATTCTAAGCATGTAAAACACATCAAAATTTCAAAAAAAATCAACATTGCCCTTCCTAAAAATGTAATAAACATTTCATGTTCAAGGAAGTTATCCAAATTATGTAATTTTGGAGGTCAAAAGCTTGGAAGTTTCATTGAAATTTTCTACAAGCTGATTTGTGCCTTTGGAAGTTTGGGTTTCTAGTTGGGCATATTCACAATTAGGGTACCACTTTTTGACCATAGGAATCAAGGATTTTGTTTTTGCTAACTTCCAAATATAAAATTTAAATGAAATAAATTTAAGTGAGAGATATCAAATAATTCAAATATAATTTTCATGGTGGTGGTGATTTTTCACATGTGTATGTAATTATGCATAAATATTCTGGTCAAAAACCAAAAATGCAAAAAATAATACATAAATTTTTATATACAACTTAACGTGTTTTCTTGCATCAAATTTTCTTGCTCATTTTGTTGACACTTGGCTTGGGGCCACAAATTCTAAGCCTACTGAATACAAAAAAATCAATCAAATGGAAAAAAAAAAGGAATCATTTTTCTTAATGCCCTATTAGAATAAATTCTATAGCTTTCAAAATTCATATATCATATATTATTTAATCAAATGCATTATATGAACATTGCCAAAAATAGATGTATGCATTACTTATCCATAATTTTTTTTTGAAATCAATTGTAGTTAAGACAAGGACTCAAATTACTTAAAAGGATTCAAAAAGACATTTATATTATATCCAATTTATTCTTATATTTTTTAATAAATTAACATGACATCATTCTAGCATATGTTAATCCCTTGTAATCATGAAATAGTAAATGTAATAAAAATCCAAAATAGTCTTTTGTAGTTTTTTTTTTTCATTGTCTTTTTGAATACCCTAATTGTGAATGTGCCCAATTTTTGTTTAGATTAATAATTCGAGCTTTTTTTCTAGTGGCACTAGTTATAGTTCGTTGTAAGAACTTGCTATGTGAAAGCTTGGTGGTTGGTTGCTTGCTTTTTGAGACTTTGTGAAAGTTTGGCATTTAACAATGTTAAAAGCTTTAAGCCTTTGCAATTTGCTTTATAAAAGATTGTTGTGTGCTTCTACTTCCAATAAGAAGTACAAACTGAAAACATTATTTTTTCATGACTATTATTTGCTTATAGTTATTAGTTTTCTTATTTAACACTTTTGTTGCTTGTGAAATAGGAGGAAGGTTTGGTGTGTTTTTTGAATGTTGGCAAAAGTTGTTTGGTGAATCTAGAGGAAAGGTTTTTTTTTTTTTTTGTGTGTAAATTGTTGTTGGACAAATTGGGACTTGTGTCAAATTTTTATTGTTGTTCAATAACTGCTGATAAATTGTAAATATGTTCATATGTGCTTTGGTCACTAGTTTCTTTTGTTGCTTAGTGTTTGTTGATTATTTAGTGCCATTGGTTGCTTGGTGTTTGTTAGGTGTTTGGCACTTTCTATGTTGACATTTTTTGTTGTTCAATGATCTTTTGTAACAATGTAGTAATTACTAAAGGTAAATTTTCAGCTTCATTTCCATTTTTTTGTCTTTAGGTTTAGGGTTTAAGACATTATTCTTGTTTTTTCATTATTTGTGTTTTTGTGTTTAGGTTGTAATGGTTGAAGAGGAGGAGAATTATTATGTTGAGAGTGTGGGTGGAATTGATGAAAATATTCTATCAACTTCCTTTACTCATATGCCATCTACCCCATTCATATGCCATCTTCATTTATATTAGATGTTGAAAGTATGCATGTGCAAGCTCCCAACATGTCATATGTTAATGTTTCACAACTTGTTGATGTAGAAGCATAAGTTGTGGCTTGAAAACTTCACAACTACTTGTCTATATATTATGTTGGGGATTTTTTTGTTGTCAATGATGGTTTGCTGATGGATTTTGATGTAGTGTTTTTGATTTGTATGGATGTCTTGTGGTGGTGTGGATACTTTTGCACTAGTTATCAATTTCCTAAATGACACATGGGTGCCCATGCATGTTGTTGTGGGGTTGTTTGAGGTGAATGAAATAATTGGATAGTCCATGGTTGTATAATTGCAAGTTTTATTGAATAGATTTGGTTGTTGCACTAGGTAAATGATGCAAAACTATGCATTCCATCATTGATATGAGCCTTTAAAGATTCTTAGGGTTTATGAGGGCATATGCTTTGGTCATGTGTTGTCCAAGGCTTGTTAGTATGCAAGAAATGATGAATTTTTTTTTGTTGGGTTAAAAAATGTCAATGTGAAAAAAGTTCATAGTGGTTTATAAAAAACCATTACATGCACCAAAAAGTCCAAGAAAGGAAAGCAAAAATGGGAGCGAGCTTGTTCTAAAAGTGGGATGCAACATAAAAAATCAAAGACCTTTATGAATACCTGATTTGCCAAGAAGGTCATCATGTTTTAGGAAACCTTTGAGTTCAAGATAATTCTTTGTTATGGAAATCAAAAGTTTATTGCCTTATAACAAAAAGTACCCAAAGCCCAAGTGTGGGTTATTACTGAAGCAATCACCTTAATAATAACTTGTGTGATGAATCGAAGTAGGGGCCACTGGTTTTTGTTAGATGCCTTGACACTAATCATTACCTTTACTATGGAAATGGAAGCTAGGTTGTTGGGCTTTCTATTGGACTTAAAATCTTTGACCTATTTAAGGTAGAGATTTTCTTTTTGCACAAGAATATGTGGCTGAAGGTGATAAAGATAACTAATCATTTTTTGGAGTTTCTGAGGTTTTTTGATGTGGGGTAGGTTCACAACATGATGGCTATTGTGTTGGATCCATGTTTCAAGACTTAAAACATGGTGGAAAACTTGGTGGGATGTGAGAATGTAATCTAATTAATATTTGAGTATGATGTTGAAATGGTTGTTCCTCTTTTGATGGTATGTTTTGATCGGCTAAACCTTGTTGCTAGTACATTTGCTATTGCAACAATTTATGTTACAAGACTAAAACTTCAAAAAAAACATGTTTGGTGTGGCGGCTTTAATTGAGGAATCTTTTTGAGCATTAGTCATTGGAGAATTATCCTTGTTCAAGAGGCTTTCTATTTCTTCATCTACACTTGCAAATCCACTAGCTTGGTGGTGGATGTTTGAGGGCCAATTTTTGAACGTGGGTTTCCTTACAAAACAAATCATTGGAATCTTAGGTTCATAGATAGAAACCAAATAGGTTTCCAATCTTTTTGGGGTGTTGACAATTTTAAGGTGTTGTCGCTTGCAAATGGAGAACATGGATTAGATTATTATTGTGGTGAAAAATTGGCTCGATGACTTGTGTGCCAATTTCAAACAAAATTCAAACTTCAAGCAATACTTGAAAGTAGAAGAGTTTTTGGTAGAAAATAACAATAATTTAATTGAAGAACATAACTATTTTGAAGAGTGGGAAATTGATGGTGATTAATTTTATGGGGTTAGGTTAACTTTGTGTTTTGTGTGGGGTGTAGTGGGGTAGGGAGCTTGTGGTACAAAAAAACAAAAAATTTAGAATTGGGGTTTGATTCCCCATATGTTATTTCAATTTTGTTTGAATTTGTTTATGTTGTTTTTGCTCTAGAAAACTAGGTTATTACTATAAGTTTTTTTTTAAAGCAAAAGACTTGGAAATTTGATATGCATATATTTTGTGCATATTCACTATGTTTTAAAAATTGAAAATCAGCATATACATAACCGGCAAAGGAATTTAAAGAAAATAAATGTGTAATTGGTTATTGCAATAAATTGAATTTTTTTGGGAATACATATCCTTCTTTGTAAAAAAAATAAAAATCTTTATTGGTATCCACAAGGTAGTTATAAAACTTGATAATGGATGTATGCCCTGGGGAGTTTTTGTCATTTTTTAAGGCAACATGTTGCACCACTAAAGATGATTTAAATTGGAAGGGCATGAAAACGTGCTAAAATAAGTCAATTTGTGATCTTTATTTATTTTTGAGTGCATGTAACCATAAAATAAATTTGAATATTTAAAAAATTGGATTTGTTTTTTAGTTGAATGATCAATATGATGATGTTTTTTTTTGGTATAATAATATTATGTTTTATGTTCCAAATGTGAATTTAATTACATTTTTGAAAATGTATGTAATTACAAATAAGTGTTTTAAATTGGTTTCAAGTATACAAAAAGAGAATTTCAATTAGATTTTTGGTAACTTCAAGTTGAGGATACATTAAAATGTATTAATTATTTAATTTTTTTGCATATTGAAGAACATATCTTGCCGAATCTTTAAATTATGAATAAATTTTAACACATTCCATCTTGCTAACTTAAAATTTGTTTATTACATATTTTCTTGGATTAATTTAAAAAACTTGATATGCAACTTACTAAAAACTTAATGAAGTGCAGGATAAATTTCACAATGATACTTGAAGAAGTTTTAAAATTGATTTTTCGTACATTTATATCAAAAGTAAAAGATTGTAATGTTGAGGGATTTTTTTTTGACCTATTTTTGCATATATGCTTACTTGGAGATGGATATTTCCTTGGTAGGGATGGGTTTAGGGTTTAGGGTTCATGAGAGGTGTGAGATTCCTGGAGGAGGAGGAGGAGGAGGAGGGGTTTTACATGGAAGGTTTGGGAATAAGGGGAAAAATGGTTGGGGGGGAAGTGGGTGTGTGGGAGCTAAGTTGTGCTAGGGGTGCTAGGTTGACCAGTTCAGTTGAAGGTGGGGTGTGGTTAACTAGGGATGTGGCACTCTGGGTCAAGCATCAAAATTCATAAACTCAATTGTTAGAACACATCACATGTCATAAATATACACTACATTTTAACTCATTGGTCTTGTTTAGTGTTTGCAAAAAGGTTTTGCAATAGATTAATTAGTTGTGGGGACCTCCAAATTTTCATTTTCATTTTTTTTTTTTGTTTGGCCAATTTTGGCCCATCACAATTTTTTTTTCCCAAAATTGGCCCATCACCCAAAAAAAGAAAAAAGAAAAATTGGAGGTTCCCACAACTAATTAATGTATTGCAAAACCTTTTTGCAAACACTAAATAAAATCAAGCTTTGGATAGGCTGAAAATGATACACATGTTGTTGTAACCTCCTCCTTTGGCTTGGTTATGTAGGTTACTATAGTAAAGCTTAGGGCAAAGATATGGGATAATGTGACAAAGCTATTGGGAACATGTTGAGGAACACAATAGAATCTTCAGGAACCTGTTGGGGAACTCATTGGGAACTTGATGGGAACACAACAGGAACAACCAAAAAAAAAACCTCATGCTCCCATCCCCCCC
>Ga0116230_10006717_pt1 | contig 11347 bp, 8 predicted proteins | sample S1TSphfallax_3_FD_88678 | JGI IMG/M metagenome (GOLD analysis project Ga0116230, IMG submission 88678) | Host-associated microbial communities from peat moss isolated from Minnesota, USA - S1T2_Fd - Sphagnum fallax MG | ecosystem: Host-associated > Plants > Peat moss > Unclassified | place: USA...
CGGCGATTCTATCCGTGCCCAACGTCTGGGTCGCCTGGAGTTCCGCACCCGACGACAGCGCAACGCAAACTGCGACGCAATTGGGAATCGACTTGGCGCCTCGCCCGCGCGCACCGCTGCAGCGCACGCGACCGGGGGAGTGGTTGGATCACAGTCCCTTGCCGACACTGTTCATCGCGATGCTCGGCATCGCGTGGCTCGCATCGGAGTTCGTTGCAAAGGGTGCCGTCACCGCGATCTCCAATCTCAATACCTATAATTTCGCATTCTTGATCGCCGGTCTGTTGCTGCAATGGCGTCCGCGGCAATTCATCAACTCGATCGCGCGGGCAGTGCCGAGTGTGGCGGGTGTACTGGTGCAATTCCCGTTCATCGGCTCGATCGCTGCGATGCTGACCATCGCCAAGAACGCGGGCGGCCTGTCGCTCGCGGATTTGTTGAGCCGCGCATTCACCGGTATTGCCAGTCATGCGACGTTCGCACCCATCATCGGGATCTACTCCGCCGTGTTGGGGTTGTTCGTGCCGTCGGGAGGCGGCAAATGGATCATCGAGGCGCCGTATGTGATGCAGGCGGCCAATGCGCTGCATTATCATTTGGGCTGGACGGTGCAAATCTACAATGCCGCCGAGGCGCTGCCCAATCTCATCAATCCGTTCTGGATGCTGCCGATGCTCGGAATCCTCGGGCTTCGAGCACGCGACCTGATGGGGTTCACGGTGGTGCAGTTCGTGGTCAATCTGCCGTTAGTCATTTTGTTGTTATGGGTACTGGGTACCACGCTCGAGTATCACGGTCCTTTGATCCCGCATTGAGCTGGATCGTTTTCAAGCGAACGTCATCGCCCAGAGACGCAGCGTCGCCGCATGGTGAAATGTGTCGGTGACGACGACATCCGAGTGATGCGAGTTTTCGCGCAGAGTCACTTGATCGAGTACCGCCGTGACGATCTTGCCCGTCTTGATTGTCGACACCAACCGATTTCGATGATGACCCTTCAATTGCGCGAGTGCGATCTTCTCGGGTAGCCGCTCCTTGAACAACTCAGGACGCAGCTCGGTGGCCTCAAGATGAAGATAGGACCACCTCCGTCCGGGCGAGGAGCCTCTCGCGGTCATAGGCTTCGAAATCGGGATTTGCGATTGAACCGCTGTGCCTCGGCATGCAAGCGCTTGCTCGACGTGTCGTACGAAACTCAGATCGCCGTCGCCGAGTTGCCCAATGAATCGCGCGCACGCGCCTCGGTAGATCCAGTGTAGGTCGTCGTCAGAAGCCGAAGCTGTCGTCCGTCAATCCGATATGTGCTGACCGCCGCGAGCAGCGGAATCATCGGTACCGATACCGATTCGTGGCGTCCATCCCGGCAACCGGCCAACCACACTCTGCAGCACGTCGCACGCCGGCACGGGCCGCTCCACCCCGAAATCGGCAGCGGGAGGCGACAACTTCGTAGAGGCCCCGTCCGAGTGATGACATGTCGCGGAGTGGACCCGCCTCAGGCGGTGGTTCGACGGACGATGAAATATTGGCCCAATTTGACATGCTAGCCAAAATCTTCCGAAATCGATCAGTCAACGTGACTTTCTCCCTAGGAGCGTTTCAGTCGGCACCCGAAGAAGCATGCCAAGCACTTGACCTTGATATGGCGCAACGGTTCATGCCAATGGGCAAGCGAACGGAAAGCTCAGGACTGTGTACGGTGAGGGCGATATCGCGATTCATCTGCTGCGCCTTCCGGAGAATGCTGTCATACAGCTTAGGGCTAACACCGCGTTCGGGGTAATCAATGATTTTGAATGGGCTGACGATGGCGGAATTGCTAAGAAAGAGATCATTACTGGACTGGTAATCAAGGAAATTGTTAAGGAGTCAACCGAGACTTGATGACGACCTGAACGATGAGCACATCACCAATCTAGCGCGTAAGTTCAGAGTAAGTGAACAAGCGATGACAAGATCGCTCTTCAGGGCACCGAAAAACGCCACTTTTGCAGCGAACAGAACGGCTCATGTATTCAACAGGTTATCGCGGTGAAAGGCATTTGCGCCCATGATTTCGCCAACAAAGTACCGGCACTCTTGGCACCGAAATCAAGGGAACCCCGGTTACGGGTATAACATTCATTTGACAACGTGTTATTCAATCCAATATACACGCAGGGGACGCTACAGCAATACGATAAGAATAGAACTAGGGATGACAGTGAAGTTGATATGACTCTCCGAGACACACCCTGTCTATTCGTTATATCGTTTCTTGCGATTTCTTGGACCGGCCCAACTTCGGCGACCGACGTACCTTCAACAGCAACCGCTGCACCCACCTATTCACCGAAAGCCGGCACGTACACCACAGCTCAAAAAGTATCGATCAGCGATGCGACAACAGCCGCGACGATCTACTACACGACCAATGGCACGACGCCGACGACGGCCTCGACGAAATATACAGTGCCGATTGCGGTCAGTCGGAGTGAGACCGTCAAAGCAATCGCAGTAGCCACAGGTTTTACCGAATCGGCTGTTGCGAGCGCGCTCTACACGATTGAAACGCCCGCAGCGACTCCGGTCCTATCGCCGAAAGCCGGCACGTACACCACAGCTCAAAAAGTATCGATCAGCGATGCGACGACAGCCGCGACGATCTACTACACGACCAATGGCACGACGCCGACGACGGCCTCGACAAAATATACAGTGCCGATTGCGGTCAGTCGGATCGAGACCGTCAAAGCGATCGCAGTAGCCTCAGGTTTTACCGAATCGGCTGTTGCGAGCGCGCTTTACACGATTGAAACGTTGGTTGTGACAGCGAACCCAATATTCTCACCGAAAGGCGGCGCGTACACGACAGTTCAAAAGGTATCGATCAGCGATGCGACAGCGGGCGCCACCATTTTTTACACGACGAATGGCACGATGCCGACTACGAGTTCGACGAAGTACACCGCGCCGATTACTGTGAACAATTCGGAAACGATTGAGGCGCTCGCGATCGCTCCCGGAGATACGCAGTCGGGCGTGGCGAGTGCCGCTTACAACATCAATCTGAAGTGGACAGAATCGATTATTTTTTCATTTGATGGATCCGACGGTGCATACCCGCAAGCAGGGTTGACAATCGATGCAGCTGGAAACCTTTACGGGACTTCCGAATATGGCGGCGCGACCTACATCGGTTCGCCGTTCGGCCTTGGCACCGGCACGGTGTTCAAGATCAGCGTCGCTGGCGCGGAGTCCGTCCTGCATTCATTTACTGGAAGTGGGGCGGCCGAACCGGATGGCGATGGGTATGACCCTACTGGGAGTTTGATCATCGACAGTGGCGGCAACCTCTATGGCACCACTCCATTAGGCGGTGCGAACAACACTGGCACGGTATTCAAGATCAGCGCCTCCGGTGCATATTCGGTTTTGTATTCGTTCGCGCCCAACTCTGGAGGCGTTCCTGACTTCGATGGAGCAAATCCGAGTGCCGGATTGATCGTCGATGGTGCTGGCAACCTTTATGGAACTACGTCTGGAGGGGGTCCGTATTCTTTTTTCCAAGGTACGGTGTTCAAGATCAGCGCTGCCGGAGCGGAGACGGTGCTGCATTTCTTCGGCGATGGCAACCCGCTCGACGGGGACGCGCCGGTTGCAGGATTAATCAGAGATACCGCTGGCAACCTTTATGGAACTACGTCTGGAGGGGGCACCTATACTTTTGGCACAGTGTTCAAGATTGCTGCTTCCGGAACGGAATCTGTTCTGTATTCGCTTGGATTTGGTCCAGACGGAGGGCAAGGTCCGGTGGGAGGGGTGGTCATGGACAGCGATGGCAATCTCTACGGAACTACCGTCAACGGCGGAGCCAACAGTACCGGCACGGTGTTCAAGATTAGCGCCGCCGGCGACTATTCGCTCCTGTATTCATTTGGAGCTAGTGCTAAAGATGGGCAAAAACCACATGGGGGGCTAATCAGAGATAGCGCTGGTAACCTCTATGGAACCACTGCAATGGGCGGCACGAATGGCGCGGGCACAGTGTTTGAAATAGAGGCGTCCGGTACCGAATCTATCCTGTATTCGTTCGGTTCCAGCGCGACTGATGGACAAATTCCGTATGCAGGATTGACCATGGATAGCGCTGGCAATCTATATGGAACTACCTTTAACGGCGGCTCATACAATTACGGCGCGGTATTCAAGCTTTCGCCGTGATCGTCATGCGCGTAAGGAGACTGTATCAATCCTGGTTGTCGAATCGCTCCTGAACGTGTCAATGGGTGTGAGGCAATCCGAGTTGCGAACATTGTTGAGTCTGGTGCGTCCGCGAAAACCCTATCGAGAGCTCGCGAAACGGATCGCTAGAAGCCTGGTGCCGTTCAATGCGGTTCATATCCGCCGCGGCGATTTCTGTTACGCGCAGCTCACCCCGTGCGCTGGCCGTGTGCGCTGCGGCGAGATCACCCGGAATCTCGCGTCACGCTTGTCTCGCACGGATCGACTCGTCGTCTGCACCGACAGCTCCTCGGAAGAGGAGTGGCCTGCGCCTCTTCGCAAGGACTTTCAGGACGTGGTTTTTCTGGACCGCTTGCTGCTGAATGCCTGGCGTTCAGAATTTCATCGACTTCCCCACCATGACGACTCGGTGCTGGGTCTCATCACGCAACTCGTGGCGGCGCAGGCCGAATGCTTCGTGGGCACCTTGTGCAGCACCTTTACGGCGCTCATCCAGCGGCTGCGGGGAATCAACGGCAAGGCGGACGCGTTTCTGTACTGTTACAGCGATTGGGACGCGAAGCTCGTGCCGTTCGAGCGCTGCGAATTCGTCCCGGTTCAGGATGGCTGCTATTCCTGGAATCGAGTCCTCTACCCCGTCGAACCGTATGTCTATTCGTGCTTCCGCGAATGGCCGGAGTCCTTTCAGTGCGCGGCAACCGCCGCCGGCTCCGGTACCGTCCCCGAAGGAACACTGTATTTGCGTGCTTCCGAGGCGCAAGTCCATGGCGTCGAGGCACGATACGAATGCTCCACCCTCCATGACAATATTGGCTACTGGACGAACCAGGATGATTGCGTGGTCTGGAAATTTTCCGTGTCAGTGCCGATGTTCAGCCAGGTCGAGATCCGATATGCATGTCCAGGCGACTGTGCAGGAAGCACTTTCAGCGTGACCCTTGAAGACGACGAGTCGATTTGCGCCAGCGTGGCCGACACTGGCGGATGGACGATGTTTTCCATTTGGCAGCGGATCGGCACGATGCGTATTTTGCCGGGAGAACGCACCCTCGTGGTGCGGATTCTGATGATGCCGGCCGTCGCCGCCATGAATTTGGCGGGGATCCGGCTTTTGCCAACGGCGTTCGGCTAGGCTGACATGCGGATGGCACCGGCGGACTGGAGGGAATACCAATGAGGCTACATGCTTTCTGACGTGGAGGTTAGCGGTGCCATTCAGCAAGTGACGGATGGGCTCGCGCCACGTGCCGTTGCCATCCTCTTGCGCCACCCCGCCGTCGATATTCGCTGCCCGGACACTTCGGATCTGGATTTCGTGGTGCTGGCAGATATCCCGGATATGCGCTCGGAGCGCCTGCAGCTGCCCGCGCCCGGCGATGCGCCCGTCATCATGGCTGACATCACCTGGCTTCCGTGGGGCTGGGTTAAAGATGCCCCCAACCGCGAGTTGCGGCGGCCTCGGCACCCAGGCGGTTTTTCTTTGCGGCGCCGCAATTTTATCGCCGTCCCTCTTCGATCTTGACAGGCCATGGTTCTTCCAAGAACATTCACTACGATTTTAAATCCGACGATTCATTCCTCAGCAGCAGTTTGGGATTCTGCGTCGACTCCATTGGTCGGAGGCAGGGATGCTTACGCTATCATCTAGAGAGTGGGCCGTTTGCACGACGCACCGCCATGAGAGAGATCACGTTTGGCGAAGGATTGCCGTCGTAATTTCACTGGTGATGGGCATGTTGGTCGTGGGTTGTAGCGCAACCCTCAAACCCAAAATCACCGTCATCGTAGAGCCTACCCGACTGGAAGTCAGCGGCACCGGCTTCAGCAACACCTCGAGCTCATGTGCTAGTTTAGCTGTGATTGGAATGCCCTCAGGTCCGTCCGTCTTTCACATGGGCGATCCCACTTGTGTCAACGGTGCAAACGGTGCATTTTTCAAATTTATATGGGACTTGAAGTACATTGCCGGCTGTACTGCCAACACTCCACAATCTGTCGCTATTTTGGCCCTCGATAATCCCACGCTCGATCCCGCCGCCGCCACGGTTTCCATCCCCTGGGGGTCGCGATGTGCATTTGCCGGCAGCTGCGGGATGATCGGCCAACAACCCTGCCCCACCGGCTGCTTGCAAGGTGCTGTTTCGGCAACGAGCGATTTGTGTTCATGCGGCGCAGAGGGTCAGCCCCTATGTCCAACTGGAAATGCGTGTCAGGCCGGTTTGAATCCCCAATTGGAGGGTGCCGGAAACCTCGTATGCGAAGCGAGCTGCGGTTATCCACCCGGGTACTACTGCACCGCGGCTATGGTGGCAGCCGGAGTATGCAGCGGTAGCCCGCCACAGATCGGCACCCTTCTAATGCCCTGTGTCACGGAACAGGATGGTCAGTCGGTTTATACGTGTTACGGAAATTCGCAGGTTGGCGGCCTTCCCGGCTGCAGCAATCTGACCTGTCAACCCGGCAACAAGTGCCAACAATCTGTCACCACGGGGCCTCTATGCACAACCGCGGTGGCCAAGAAATGCCAGTAGCCCTTCAGGCAACCCCTCCTCGCATGCCACGGCGCATTAGCTCAAGATCGCCCATGTGAGGAGGGCTCCGGGATAGGGAGCACCGGGATAGCTCCTATAGAAGCCCTACCCCTCGCACACGAACTCGCCCCAATATCCCTGGTGCTGCGCAGGGAGCTTGAGCACGACTCGGCACACCTCACGCACCGCCGCGAAATTGCGGATGGCTCAACAGCGCCGCGCGCCACGCGTCGCCGCAATCCGCCCCGAGCGGCGCCTGGGCATCGCTGCGCCGCCACTTATCCAACCACGCTGCCCCCAACAATTCGTGGCCATGCGGCATCGCCGCCGCGCGCGGCGTGAGGCCGATGGTAGTCTCGGCTTGGGGGTCGCGTACTTTTCGTGCAGAAAGTAGCGGTTTCTCTGCTGCGTCGCAGTATTAAGGACGCGGTTGCGGGGTCGGGTTGAAGGCGTAGCCTCTGTGTTTTGTTCGCCGGAGGGCTGCGCATGGATTCGCTGCTGTGGGCACATTTGGGGAGTCGCCGATTTCCGCGGGAGCTGAGCAGATTTCTGGTGTGGCGGTTCTTCACGCTGTCGAGCGAGGGCGCCTAGGCGGAGCCGAACTCGCTGCTCGCAGGTACCCTGGTGCAAAATACATACCAGCCCGTGAGAGGGCCGGCGGTTCGCTCGCAGGCACCCCGCTGGCGCGGGGTGCCCTCATTACAAGGCGGGTCTTAAGTCGTCTGATTATTCCGTGTCGACGAGCTTGGGCACCCAGGGCACGCCCAAACCGGTGACGTCGTTATAGCCCGCCGGTGTTGGCGGCAGTGCTGCCGGCGAGAGCGAGGTGAAGTTGAAGACATCGTCCAAGCCGAGACAGAGGGGCAACCCGCAGACTTCGAGCGCATACGGGCTCGTCACGATGAGAAAGGGCGCGGAATTGGCCGTCATGATGATGGCGCCGAACTCCTTGAGGTTCGTCGTCGACGTGTGAAAAGCTTGCAAGAACCCGAGTCCTTCAGTAGGGGCGACGATTTGATTGATGGGGTTGTTCAAGGCGACGCCGTTGCCTTTGCTACCCGCGCCGTACAACAGCGGGTTCGCGAAGCCCACGACGGGCTCACCCGCGGCGAGGCGCTTCTGGTTCATTACCGCCACGACACCGGCGAACAGGGGTGAGGCCAGACTGGTGCCACCATAAGATTGCTCGCAGTACTCCACTGTCTTCGAGGTCGGCGTGCAGCCGGCATCTAGGACGGCGTTTCCGGCGATCGTGTAGCTCTCACCGATCAGATACCCCGTATACGGATCCGCGTCCATCGCGACGTCCGGACTTACCCGCATCGGCTCGGGCAACGTTTCGCTATAGCCGCTCGCGAGATTCAGGGTCACTGCCAGATACGCCGGCACGACCGCGGCCTGGTAGGAGGGCTGGGATTCCAGGAGGCTGATACCTCCGCCGGACCCCGCGAAGAAGGTGTAGGCATCGAACGTATAGCCGAAGGCCGACGTCGTTTCTACGCCAGAATCGGTGACCGAATGTGCGCTGTTCACCGTCACGTCGTTGAAATAATCATAGTAGCCACCCCAGCCATACTCGGCCTTCGCTCCGCTCGAATCGAGGATCTCGAGCGTTGTGCCGCCGACGCCGGTGACGTAAGGACTGGTTGCCGGCCACGTACCCGACGCGATGCCGTTGAGCGCCGCGAGATCCCCATCGTCACCGGAGCTGAATAGAACGGTCATGCCTTGCGCAGCGCCCGCGAGCAATGCTTGATCGTCGGCCGCTTGTTGGCCCGGCGACAGAGACTCTCCACCGTCGCTCCAACTGTTGGTGACCACGTCTGCCAGATGATTGTATAGAACGTTCTGCAACGCGATGTCGAGCGACGTGCCGCAGTCTCGAGATCCGATAAAGAGAATGTTCGCTCCCGGTGCAGCGCCATGCAACGCCTGCACGTCAAGCGATTGTTCGCCCCACCAATCGTATGGCTCACATTCTTCGGACGGCGATACGTTGTATATGCCTTCCGGAATGATTTCGTTGAAATTGACGCCGGTGACGAGCTTGGATACCCCGTAATGAGCGAAATATTGATTCGAGTCGGCCAAGAGCGTCGGCGAGGCATACGCATCGACGATGGCCACGGTCACGCCGGCACCGTTGTACTTCACCTGATTGAGGCCGTAGGCCGCCTGGATCTGAGACGGTACGTAGCCGCAGTTCAGCCAGGGCAGTGCGGCACCGTAGACATCCGCTCCGGTGCTCAAGTCGGCAACCAGTGCGCCGGAACCGAAATATTTATTGCAGTATGGGGACGCATTGTTGTCCGAGACCGGCGGCGGAGTCACCGAACTGCCCGACTCGCTGTCGGCATGCCCCGCGCTCGGGGCGACGAGCTTGCCGGCATAGGCCGACTGATGCAGGGGCTTTCGCAGCCGGTACGAATCATCGAGCCCCTCGATGAACAAAACCTTGCCACCGAGAGAGGCGGGAATCGAGGGTGCCTTGGTGTTGGCCCGCAACGTCATGCCGTGGAACGCGTACAGATTCTGATCTATGTCGAAGGCTTTTGTGAGTTGACCCACGGTAGCCGTTGCGGAGACATAAGCCCCATGCGGACCCACCGTGACATTCGCCATGCCCGCTTGCTCGAGCATCGACTTGACGGCGCTCACGTCGGCGGAGGCGGGCGCATAGAGCGATGCGAACTCCTCGTTCGTCAAGTAGCGGCCGTAGGTGCTGCTCTTGGGTGAGGAGACCTGCGCAACCAGCGTCTTGAGTCCGGCAACATTACGCAGAGTCAGGTCCACCGCGATGGTCACCGAGGTGTTGCTCGTTGCCGTGCCGATCTTCGCGGCGCCCTTGACCCATGCGGCGACGTTTCCCGTAACGGTCGTCGTGCCCGCCGCACCGGCGGTGGAGGCGATCGTCGCGGCGAGCGCAGCCGCTATCCATTGAACCTTGCGTTTGATGAACAAGTGACACCCCTGGATAGTTAATTATGTCAAATCAGTGACGGTCTGTCGGTATGGCCGCCGCGCACGACGCCGGCGCGAAGGGACCCAGTGCACCTCATTACCATACAAGTTTATTCCACGGAAATAAACATGTACGACGATGCGGACTTTACGGAGAGCGGCATCTGACCAACTGACCTGAAATGGGCCAGCAATCCTGGTGCGTCAAATTCGAAGGTCTTACCGCAGACGAACTGATCGAAATCGCGCAAGCTGGCGATCCCTCTAGCGCCCTACGCACGCGACGCGAGGCTGCAACTATTCGATTAAAGCTGCGTCGGATCGATCATGGTCGGTGAAGCAGGTATATCCGGCGGCCAGACCACGAACCTTTTCAGCGCATGCGAAACCGGCTGCTCGTTACTCATACGCGGCGACGAATGGCATCAAATTGGCTCTCCAGCAGCGCACGTTCGTCACGTACTAGGCAAACCGAGAGGCCAAACTGGGTAGAAAGAAAAATCATGCAATTGCATTCTCGGTGTTGCGCACGGCTGGTCACCGAAGCGTAAAACCATCGCCGCGCTCCCGAACTACGGCTTCCTGCACATTACCGAATCGGACTTTATCGATGCCACTTGGTGATGCGTCGTCGCTATGGAGAACACCAACCACATCAGCATCAGAAATGGTCCAACGAACCGCCGCAGCTGCTCCCGCGTCGGCCCCGAGAGACGAGACCAACGCACAGGCCGCCACCGCTCGACCGTTACCGATGCAGTCAGCGAGACCTCACCATGAGCGTCTACATATACATCCGTCACAACACACCTCCATGTTTCGTCCGGCCAAAAGTGCGCTCATATCCGTTGGCGCGTCTCGATAGATCACTGCGCCGCACGTATTCCCACTGCAGCGCCCTCAGAAGCGTCTTGGCTTCCTCGAGACTGATGCCGATATCGCCAGCTGCCGTGGCAATCTCAGTCCTTAACCGGTCTACAGCCCAGCAATAGAAGTGGTTTCAATCGACAGCGGATGACTCGCCATGATTTGAGATCTTAGTTCGCCGTTGACACTTCTCAACATAAACCCGCTAGAACGGTTGCCGCAATTGCCGCACTATACGCTGCGTTACCGCGTCGCCACGCGTACGTTGCCTCGTTTGGCCCGACTGTATCAGCCACAGTCTGTGACGTTAATGCCGCGTAGCTTTATATAGGGTTAACGCATCCAAGCGTCCCGTCAGCCCACTGGAGTCAGAACTATCGAATGAGTCAAGTTTCCTTTGCCATCAAGGCCACGCTGCGCAGTATCCCCCTTGCACTGGCCACAACGATTGCCGTGGTTGCGCTACGACCCGTTTCCGCAGCGTCCGCCGGACCGAGCCCAACGACCGCGCAAGCCGCTGCCTCAACACCGGGCGCTGGTCCCGAGGCGGAGGCGCCACTGGACGAGATTGTCGTCGAAGCCGCTGTGCCTGGGGCCGTCATTGGTGATATTCCACCCGAAAACCGGCTCAATCCGGCCCAGATTGCCGCTTATGGCGACAGCACGATCAACGATCTGCTCAACGATATTGCTCAGCAGACACAGAGCGATCAAGGTCGAGGCAACACCGCGCCGATCATCCTTGTCAATGGGAAGCGGGTATC
>Ga0116230_10006718_pt1 | contig 11345 bp, 17 predicted proteins | sample S1TSphfallax_3_FD_88678 | JGI IMG/M metagenome (GOLD analysis project Ga0116230, IMG submission 88678) | Host-associated microbial communities from peat moss isolated from Minnesota, USA - S1T2_Fd - Sphagnum fallax MG | ecosystem: Host-associated > Plants > Peat moss > Unclassified | place...
ATATATATATATATATATAATCCAATATTTATAATACATGTCGTAATGTAACATGGTGTCAACTTTGTAATTATTACATATTTGAAGAAATTTATAGGTATTATACAAAGAATTAATATAAAATGATTGAGCTATGAAAAAATTTAGTCATAATTTTTATTAGTCATTATTATTTTTGATTAAAAATATTAATCCAATGTGGGTTTAAAAGTAAGAATTTTGAACACAACTCGGATTTAGGGCAAGCCACTCAATAAATGGCAAGGGTGTCATGGGGTTTGTTATGGATCCTACAAAAGGTGAGTTGGTGATCTCACATTTACAACCTCACCACATGCCTTTTAGATGTTAATTATGGGTGCAATCCATTTGTAAGAACCAAGGTCATGTTCATGTGCATGTTTATTAAGATCCATAATCTAGCTCATGGGAACATATATACAACATCGTCATGACGTTTTTTTGGAATTAACTATTTGGAAGTCTCATTTTCCTAAACACTTGCTAACATGCAATTCCATGGCTAAGAGTTTAAACATTGTTGGAGGAATTGTGCAATGGATGGGAAAATTGAACATTTTATGTATTTCAACAGTGATGGGAATTTGTTTAGGAGATTTAACTATTCGATGTTTTTTAGCAAGTTGAAAGATGTAGCATGTGATGTTGGCCTTCACCTAGTGCATTGAATAATGTAAATGCATAGGACTAGAAGAGGTATTAGCAAACTATTGAAGTACCCATGAATTTGAACTTTAGTGACATCATTTTAATGTGATTTCAATGCATCTTCACAACCAAATTTTTGTATATTTTACACATGATTGTTTCTTGCACCATTTTTGACATGCTTGATATACACTTTATGAAAATCTAATGCCATTAATTAGGTTGCATAGACAATTTACATTATGACAATCATATTCATGTACTCCATCTCTAATAGATAAGTCAGTAGTAGAAATGAAATTTAATCCTTGCAAAATTATTTCACACTACTATGACAACAAATTTTGCACTACAATATGCACACATTCACAATTTCTACCTTATTTCTAAACACACTTGATTTTGTACTTCATGAAAACATTAGATTCATGGTTATTTCTTATAACCAAAATTTTCATTTCAAAGTACACTGCCAAAAAATCTAGAGATGAAATTACAATTCATTACATTACGTTTTTGAAATTACAGAACATTCACACAACAATATAGATATGGAAATTATTGTAAAAGTTTGTACTTATTTGTTTACTAAACAAACTCCATTAGAATTATAGAAAAAATCCATGTTTGGTGGAAATGAAATCGAAACAATAAAATAAAATATGTGGTATTTCCAAAACATAATATGTGGTTTTCTACTACAAAGTACCTATAGCTCCTTTTACTCTTCCCAAAACTGTGTCTAAAAATCCCCTCCTTCCTAGAACTCTCCCTTTTGTGTAGTCCCAAGTCACATCATTATGGTTCCAAAAACAACAAGAATTTAAAATTCAAACTAATAATGTTCCATGATTAATTCGTATCCATATGCTTCGTTCATCCAAATTATGTATTCATCTTACCCCCTTAACATTACCCCCTCTATATTTTGGATTTAATCCTTGAAATCCTTGGAAATTGATAGAAAATGAAATGAATGTATTATGCAACGTTCTAAACATTTGTTTCCTCCACTATAATCTCTGTAATTTCAACTTATTCAACAACCAATGGTTCTATATAGTTTTAACCTCCTTGTCCACTAACTTAGTCTATGGTTTTATTTCCAAGGGCTGTATCTTTGACACCTTTTTTTCTATTGTTGGAATAATCTTGACTTGCTTTTGTTCTTGAGTTATTTGTGGTTCTTTCTCTTCCTGGCCCCCTCCTTTGAGGTCTTGTGGTTTCTTTATTTATATTTCCTCTTCTTTTAACTATTTATCTTTTGAGGTTATGTGGTTATTTAGTCTACACTTCCTCCTGCTAAGATGTTCACTAGGCCTGCTTCAACCTCCTCATCCTTGTTTGATGCCTTTGTACTTGTTGGATTGCCACAAACAAAATTTGGAAAACTCTTTTGCTAAACTTCCAACTTGTACCTCATAATTTTTTCATCAACTTTATGTTGAGCCAAATTCTTCTCCAACTCCTTTGTAAAATATTCCGTTGCAACCTCCCACCATTCCTCATATTCTACCTCAAAATCTTTCATCTTGTTTTTTTGTCCTCATTAAGGTATAGTATTGCAACATCTATTCATAGTCCTCTAGCCTTTTCTTGACATTAGTTGGGCTGAGACTCTTCTTTTGTTCCTATGTAATCTCCAACTATGTTTGTAGATGCTACATATTCCTTTGATACGCCTTCTTTTCCTCCATCAGCTTTTCTATTTCTACTTTTGTTGTCTTTCTTTTAAGCTCCTCTAATTGTAATAAAGATGCAATATGAAATAACAATGCTTCTATCCACTTTCTCTCAATGGTTTCCCAAATTTTAGCCTTCTACCTTAAATCTTGCAATTTTTCATCTTGTAACTTTAGCCACGTTATGCTACCCTTGAATTCCTCATTCTCATCATGTAATTTTTTAATGAACACTTTAATCTTCTGCTTAGCCTTTGCCTTTTTTTCCCTTCAAATTTCCACATTATGCTCATACCCCTTTTAAAAAAAATTCTCCTTATCCAATTCCTCATGTAGTATTGCCTTCTCCTTCTCCCTTATGGCCAATCTATTCTTCAAACCACTCACCTCCATATTTGAATTCCCCATATCGAGATTTACAATTGCCATAGTCTGAAATAATTCAACTACTTTAGTCGCAACCCTAGCTTTAGGCTTGCGACCAAGGCAAAGGGGTTGCAAGGGTGCCGGCCGAAAAAAAGCCTGGGAGTCACATCACATACTCCCGAGAGTGTAGGAAAGTGTGAGGGAGTGAACCTTCACACTCCCAAAGCAACTCCCACTTTAGGAGATGGAGTCCTGGTGGACTCCCGAAACTTCAAAGAGTGATTTCAGGGGTCAAAACTCAATGGCCTATGGCGTTCTTTATATCATTGAAAAGCTCTTGGAACGTAAATGTTTAAAATGGGCTTGCATTGCTCATTTGGACATCTAAAACACAAGTTATGGCCAAAAGAAAGGCCAGAAGTCAAACTGCCAATTTGACTCTCGACCAGAAAAAGTCGGGAATCGACCCGATTTACTTGTCTGCAGATGGCGTGTGATATACCATTGAAAAATTTCTCAATGACGGCTACAACTTTGCTTTAGACTGCATCTCGATCCAAGGTCTGCTCGCAAAGTTATGGGGCTCCAAAGTTGCAAAAGTCCTAACTTAGGCGATTTCGGGACTCCCACTTGGGAGTCCCGGGACAAAAAAAGCCATTTGGATGTGGGCCCCGTGGAGAGGTGCAGAGTATACTATAAGGGGGAAGGTGGTGGCTTCCCCCAAGTCCGAACCGTGGTGAGTCTTATGTGTCCGTGTTGCCCGTGGCTCGTCCTAGCACCAAAAGTGCTCCAACTACGCACTAACCACCTTGTGTGGGTTTTGTGTAGGCCTGTGTGAGTGAGTGAAGCTTGTCAACTCTTCCTAGTCCCATCCCGGAGCTCCAACATGCCCCTCTACCCCTCAAAGTGTTGTGAGCTAGGGAGCGTGCCCCGACTCCTCTTTCTTCTGCTATTTTCTACTTGGACTCACATTTGAGTCTTTCAAGGAATTGGGAGTGCGTCATTTGTGCTTACATTACTTCTACAACTACCTCCTCCACAAACTTTGGTGTGCTTGTCTATGTTATAAAATTCTTGGATCCTTTTGTAAATGATCCCATCTTTTGCACCAATATGTTCCCCAGTTCGAATTCAAATGGAAATCCCTTTGCATATCTTAGTCTACTAATTCGTACTTGTAGTTTTGATGGCTTGAACTCTACAAAAGAAGGTTTTGTCTCCACTTTTTCTATTTGCAATCTAATAGCTTTCATACCTTCATGTGTCTATTATTATTGTTGCTAGAAATGTTGTGGGATTCCAATGGTTTCCATCCAATCTTCATATACATACCCAACAAAGTGTAAATGTTCCCCACCCTCTAGAAACCTTGTGTCATGTTCCCTTTTAACTTCTTACTTCTATTCCTTCAGTTATTTATCTTATGGAGATGTCATCTATGGCACCTCCTCCCTCTACTCCCTTAGTTGTCCCTCCTATGGAAATGTCATATGCAATACTTCCTCCCTTTGCTCCTTTAATTGTTCCTCTTATGGAGATGTCATTTGTGGTACTTTTATAGTTTGTCTAGTTACTTGTAGCACTATTTGCACTTCCCGTACCATTGTTGGCATTACATATGGTTCCACTCTGCCCTTCATCATTTTTTGTGCCCTTACTTTTATGGTCTTTTGTTCCCTCTTCACTCATAAGCTTGAGGCTCTTCCTTCCTCAACGTTGTTTTTCCTTTTAAGAAAACTTCTTGGTGAGTTTACTATAGCCTTATTTTTATATTCTAGTGATGTTTACATCTCCTTAGTTCTTTTACCCTTGGCCGATGGTTTCTATGGATTCTCCTTTTAATGCACAAATAAATATTGAAAGATTTTTACCAATACCAAGGTATATTTAAAGGTATCTTTCTTATCCCCCTTATTCTCCTTGACATACTTATCCCACCAATCTAATTCACTATATAGACTATTGAATATAATTTGTGCCCAATCTACCTTCTACCCCTTTTCTGCTCTCACCAATGTAATAACATTTCTGTTGCGAAAATATTGTACCTTTTCCCTTTAATAAACAACAAATATAATGGTAGGATATTTGACATAATATGGCAAACTTAATCTCTTTACATTCCACTGATTTGTGGAAAAATTTATAAGTGTAAGTCTACAACTTTGTATGTTTAGACTACTAATGATGCTTAACTTGCCTTTTAGGGTTTTCTACGTACCCTTCTGCACATACTCCAAAGGCATTTATAATTAGTTGTTTATTAATGACATACATTTTATCCTTATGCCCAAAGTAAATATCTACACCTTTGATCAAGAATATGTTCATAAATTCCAACATGACATCGAACATTAGTGCTTGCCAATCTGACGCACTCTCAAGCTCCTTGATAGATTCAAATGTGAATATAAAGTGAAAACATCAAAAGAGCAAAGAGTTAGGGCATGTTCCTTAGCTCACAACACTTTGGGGGTAGAGGGGCATGCTAAAGCTCCGAGATGGGATTAGGAAGAATGACAAGCACTTAACCACTCACACGGACCTACACAAAACCAAACAACAAGTTGGTTACTACATAGTTGAAGCACTTTTGGTGCTAGGACGAGCCAGGGCAAACTTAAACTCACAAGACTCACCATGGCCTCTTGGGGGAAGCCACCACCTTCCCCCTTATAATATACTTTATGCCTCTTCATGAGGCCCATGTCCAAATGGCATTTTTTCCCAAGACTCCCAAGTGGGAGTCCTGAAATTCTCAGAACTGGGACTCCTACGACTTTGTAGGCCCATAACTTTGCGTGAAATTTTTTGAGTGAAATGAGGTCTAAAGCAATGTTGTAGCCCTTATCGAAAGCTTTCCATCAATATGTCAGAAGCCACCTACATGCGAGGAAATCGGGGTGATTCTTGATTTTTAATGGTCGGGAGTCAAATTGCCAATTTGACTCCCGACCCTTCTTTTGGCCATAACTTGTGTTTGAAATGTCCAAATGGGTAATGGGAGCCCATTTTAGACATCTACGTTCTAAGAGCTTTCAATGATACAAGGAACTCCTCAATCCATTGATTTTTGACCCCTTCAATAGCTCTCTGAAAATTTGGGAGTCCATCAGGATTCCAATTCCTAAAGTGGAAGCTCCCTTGGAAGTGTGGGGGTTCATTCCCTCACACTTTTCAACACTCCTGAGAGCATGTTCCATGACTCTCGGCTTCTGTCTTGGCTCACAACCTTGCAAGCCCTTGCCTTGGTTATGAGCCCAAGGATAGGGTTGCGACACAATCCATCAAAAACAAAGGAACAAGCCCTAGTTTAGAAGTCTAATCTTCTTCCTTCCAATATCCTTCTAATTCTCCATCCATTCAACGTGCCTCGTGAGCCCTGGATTACAATTAAACAATTTGTTAAGTTTTAATTCCATGAATTTATTTAATAATAATGATTTGAATCCTTATAAATTTTCAAATAATAATTATTAATTGTTGAATTAACCTTTGGATATTTCCAAGCATATATAACCCTTTTATTTAATTTTCTCTAATGATTAGTATATTCTATAATCTAGTAAACCTTCCAAAGTGTATTATCATTTTTATGTTGTAAAAAGGCAAAAAATGATGTATAATTAGATGTGATTTTATTGATATATTGAGAATACAAACCCATAATTAACATTAACATTTCACCATGATAATATTAAAGTAATTTTATAGAATAATCTTCAGGCACTAATGATGTATTTGTACGATTTCTAGAATGTAATCATAGGACATCCTTATTCAAACTTTGCTTATATCAAGTTTTTAAACAAAACTGAAATCAAATTTAGATATTAGCATTTCCACCTAAGTAGCCTCATGTAAACTATGATTTAATAAATATTTTAGATGGGGAATATCACAATTACAAAAAGTCTAAAATGCAATGAATGGTGTGAGCTAGATATTTAGCTCAATGCTCCATGGAAAGGGGGTTGATTGAACCATGTAGCCAATGATAATGGCCATCACCGATAATCCAAGTTCAATAGTGAAAAACATCATCATTTTTGCACCAACAATTTTTGAATTTTTTTGGTGCAACTCCATGAGTTAGAAAAAAATGTAGATATATTACTAAGGCTTGTGGCTTAAGAGACAATCGATGATCACATGTTAAATGATCGACTTGAGTGTGCACCACTCTTTTGGACGATTTTTCTTTGCATGACCATTAAAAAACATTCATATCAAACGACGCTTCTTTTATTAGCATAGCTAGAGCAATCAAAGGTGTAGTAACATCATTCGCCATGATTGAATCTTCACCTACATCAACAAAAACCAAAAGGGTAACCAAAGTAACTTGGTATTCACATTTGAAATAGGTTGATGCTTTTATTTTAAAAATCAAGATAAATGTAATGTGTGATTGTGATGGTGGAACTACATGAAAACCTTGACATCCTAATTCTAATGGATTCATGAAGCTTTAATTTTGACGATAGACCTAGAATGTACACGGGAATTCTTGTAATGGAAATTTATTTCCAATTTACTATGTATTACATAATTAATTAGTACATGGTAAGAAATAACTAGGGGGTATTAAATAAATAAATAGTACATGGGAATGTTACTAATGTTAATGAGTTGATTTAATCAAATGGAAATGCAAGGATGTATACTTATTACTATTGGTAAATTATCCCAGGAGTTAGTTACTTTGAAATAATTAGGATGAAAAAGTAAAATTTTCAAGTTAAAAGGATGGAATTGATAATGATCGACCTCAAAGACCCCATTAAAATATCCAAGGTAAGGAAAAAGATGAGTCTTTCAATTTCATTAGTCATGAAGATTATCATCCTATTTTGATTGGAGGACGGAAAGTCTCTAGAACTAGAGCTTGAGAGTCTCTAGTAATATCATAGGAGTTTGTCAAGTGCAAAAGAGAAACGGGGAAAGGAAAGAAGTGAAAAGAAAGAAAAGAAAAGTAAAGAGGTGAAAAGAGATCCACATATCCAAGGTTGTGGAAGTCAAATCTTTAGATCTAGATCTAGATCTACTGTGAAAGGATCTTGGAGTGAAACTTTGAGAGATTGTAGAAGATTATAAGAAACTTCTATTTTCAAAATTCCAAAAGAAAAAGATTTGTTTTGTGAGAGTTCTAAGCTTTTGAAGATTTTGTGTCAGATCTGGTTTTCTGGTTATATCTCCTTTGTTTGAGCTTTTTTGGATCTGCAGCTTTGGAGTTTTATAGATCATAAAGGACTATATATGTGAGAAAAATTTCAAGTCATTTGGATATGTATTGAGAGAGATTCAAGTATCTAAAGTTTCAGTCTCAATTTTGAAGTCAATTTATTTTGAAAGTGATAACTCTTTGTGATCATCATCAATAGAGCTGAAATTTTGAACAGATATAGAAGACATATATCTTATGTGTCTCCCAAAATTTCAAGGAATTTGAAGTTTCTAAGAGCAAGTTGTAAGTCATTTTGTGTTCAGGTCCCAGTTTGAGGTGACTTCAAGGAAGTAGCAAGATCTTCCAATTTATGAAGTCAAATGAGCTAAAATTTTGAGAGACGGTAGTAGACATAGTTTTTTTATGTTTCAGAAAAAATTCAAAAGGATTCAAGGTCATATGTGAGCAATGTAACTTTGCAAAGTTGTTATGACATAAGCTTACATTGAGAAGACATCAAAACAATTTTTTGAAGTGGAGTAAATACAACTTGGGAGAACTTGAAAAATGGAGTTTGAAGATTGGGAAGCGTAAATACATTATCAAGACCTTCATACAAAAGTTTGGTATGTAATCACGTACTTAATACCATACAAAATATTATACAAAATACGTACATATACATAAAACCTATGTATAGTATAGAATTTCATATAATACTCGAGACATACATACATATACAAGGTCCATCTTGTTCAACCCTAACCTTAACTCTAATCCTAGAAACCTAAGGAAGGAAAAACCTAATCCCAATCCTAGAAACCTTAAGAAGACATTGAATGTTGCTTTGAAAGATGGCAAACGGTCTTTCTCAAATTGCAATTGAGAAATTAGACAAGAACAATTTCCAAGTGTGAAAATTTAGGATTATGAATTTCTTGATGGGGAAAGGTTATTGGGAACTTGTAACCGGTGATGAGACAAAACCTCCTCTCCCAAAAAACCCCACACATCAACAAATTCAAGCCAATAAAACTTAGCATGAAAAAGCAAGAAAAGTCTTGTATTGGCTTTCTATGAGTGTGTCCGACTCCATGATTGTGCATATTCAAGATGCAAAATCACCCAAGCAAGCTTGGGATACATTGGTGAAGATGTATAACACTAATACATAAGCCTGCAAAATGCAGCTCAAACAAAAGTTACATAATCTATAGAAAAACAAGATGAACATCAATGACTATTTTATAAAGGTGAAAAACCTTGCAAATGTTCTTGCATCTATAGGAGCCCCTATAGATGATGGAGATCTAGTGGCCATGACCTTGAATGGTCTTGGAAAAGACTATAGCTAGTTTCATACTTCAATTACAATTTGAGAAACATTTCCCGATTTCCAAGATTTAATAACCTTGTTTATAAGTGAAGAGATGAAAGTTGTTAGTACCTCATCTAATGGAGGATCACAAGAAAATGTTTTCTACTCAAATTCTAATAGAGATAGAGGTAGAGGTAGAGGTAGAGGTAGAGGTGCTAAAACCTCATTTCGAAGCCGACATGGAAGCTCGCATGGTGGACATTATCAACATGAAGGTCAATCTCATGGAGGTGGACGAGGAAACTTTAGAGGAAGAGGAAGTCGTGGAGGTCCTGGTGGAAGTAATCAAAGTTAGCAACCAAATAACGACTCAAATTGTTATTACTGCGAGAAACATGGGCACATGGCAAAGAACTGTTATCAAAGGGAGCATGATGCACAAAATGGAAAACTGCAACAAAGGAATTATGCATCAACTAGCAATCAAGGTGATGAACAATTGTTTGTGATGCAGCACATGGAAAATTCAATGATAGGAAGAGTATCAAATAACAATGTCTGGTATGTGGATTCTGGAGCTTCAAATCACATGACTAGTCATGGAGAATGGTTTAGAGACACAAAGGATTTGAAGACACCGGGGTTTGCGGAAACTGGTGATGACACTACACATCCCATCACATAAATTGGCAAGGTGCCATTATCCATACAAGATGGGCAAACAAAGTACTTGAAAGATGTACTTCATGTTCCAACCATAACAAAAAATTTGGTCTCCGTAGGCTAGATGGTGGAACAAGGTTTACATGTGAAACATGCTAATTGGGAAAGCAAGCTAGGCATCCATTCCAAGTTCAAACAACTCATGTAAGTTCTAAACCTTTGGAAATGATCCACTCAAATGTGTGGACCATGAAAATAGAATCCATCGGAGGATGCAAGTATTACGTGAGTTTCATTGATGACCAGAGAAGGAAGGTGTGGGTCTACTTCATGAAACACAACGGTGAAGTGTTTCAACATTTTTTTAATTTCAAAGCAATGGTGAAGGAGAAGGGTGTGAGCATCAAGTGCCTAAGGTTTGATGGAGGGGGAGAGTATTTTTCAAATGAATTTAGTGAATACTTGAAGGAGCATGGAATTCAAAGGAAGTACTCATGTAGTTACTCCCCACAGCAAAATGGAATTGCTGAAAGGAAAAAATAAGCACATTGCAAAAATAGCACGTGCCATGTTAAATAAGAAGAATTTGTTAAATTACTTTTGGGTTGAAGCGGTAGCAATTGCAGTCTATATCATGAATTGAACACCCACATCAGCAATTCATGGCATGACACCTGAAAAAAATTCACAGGCAAGAAACCAAATGTTTCACACCTCAGAGTGTTTGGTTGCATTGTATATGTGCATGTTCATGATGAGAAGAGATCAAAACTAGATCCAAAAGTTGTGAAGTGTATCTTCATTGGATAATCCTTAGAATAAAAAGGATATAGATGTTTCAACATTTCCACTTAGAAGTTGCAAGTGAGTAGAGATGTTGTGTTTGATGAGATGGTTAGCTAGTACCCACCACTAAATATAGCAAAAGATGGAGAGGCTAAAAATGGTGATGTTCCATCAAATGTGGAACAAGAATCACAATTAATTAGTGGACCACAAGAGTCCTTAATTAGTGGGTCCAATAGCACTCCATGGAAAGGAAGATTAAATCTTCAAACATTATAGATGGTAGTTCTCAAACATCACCTAGAAATCCTTATGTAGATGATGAATCAAGTGATTCAGAGAATTCAGAGAATTCAGAGCATGAGTGAAGAATAAAAAATCCCTTTAGTTACTACTCTAGGAGCTCGAATGGCGAAAAAAACTTTGAAAACACTTAACAACAACAATGGAGTACGAAGATCCACACGAGTTAAGTACCTTGTACAAAGACTCACATATGATGGCTTTGTAGCTCATCATTACGCATACATGGTGAGAGTTATATAGGAGGTTGAACCCATTTGTTTTGAATAGGCAGTTGGAAATCCTAAATGGGATAATGCCATGGATGAAGAGATGGCGACGTTGGATGCTAATGCTACTTGGGAATTGGTAGCTTTACCAAAGGATAATAAAGCAATTGGGTGTAAATGGG
>Ga0116230_10006719_pt1 | contig 11345 bp, 7 predicted proteins | sample S1TSphfallax_3_FD_88678 | JGI IMG/M metagenome (GOLD analysis project Ga0116230, IMG submission 88678) | Host-associated microbial communities from peat moss isolated from Minnesota, USA - S1T2_Fd - Sphagnum fallax MG | ecosystem: Host-associated > Plants > Peat moss > Unclassified | place: USA...
CCTCGTCGCGCCCCGCATTTACGCCTCCCGCGCCGTCATCTATGTCGAGCAGCGCGATAAGAAAGTCGTCGACATCCAGGCCGTCGAGGCCGACGACCTCGAGGCCCTCGAAGTCATGAAGACCGTCGAGCAGAGCCTCGGCACCGATGAGATGATGCTCCGCGTCATCAAGGCCAACCATCTCGGCGATCTCGCCGAGTTCGGCGGCGGCAACCCCTCGAAGCCCGCCACCGACGACGACCTCATCAAGGCCCTGAACAAAAGGGTCAGCATCAAGGTCCGCCGCGGCACGCGCCTCATCGATATCGTCGCCAAGAGCAAAGACCCCGTCCTGGCCAAGTCCATCGCCCAATCCTTCGTCACCGAGTACCTCCGCCTCGATACCGACGAGCGCGCCGGCACCTCCTCCATGGCCAACGGCTTCCTCATCGGCGAGGCCGACCACCTCAGGGCAAACCTCGAGAAATCCGAGCGCGCACTCCAGACCTATCGCGAGGAGCACAACGCCCTCTCCCTCGAGGATACCCAGAACATCGTGGTCGATTCCCTCAAGGACCTCAACACCCGCCTCGGCCAGGCCCGTGCCGATCGCATGAAGGCCGAGTCCGACTACAACCAGTACAAGCTCATCGGCGACAGCGATCCCAAGGCCCTGCTCTCCATCCCCAGCATCGCCAGCTCGCAGCTCGTCCTCGATGCCCAGCGCTCCGTGAACGATCAGCGCGGCGAACTCGCCGACCTGAGCCGTCGCTATCGCGCCGAGCATCCCAAGTACATCCAGGCCCAGAGCCGCCTGGCACAGTTGCAGGCCGATCTCGACAAAACCATCCTCCGCGTCGGCGGCGAGATGAAGACCGCCTACCAATCCGCCGTCGAGAACGAGCAGAAGATCGATGCCGCCCTCCAGCAGCAGGAGCAGGCCTCCTCGGACCTGAACAAGGTCGCCATCCCCTACACCCTCCTGACCCATAACGTTCAGGCGGACCGCGACCTCTACCAGTCCATCGTCACCCGCTTGAAAGAGACCGATATCACCAAGCTCATCGAGGCGCCCCCCTTCCGCGTGATCGAGAATCCCCGCGTCACCTCCAAGCCCGTCAGCCCCAAGATCCCGCTGGTCCTCCTCGCCAGCATCGTCTTCGGCTTCGGCATGGGAATGGGCATCTGCCTCCTCCGCCACTCGATGGATACCTCCCTCCGCACCGTCGAGGAAGCCGAGCATGCGCTCAACCTCCCCGTCGTCGCCGCCGTCCCCCGCCTCAAGATGTCCAAGGCCGCCGGCGCCTGGAAGGGCATGCCCACCATCAGCGAGCCCTACTCCGTCACCGCCGAGGCCTTCCGCTCCCTGCGCACCATGCTGGAACTCAAGGAGATCACCGACCGCCAGGTCCTCCTCGTCACCAGCGCCGGCCAGGACGAGGGGAAGACCTTCTGCTCCACCAATGCCGCCGTCGCCCTCGCCCAGCAGGGCTACCGCACGCTCATCATCGATACCGACCTGCGCAACCCCTCGGTTGCCAAGGCCCTTCACCGGCCCGATAGCAATCCCGGCCTCACGGATATCCTCTCCGGCGCCTGCTCGGTCGAGAAAGGCATCCAGCCCTGCGAAGTGGCCAACCTCTCGGTCATCACCGCCGGCGATGGCGCCCGCAACCCCTCCGAGCTGCTCGCCGGCGACAGGCTGGTGCGCTTCTTCAACGATCCCGCCCTGGCACGCTTCGAGCGGATCGTCCTGGATACCGCCCCGGTCAATGCCGTGAGCGACGCGCTCCACCTCGTCAAGTTCGCAACCACCACCTGCCTCGTCGTCCGCGCCGGCGCCACCCCCGCCAAGGCCTCCCAGCGCGCCTACGCCGCCCTGGTCGGCGCGCGCGTCCTCGATGCCGGCATCATCCTCAACTGCATCCCCATGATGCAGTACTACACCTACGGCAGCACGCAGGCCTACGGCAAACCCCTCCTCGCCGCCCGCTAAGCCAAACCGTAACCCAACCACAAACAAAGACGGGGCCCATAAAGCCCCGTCTTTTTTTGTCTCCACTCCCCTCTTCGCGACCTTCGGTTCAACCCGAAAACCGAAGTTGATCGCGGCGATCAGTCGCAATCTGCCGGCCGCGAAGCCCATTCGTCAGAGATCACCCTATCTTTGAATACGCGGATCTCCCCCTCAAGGGGCCTAACCGCTCAGCATCTTGCGCCATCTCCTCCCCGCCACCATCGGATTTCGGGTTCAAATCCCCCGCTCCCCGCCGTTCCTACAACTCAATAATCCCGTTCCGCACCGCGTACCGCACCAGGTCCGCCAGCGACCCGAAATTCATCTGCCGCATCACCGCCGCCCGGTGTCCCTCGGCCGTCCTCAGGTTCACCCCCAGCTTCTGCGCCAGCTCCCGGTTGCTGTCTCCCAGCGCCAGCCGCCGCACAATCTCCAGCTCATGCCCCGTCAACCGCCCCGGCGCCGTCCCCGGTTCAGCCTCGTGCTCCCGGCCCCGGCGGAGCAGCCGCGAGAAAATCACCTCCGAGACCTTGTTGGTAAAATACGGCTTGTGCCCCGCCAGCGCCCGGATCGCGTCCAGCAGGTGCGCGCGCGCGTCGGACTTGAGGATAAAGCTCTTCGCCCCGCTCGCAAAGGCCTCGCGCATCAGCTCGTCGGTCTCGATCCCCGTAAAGAGAAGCACCTCGCACTCCGGCAGCGCCGTCCGGATTTCCCGCGTGCATTCCAGCCCGTTCATCCCGGACATATTCACATCCAGGATCACCACGTGCGGGCTCAGCAGCCGCGTCTTCTCGACCGCCTCGGTCCCGCTCGACGCCGTCCCGCACACCTCCATATCCGGCTGCGCCGAGATAATCCTCTCAAGCCCGGCGCATACGATGTCGTGATCGTCGGCTACCAGGATTTTGGCGATCTTCGAGGCCGGCATCCCCGCGGGGGCCGGCATGGTGGAGTTCAGGGAAAGCGATGGCATTGCGATGCCATCTTAGTAAGCAGAAAAGGAGCCACCTCCTCCCACGATTCCTCGCGGCGCGGCCCGGCCCCCTCCCGCCCTCTCCTACATAGTACCCGCATCGCTAAATACGGCGGGCCAGCAGACGCGACCGCGCCGCTTCCTGCTCTACAGGGCTCAATGATTCTTCAAAGGGCAGTACGCTAGAATCTGTTACGAAAACCAAAGACGCATGAAAATGGCAATGGAAACCACTACCAACTTGAAGAAAACAACCCAGCCCAGCCTGGAAAGCTACTCGGTCCTCGTCGCGGATGATGACCGCACCATGGCCGACCTGCTCGCCACCAACCTCCGGCGCCTCGGCCACAAAGTCGCCGGCATCGCCTGGAATGGCAAGGAGGCGGTCGAACTCGCACTCAAAACCCGCCCCGATGTCGTCATCATGGACATCCACATGCCCGTGCTCGATGGCCTCCAGGCCGCCCGCGAGATCCTCGCCGCCCACCTCGTCCCCATCGTCCTGAGCACCGGCATGTCCGATGCCAGGTCCGTCCATCGCGCCGTGGATTTAAACGTGATCTCCTATCTCGTGAAGCCTTTCAGCCCCGCACAGTTGAAAGTCGCCGTGCACCTCGCCGTCGCCCAGTGCCGCGGGATCGCCATGAGGGATGCCGTTCCCAACGCATGAGAAACCATGCGCGACATTGCCCTGGACGCCCCACTTGAGGCGCCTGTCAGTCCCTTCGATCCCCTCGCCTTCCGCAAGCGGCGCAAGCGCTGGGCGGATAACGTCGCCAGCGATGCCGTCATCGCCTGCGCCGGCCTGGGAGATGGCCTCATCGCCTACGCCGCCCTCTGGATCGTCTCCCGCCTGGACCTCACCGGCACCGCCTCCCTGGTGCCCCTTCTCCACCGCGGCCACTCCTACGCCCTCTTCGGCGCGCTCACCTTCATCGCCGTCCTCTCCGGCGCCGGCACCTACAGCCGCCGCCGTCTCCTTCATCTGCAAAAAATCCTCGGCCGCCTCGCCCGGGCCATCCTCGTCTGGGCCGCGTTCTATGCCGGCTTCATCGCCCTGCTCGGCGGCATTTCCGCCGCCACCCTGCAATTTGCGCTCGGCACGGTCGGCCTCGCCGCCGTCGGGCTCATCGCCTGGCGCCTCCTCCTTCACCGCGTCATTAGCGAGGAGGCCATCGCCACCCACCTCCGCCAGCGCATCGTCCTCATCGGCTGGACCCCCGAGGCCGGCCGCCTCGCCCAGGCCGTCTGGCAATACCGCACCGACCCGTGCGAGATCATCGGCTACGTCGAACTCTCCAGCAGCCAGCAGCAGTGCGCCGCACCCGCGAATATCCCCTTCCTCGGCGGGCTGGAAGACCTGCCCCGCATCCTCGAGGAGCACGATATCAACGTCGCCTGGCTCTCCGATGTCAACCTCGAGGGGAGCCGCATCCTCGATCTCTCGACCCAGTGCGGCAAGGAGATGGTCGAGTTCAAGATCATCCCCTCCTACTTCCCCATCCTCGTCTCCGCCATCCATGTCGAGACCGTTTGCGGCACCCCCATCCTCGGCGTCGATAGCCTCCCGCTCAATCACTTCCACATCCGCTTCCTCAAGCGCATCATCGATATCGCCGGCTCCCTCATCGGCCTCTTCTTCGCCGCCCCCATCATCGCCCTCTTCTGCGCCATCGTCTACTGGGAATCCCCCGGCCCCGTCTTCTACCGCCAGACCCGCATGGGCCGCAAGGGCAAGCCCTTCCAGATCATCAAGATCCGCTCGATGCGCCTCGATGCCGAGAAAGCCGGCAAGCCGGGCTGGACCACCAGGGACGATCCCCGCCGCCTCCGCATCGGCGCCCTCATGCGCAAGTGGAATATCGATGAGCTGCCCCAGTTCTGGAACGTCCTCAAAGGCGAGATGAGCCTCGTCGGCCCACGCCCCGAGCGCCCCGAGCTCATCGAGACCTTCAAGCACGAAATCCAGTATTACAACACCCGCCACTCCGTGAAGCCCGGCGTCACCGGCTGGGCCCAGGTCAATGGCCTGCGCGGCGATACAGACCTCTCCGAGCGCATCCGGCACGACCTCTACTACATGGAGCATTGGAGCCCCCTCTTCGACCTCCGCATCATGTTCCTCACCTTCTTCCGCCACAAGAACGCCTGCTAATTCCCATGCCCGCCGCCTCTCTCCCGCCGCCCGCCGCCATCCTGGAAGTCTCCCCCGCCGCAATCCCCGCCTCCGAGGCGGAATCCGGCTCCGGGCACGTCCGGAAAAAGGCGTCGCGCGGCATCGGCTGGTCCAGCATCCAGCAGATCGCCAATAACGGCATGGCCTTCGTCACCTACGGCCTGCTCGCCCGGCTCCTGCCGCCGAAGGATTTCGGCCTCCTCGCCTTCGCCTCGGTATTCACCGCCTTTCTCCAGCTCTTCATCGAGCAGGGCATCGCGGATGCCGTCGTCCAGCGCGCCGAGACCCGCCCCGGGCATTTCAGCGCCGCTTTCTGGTTCAATCTCGGCGTCAGCACACTCCTGGCCGGCGGCCTTTCTCTCTTCGCCGGCCTTATCTCTTCCATGGTCCATACCCCCGGCCTCGCCGGCATCCTTCGCGGCCTGGCGCCCCTGCTGGTCTTTTCCGCACTCGGCGGCATCCACGCCTCCATCCTCAAGCGGCGGCTCGAGTTCAAGCTCCTCGCCATTCAGAACCTCGTCTGCACCATGGTCGGAGGCGCCGTTGCCATCATCTGCGCCTTCGCCGGCTTCGGCGTCTGGTCGCTTGTGCTCCAGCAGCTCTCCTACTCGGTCCTCTGCGCCATCATGCTCTGGTCCTCGGAGTCCTGGCGCCCAGGGTTCGATTTCTCCCTCGCCGATTTGAAGGACCTCGCCCCCTTCGCCATCCACATCACCTCCAGCGCCTTTCTCGATTTCTTCAATCGCCGCTCGGACGATTTCCTCATCGGCTGCTTCCTCGGCCCCGTGATCCTCGGCTACTACAGCCTCGCCTACAAGCTGCTGCTCACCTTCACCCGCCTCATCAATTCCCCCTTCAATAACGTCGCCTTCTCCGCCTTCTCCCGCCTGCAAGGCGATGCCGCCGAACTCCGCCGCTTCTTCGATCATCTCACCCGGCTGACCGGCGCCATCGCCTTCCCCGTATTCCTCGGCCTCGCCGCCATCGCTCCCGAGTTTCTCACCGCCCTCTTCGGCCAGCGCTGGCTCGTCGCCGCCCCGGTCCTGCGCATCCTCTGCATGGTCGGCATCCTCCACTCGGTCGCTTTCGTCCATGGCGCGCTCCTGCGCGCCGTCGGCCGCGCCAATTGGCAGATGTGGTTCACCCTCGGCGGCGCCCTCACCAATGTGATCGGCTTCTATTTCTTCGTCCGGTTCGGCGTCCTTTACGTCGCCGGCTGGTACGTCGCCAGCGCCTACCTTTGGCTCGCCGTCGATTTGGGGATGGTCCGCCGCGTTCTCCACCGTTCGACCCTCTCCTACCTGGCCGGGTTCGGCGGCGCGTTGATGAAGGGCCTCGGCGTCGTCGCCGCCGTCTCCGCCGCCCGCTTCCTCTGCCCCGCCTCCGCTCCCCTCTTCTGGCGCTTCACCGCGGAGGCCATCGCCGGCATCGCCCTCTTCGTCGCCACCAACCCAGCCCTCGCTCTCAATCCCCTCGGAGCCATCCGGGATATCGCAAAATAATGAATACCACCGAAGCCAGCCGCATCCTCGTGATCTCACACCTCCCGATCATGCCCGCCACCGCCGGAAACCGAATCCGCGTCTGGGCATTGATGAACAATCTCCGCGCGCTCGGCCACGACGTCTGGTTCATGGGCCTCGGCCTCAAGCCGGACGAGGAACAGGCCATTCGCAAAGCCTGGGGCGATAACCTGCATATCGTCCCCCACGTCAGCGTCCGCCACGCAAAGCCACGGCTCAACGGCCTCAAGCGCTGGATGCTCGACCGCGCCGTCGGCGAAGGCTGGATCAAGCCCGACCTCGACTATCGCATCTGGCCGCACTGGGAAGAGGCGTTCAAGAAATTGGCCGCCCGGCAGAAGTTCGACATCGTGATCGTCGAATACGTCTTTTACTCAAAGGCCCTCCTCTACTTCGAAGGCGCCATCAAAGTCATCGACACCCACGACGTCTTTACCGACCGCGCCCAAAAAATGGCCGCCCGCAACATCAAGAGCCACTACTGGAGCCTCTCCCGCCAGGATGAGGCCCGCGCCCTCGAGCGCGCCGATGCCATCATCGCCATCCAGAAGCACGAGGCCGCATTCTTCGATGAATTGACCGGCCACAAAAAGCGCGTCCTCGTCGTCGGCCACACGGTCGCCCTGCGGCCGCTCCCGGCGGCAGATCCCGCGAGCCAGAATCTTCTCTTCGTCGGCACCAGCTACGCCGCAAACGTCGACGGCATCCGGAATTTCATCGAGAACACGCTTCCGCTCGTCCGGCAAAAATGCCCCGGCGTGAAGCTCCTCGTCGCGGGATCGGTATGCGGCGGCCTCAAGCCAGGCACACCGGGCGTCGAATTGATGGGCGTGGTCGATAGTCTCGACGACGCTTACCGCCAGGCCGCGATCATCGTAAATCCCGTCCTCGCCGGCACAGGCCTCAAGACAAAGACCGTCGAGGCCCTCGGCCATGCCAAGCCCCTCGTCACCACCGCCTGCGGCGCGGAGGGGATCGAAGATGCCGCCGGCTCCGCATTCCTCATGGCCGATGAGCCCGCCGCCATCGCCGGCCATCTCTGCCGCCTCATCCAGGACCCCCCCGCCGCCGCCGCGCTCGCCGCCCGCGGCTTCGCCTTCGCCACCGCGTGGAACGAGGCGCAGTTGGAAGTGCTGCGCCACCTCCACGAGCGCCCGCACACCCCCGCCCCCCCGCAATCCCTCTCCGAGCCTCAATCTCTCGCCCGCGGCTGATCCATGCGCATCCTCGCCCTTCCAGCATTTAAAAACCGGCGGGAGAACCCCTACAACGCCGCACTTTACACCGCCCTTCGGGATATCCCCGGCGCCACAGTCGCGGAGTTCACCAACCGCCGCGCCCTTCTCGAGCGCTGGGATATCCTGCACATCCATTGGCCCGATACCCCCCTCCATCGCCCAAGCGCATTCCGGGCCGCGCTCTCCTCCTTTTTGCTCATCGTCCGGCTGCTCTGGGCGCGGCTGCTGGGCGCAAAGATTATTTGGACCGTCCACAACCTCCGCTGCCATAACAATGCGTGGCCCCGCGTGGAAAAGTTCCTCTGGAAAGCCTTCGTCCCCCTCGTTCACGCCTCGATCCACCTCAGCAACTCCGGCAGAGAAATGGCCCTCGCAACCTTCCCCGGCCTGGCATCAAAGCCCCACTCCGTGGTCCCCCACGGGCACTACCGCGGCTGCTACCCCGATGCCGCGGACCGCGCCGCCGCCCGGCGCGCGCTCGGCATCGATGGCCAGGGCCCCCTCCTCGCCTTCGTCGGCCAGATCAAGGCTTACAAAAACACCCCCGGCCTCATCCACGCCTTTCTCGAGGCCGCGCATCCCACCGCCCGCCTCCTGATCGCCGGGCGCCCCGGCGATGCCGCCATCGAGGCAGAGCTTCGCGCACTGGCCGGCGGCCACCCGCGCATCCATCTCCACCTCGGCCTCATCCCGGATGACCGCATGCACCTTTACCTCAATGCCTGCGACCTCGTCGTCCTCCCTTACCGCGAGATTCTCAACTCCGGCTCCGCCATCCTCGCTCTCTCCTTCAATCGCCCCGCCCTCGTCCCCGCCCGCGGTGCCATGGCCGAGCTGCGCCAGCTTGCCGGTCCCGACTGGGTCCACACCTACGAAGGGGGCATCCTCACCGGCCCCATTCTCCTCGATGCGCTCCAGAGAGCCACCGCCCCCTCCCGTCCCGCCGAGTGCGACCTCTCCGCCCTCGGCTGGGCCTCGGTCGCCGCCGGCACCCACGCCGCATACTCCGCCGCCCTCCGGCGTGGCACGGCATCCGCTTATCCTGAACGAGTCCTGGCCTGATCCCGATATCAAATACCCACTCATGAACGCCATCAGCACACCCCTCAGCGCGCCCGCCTATGAACCGCAGCAGGAACGGCTCGGCCTCCTGCATCGCGGCATCGCCATCGCGCTCATGGCCATCCTGCTCGTCTTCCTCTCGGTGTTTGTCTGGCAGATCGAGCCGAAAATCGGCATCTTCATGGCCGCCTTCTGCTTCTTCTTCGGCGGCAGGCGCCTCCTCAGCCCCGTCATCTGGCCCCTCATCGCCATGATCCTTTACGGCACGGCCCTGAACATCTTCTTCCCCGGGCCGAAACCCGATCTCGGCCTCCTCATTACGCATCCCATCTACGTCCTGGACTGCGTCCTCCTCGCCGCCCTCGCCCTCGGAGGCCAATCGTTACGGCGCCAATACGCCCTCCTCCTCGGGATCCTCGCCATCAGCGTCGTCGGAGCCGTGGGGGACTGGACCGGACATGACATGACGGCATTGCTCCCCTTCCCCCTGCCCGATGATGACATCAGCAGCGGCCTCCTGCTCCAGCAGACCGGCGATGTCCTCCGCATTCGCGGCTTCTTCACCGAAGCCGGCGTGCTCGCCGCCGTATCCATCGGCTCCGCCACCATGCTCGCCCTCGGCGCCGCCGTCCTCATCCATCTCCGCGCCCGCCTCCAGTATGCTTGGATCGGCCTCCTCGGCGCCCTCACCTTCGGCGGCGTCATCGTCTGGATCACGGTCACCAAGTCCGGCTTCGTGATGATCGCCGCCGGCTGCGTCGGTTTCGTCGGGGTCCTGGTTTGCTCGCGCAATTCCAGCTACCGCATGCTTGCCGTCGCCGTATTGGCGGCGCTCTTCCTCGGCGGCGCCGCCTTTCTCAGCTTCGGCCCGCCCATGCTCACCGGCTACCTTCGCGGCGAGATTTCCGCCGCCGTCGATCCCACCGGCATGACGCCCGATGAAGTCGCCGGCCACTCCGGTACCATCACCCGTTACAAATGCTGGGAATTGGCCTTCCTCAGCGTTCGCAAGTATCCCCTCGGCGTCGGCGTCTATGGCCTCGGCAGCGTCATCCAGGATGGCCAGGTCAGCCTCAACCGCGAGATGCGCTACTTTTTCAATCGCGATAACTTCGGCCTCAAGAACGGCCTCGCCAATCTCATCGCCCAGGATGGCCTCGTCGGCGTCGGCCTCCTCGCCTTCTGGATATTCGTCTCCTTCCTCGTCCCCATCCGCCATTTGCTCGCCGATGGCTCCAACGATAAAATCCTGATCGCCGGCATCTACGGCGCCTCCGCTCTCTCATCCCTGGTCTTCCTCTTCTCCTGCGAACTCTATCCCTCCTTCGCATTCGTCCTCGTCCTCAAGTTCCACGCAGACGCCATCGCCCAGGCCTGCCTCCCGGAAACCGACGAGGCTCCCGATGAAGCCATGGAACTGATCGGCTGAGCCGTGGAATACTCCGTCGTCATCCCCACCCACAATCGGCCGGACCTCGTCGTCCGCGCCATTCGCTCCGTTTACGCGCAGAGCCGCCCGCCCACCGAGGTCCTCGTCATCGACGATGCCTCCCAGCCCCCGCTCACCCTCCCCCCGGACCTCGCCGGCCCCCCCACCCGCATCATCCGCAATCAGCAGCCCGCCGGCGGCGCCGCCGCCCGCAATATCGGCCTGAGCGAGGCCCTCACCCCCATCGTCGCCTTCCTCGATGATGATGACGAGTGGCTCCCCGCGAAAATGGAAATCCAGCTCGCCTGGCTCGCCGAGAATCCCCGCGCCGCCCTCGTCACCTGCGGCCACATCCGCTGCGAGGGCGGCCGCCAGTACCACGAGGTCTTCTCCCGCGACTTCGTCGAGCGCTACCGCCAATACGACAACTTCTTCGGCTCCTTCTCCTACCTCGTCATCCGCCGCCAGCTTCCCGCCATCCTCCTCGATCCCCTGCTTCCCGCCCTCCAGGATTGGGACTTCGCCCTCCGCCTCACCCGCGGCACACCCTTCGGCGTCATCGAGCAGCCCCTCGTCAAATATCACGCGCACGACCTGCCCCGCATCACCAACCGCGCCGGCAATCACCTCCGCGGCCTCCGCCGCTGCTTCCTCAAGCACCGCTTCCATCTCTCCGCCGATGCCCGCCGCTGGCTCCTCGGCCGCGTCATTTTCGAGCGCTCCCGCGCCATCCCCTCCCCGCGCAAGCGCATCGCGCGCGTCCTCCTTTCCATCTCCCTTGCCGCCCGCTGCCACGTCCCATTGGTCATGAAACTCCGCGTCATCGGCCGCCGCGCCGCCAGCCTCTGCATCTCACCCGCCGCCGTCATCGCCATCCGCAGCGCCCTCATCGCCGCCTGGCAGCGCATTCGCCCCCTCCCCCCCTCCGCCCGCGTCACGCCCCTCCCC
>Ga0116230_10006720_pt1 | contig 11344 bp, 9 predicted proteins | sample S1TSphfallax_3_FD_88678 | JGI IMG/M metagenome (GOLD analysis project Ga0116230, IMG submission 88678) | Host-associated microbial communities from peat moss isolated from Minnesota, USA - S1T2_Fd - Sphagnum fallax MG | ecosystem: Host-associated > Plants > Peat moss > Unclassified | place: USA...
ACACAACCTAGGTATTTTTAAGGATTATGTAAAGGTTGATTAAACTAATTAAAAGCTATCTATATAGGTTACCTAAGTTAAATTATATAAAATATATAAGGGTTATGTAGAAGCTACCTAGGGGTGTACCTAAAGGATGCCGAGGTATATCTAAAAGCTACCTAGGCTACTTAAGGTACCTAAAGGCTATTTAAACTAACTAAAGTACCTATGGGCATATTTAAGGGACAGTGTAACTACTTAAATTAATTTGCATACCTAAGGACCTTAGTAAGAATTATTTAGGATACCTAGGGCCTACTTAAGGTACTTAAGATACTTAGGAGTGTACTTAAAAGGGTGAAATTTTGATTGGGTGGTATCACAAAATACATCACACTATGCATCAAACTTTAACAAAATATATAAAACGTTTTTAAAAGGGTTTTCTTTTTTTTTGGTAAATACATTAACTAGGTTTTAAAGATTTTGAAATTTTAGTTAATTGAAAAATACTTTGATTTTTGGTGTTCCTTATCATTTCTTTAATCAAAACGTTTCAAGGATATAGATATGTTCCTTGAATTGTTTGGTCATAAACACTTTTCATGCATATTTTGGGGATTTTTTGATGTATAATTTTCAAAGGTATTTTAGATGGTATTCTATTTGAAAATGTTATTAGATAATTAATTGAATATAGTTATGAATTTCCAAAGCTCATGTTCATGATTCATTAGAGGCCAACAAAAATTAAGAATACAAATTTGTAACAATTCTCCCCCATTTTCATTCCAATAAAAACTTAAGGCCATATACTTTGACAAGCAACAAATAAACATGAGCAAAAAATAAAATAAAGCATTAAAATATTAAAGCAAAGGGTTCAAGAATATTTTGCTAATTTTGTTTCCTTAACCATTCCTTTTTATGGTACCACCCATCATCCTTTCACCATCAGGTACCTATACTTAGGGTACTCAAGGTACCTAGGGTAATAGGGCTTGCCTAAGCTACCTAAGGGAGTACCTAGAGGCTACCCAACTTCTTAGGGTACCTAGGAGTTTAGATGGGCAAGATTTTCAAAGGCCAAAAGCTTGATCAGGGTGCATACAAAATAAACAGAACATTCTTTAGCAAAGGTCAAGCAGCAATGGGGCAAACTACAAGAAAATCTAGTCACATCAGCTTCGTGTATATGCATGGTTAGAATGCCCACGATCTTTGATTTGCATATCGCACTCCAATCACCCTCATAACGAGGCTGTTACTCAAATGGTAGAGAGTGACAATGAGCTGATATGACTGATACCAATAATGCTACACAAATTGTCTAATTGTGTTTGATCACACTGCCTGGTCATGGCGAAGGAAATTTTGTCAAAAGATGAGAGTTTCATGGGGAGCTCAGAGACTGAGGACATGAAATGGATTGTACCCATGCAGTCAGAAAGCAACTGACAAAAAAAATTTATAGCTCTACAGTAAGTCTTCGAGCTCCAGTGCCACTGGCATTGCCTAGGCTCAGCCCATGCATTGTATCATCAAGCTCAGATGTACCATGCTTAGTTATATCATACTTCTCTCCATCACCCCATAGAGCATATGCCTCCTCACCATGGACTGCATCATCCCCAATGAGCAAGTCTTCTTCAGACATTCGCAATGGCATGAAAATCCGAATTGCAACTAGAATGATGCTTGTGATTATTACATTCCAGCCCACAATAAAAAAAGCTCCTGCAATTTGCTTGCCAAATTGGGCTCCTCCCACTCCACCATAGAAGGCACCTGGATAAGATTCCACCCAAAAACTTCCCCTTTGAAAGTTGATACTTGTATAGATAGATAGATCACAGATAATCTACAAGAGAAAATCAACAGCCACTAATAAGAGGCTAAACACATTACCTTGTTCATTGGTGACTGAAAGGAAATAGTTGCAAAGGGTGGGTTCTGCAAAAAGACCCACAAGAGAACCTCCTAAGAACCCTGCCACCGCATGTGTGTGGAAGACACCTAGTGTGTCATCCACACTCTGTAGTAGCCACCAGCGCTTGTGCACCACCATCATTGTGAACCACGGAACACTCCCAGACAAAATCCCCAATATTATAGCTGCCCATCCCTGGACCACACCTGTAAAAAATTTTAAAGTACACATTCATTACCAAATGTTTGGTCCTCAATTCCATGTTGCCTTCACTGATAAAGCACCAATAACCTGTCAAAAGTCACCCACAGCATTTGATGCAATAAAGCTACATAAACAAATGTTACAAGAATAGCATGTATCAATAACACCAATACACCACAGATTTTACATGGTACTTGTAACATTAAGATCTGGGGTGGCAGATTATGTCATTTTCTTCCACATTACATGACATAATCTTCTGGCGATGACCATACACTTGTAATAATGACCAAAATGTGTCTATTGAGCATGATTATTTTTAAATCATTGAATCTGCCACCTCAGACCTTATTAATGTCATGGAACGGTCTTACCCTCGCCCATTGTGTTTTCGGGTGCATTGCCTAGCTCACCCTGACAGGTTCACCTGGCACCTTACCCAACAAAACATGCACAGGGGCTTGACCATTCCATGTACAAAAATTGTTGTCAACATTCCGGAGTGTTGTTGGTTCTAGAACACAAAGTCTTTTTTTTCAAACAAGAAAGAAATTCTGCAGCAAAAGACCCTTTACCTGCTGCAGGTGTGATGACAACAAGACCAGTGATCATTCCTTGGACTGCACCAATTACAGATGGCTTGCCAAACACCAGGACATCTAAGCTTGTCCACATCAGCAAACTCGTGGCTGCACAGATGTTGGTGTTGATGACTGCAATCGAAGAGTCGATGTTGGCAGAGTAGGGATCGCCTCCATTGAAGCCAGCCCAGCCCATCCAGAGAAGCCCTGCACCTGCCAACATGAGCAGAACATTGTTGGGTGGAAATCGCTCCCGATCCTTAGTCAACCTTGGCCCTACCTGCAAAAATCTCTCCACACAGCACAGAGCCTTGAGCATTGCACATATGGTCAACTAGATATTAACCAGATTACCCAACACCACTGGACCCATTCCCATCTGTGTATGCAGCTTGAACCGGTGCAAGCATCAGCTATCTCCAAGAACATGTCCCAATTGAACTATTATGCCAAAAATTGCAAATTCAAACCCATTTGCAATCATATCCTGTAACACTGGACATGAGACAGTCTTCCAAATTTTTTGGGAGTTCCTCAAGTGGACCTTTACAAATCCAAAGTTGTGGCAAGCCCAGCTTGTTGTTGACAACCAGAGATAATTTTTCCAGGATATATACTACCATGCAAAATCCAGATTGTGCATACAACATTACCTTAGCAGACATTCAAGCATGACTACTGATCAAAATTGTCTCTTCATCATCAGCAATATTGTCCTAAGTTCTGGTCTCCTTTTCAGAGGTGGACATATAAATTTCACAATTGCTTGAGAAGTGAAAGCTCCTCAGCTGCAGGGCATGTGAATCACAAGGCAACTACTTGCAATGTAGCTGCCATGTGAGAGCTTCTCATGTGCACAACAACAGCTCTGGATATGCAATTTCGAACACTTTGTAGATACCCTTGAAACTTTTCAATCAGATTAGAAACTGTCTTGCCACTCCTTCTTGGGATCATTGCAAACATTGATTTCATTTGTTTCTAGAGCTTCAAAAATGCAAGTCCATGCGTTGCCGAGCCCTAAATATACTTCGCAAGGAGGAGGAATTTACCTAGCGCTGCAGCATACATGTTCATGACAAATGAGAAAGACTTACCCAATAAGCAGCTACGAAGCCAGCAACCCCAGAGGAGAGATGGATCACGTAGCCACCAGAGTAATCTATAACACCCCATTGGAACAAAAAGCCGCCACCCCACAAACTGAAGGCGCCCACAGTATACGAGAAAGTGAGCCACAGCGGCACAAAAAGCATCCAGGCGCGGAAATTCATTCTACCCAACACGGAACCCGCCAGCAGCACCAGCGTGATGGCGGCGAAGACGAACTGAAAGTAAACCATAGTGGCCATGGGGTACAAAGGCATGATGGCGCTAGTTTCCACACTCCCATCATGGTGATGAACGACAGTGGAAGGCAAATCCGCCTGCGACAAGAGCGTCTTGTATGAGAGCACAGTCCCAGCTTTCCCCCAGAAGGGCAACAACTTCTCCCCGAAAGACATCTTGTATGCCCATACAACCCAACACAGCAAAACCGCCGCGAACGCGTAGAAGGCCATGAATGCAGAATTCACAGCCCATTTCTTCTTCACGATACTACCATAGAGAATCACGAGACCCGGCACGCTCTGTAGACCTACAAGCGTGGCTGCTATCATCTGCCATGCATTGTCTCCCTTATTCAGCCAATCTGGAAGTGCACCTCCAGTGTTATTGTATGCGGATGGCACTTGTCCTCCCGGGGTTGCATCCATCGCTGCAAAAAAAAGGGGAAAAAAAACACCACCAGTCGCTACTGCAGTTCTCAACAGTGATTCTTCCTCAACCCCCTAGTACCACCCAATACTAGACTCTCCCTAAACTTGCAACTTCCATACAGTCTATATCTTTACATGAATTGCTTCATTCTGTGCACAAAGGTTATTTGTTTCACTCTTTCTTCAGCGAGCCAGCGAGCTCCACTGAGAAGGAGAAAACCCATCGTCATCCAAGCTGAATAACAACGACAAACCACTTCTGTGAAACCCAAGAGAGGCGCAAAGCAGAGCAGAGCAGAGAGGCAGCAACTAACTGTAGGCTGCATTTTCAAACTGGAAGCTCATCAGACTCTCTCTTGTCAGAGCAGTTGGGGAAGTAGTTGGCTGATTTTCCAAATTAGATTTTTGCTATCTGAAGAGACCTTGATGCCTTTTACTCCGGCCAGCTTTCCTGGATTTGCATCCCCCCCTTTTCTCTCTCTCTCTCTCTCTCTCTCTCTCTCTCTCTTCACCCGGGATCCCCATTATTAAAGAAGTAATGTAGAGCTTCGAGGAGGACACAACTCTGCACAGATCTGACCCCGAAATCTGACCTGTTTGCTGAATCCTGATCTTTGACGACAACCCAATTTTAGGTAAGGAACTAGGAACTGCACATCAATCTGCAGATCGTAACGAATACCGACCTGTGTAAACTCTACAGTAGACTTGACTGATTTAAGAAAGCGTTTGGTAGTAGTAAGAGAGAACCCCCAGCGTTTCTTTAGGAAGTGATTCTGGAGGTTTCAGTCGCCAGAAGTGAGGGGAGGGGGGGAAAAAAAATGGGTAAAAATCGCCAGATTCATGTATTTTGATTTCATAATGTAACCCAAAAAAAGTATAGAAGGATGATTAAACATTTGTACGTTGTTTGTGATTTGAAGTCAGATTTTGATCAATCTTCCTAATAGAAGAATGAATGATTGCCAGTTTCCTACTACCATCTTCCTATCGATGATCGCCAGTTCAGCGACTCATCACAAATATGACAAAAACAAACCCCTGGAGAGAACCTCGCTAGTTACTCAGCTGCCTGCCAAAAAAGTCTATTTTGTTTTTATGGCTATTATTCCGTGAGGGAGAAGAGACAGAGAGAGAAAGGCGGGGAGAGAGGACGCTCAAAAGTTTGATTTGACGAGAGAGTGAGTGAGTGGGCGCGTGCGAGAAGCGACGAGAGGACGGCGCTCGCTCTCTGACTGACGGCACGACAACCCACGGCTGCACGTGTTAACATGCGCTGTGGATTTTGGCGGGACTTGTCGCCGATTGGCGCGAAATGGGCTTTGTTTCCGGGACTCTCTTGCACTTGGAACGGTCTGCGGGAAGAAATTTTGCCTATTTTAGCCGCTACAATTCGCCCTCCGCCAAGTTTGCAGCTCTGCTTCCAAATCTAGTTTGCTACTACCTACCTTCTTCCCAGGGAAGGGAGCGTTGGTTCGCCCCACCCCCCACATTCCAGGACTCTGGAGATTCTCATCTTTTTATTGCCTCTCCCTCTCCTCGCAAGGAAACATTTTGCAACCAAAGTAAGACTAAGCTTTCATTTGCTCACGCTCACATTTTTGTCTTAAATACCCAACCTTTTCTTGTGTGTAGGGTAAGTAAGTAAAGGCAAAGGCCAGGGACATTAGGCCCACATGAGGCACAGCTGAAGCGGGCCCAATTCTGGTAATGCTCACAGCTGAGAACCCCTTACATGGTGTAGAAATTGAAGGTTTTTGTTTTTCCTGAAAAATCCTACCATGATACTTAGCAGCTACCCACCCCTATCATGGCAAAAAGTTTTATACCAATGCCATGGCATTTCAGAAAACAGAATGCCCACACGATGGAGGTAGGCAGCATTTCATTTTCTGAAATGCCCTCCAAGTTCTTATATGTGTGTTCCTCCAAACACACTATGAATCCCTTCCTACCTGAGGTTTTTATGTTCACATATTGCCTATCTTTGATCAAATTTGAAAGCTTATCCAGAAGTCGTGGCATACCCAATTTCAAAGGAACTTGATTTGAAAACCCTTTTGTGAGAAGATTGCGGCTTCCCATCCTTTGACCTCTTTGAACAATATGCTTTCTTTGATGAAGAGGGGTGGAAACATCTCAATTTGCGATCCATGTTGGCAGGAGAAAGTTCGATATATTTTGTGAACAACTACATGTCACATTTGAGGAAAAGGTTTGTCACCTTACATGACATCATTTCATAACTATTAAGATCTGTTTTTGTTTCAATAAGAGAATGTCAATTAGAAAAATGTATCGACATCCTCTTTCATGTGGATGTGCCTTTCAAATAATCACTTTTGTGTTTTGTTTTGATTCGTTGTCTATCAAGGTGAAAGCTTTCATCAAAAGTATATTGCAAGTGTCTTGAAGGAATTGGAAGAGGAAAATGTAAGCTTCAACAAATCAAAGTGATCTATTATATGTGCATTTCATTATCGTTTGGATGTTACATCTAAACATGATTAATTAAATAAATTTGAAGTTCTACAACTGTGCACCAAATTTTCAATAAGTTATATGTGGCATGTAGGCATGTTTGAATGGGTTATTGAACCCTTCACAATGTTTTTTGTTTTAATGGCACATGAGGTTTAACAAATGTAAGGCAGTTGTGAACTCCACACTTGGTCTACAATTATTTTAAAAGTATATTGGAGCGCAAGTATTGACTTAATGAAGAGGTTGCATAGTGGGTAATAGATGTCACTCATGTGGGACAATCTCAACATGTTTTTCAAGATGGGTGGTGCCTAGTGATGAATAGGGGAATTTTGAATAGTTATATTTGCATATGTTGTTTTTGATGTCTATTCCAATGTATTCCATAGTGGACTATTGGGAATTTCATTTTGAAATTGATATTTAATTACAATCTAAATATAAACTTCATATCTTATTGATGGAAACATATGAGGATGACTCGCTAGCACATCGTTTAAGAGATGTTTGACATTACAAGATATTTAGTATGCATTTTTTTCCCATTTAAGTCTATTTTTAGCCATGAAATTGTGAAGATATTTCATCATGTCGTTGTGAAGTGTTTTCTCTACAATTTGTAAATATGTGATATAGGTCTACGTAATTCAAGTCCTTGGTTCAATGATAAATTTGGATTTCCTATTATGGTGCATCTAATTATTAAAATTGAATCTATGTGATCTTAGTCTATGTAATTCAAGTCCCTAGTTTAATGATAAATTTAGATTCCAATGTTACCATTATGGTGGATTTAATGATTAAGATTGAGTTTATGTGCATGTAACAATACCCTGGTATTAATCTAAACCACACGCATTTAGAATACAAATTACAATCACGACAGTGGTGGCCTTAACACTTGGGGATGACACTTCATGATCTAGTTAGAATTAACAAGAGGCGACCATTGATGATCCATCAACCTCCCAAGTAAACATTCATTTCAACCTTGACCCATAAAATTAACAAATGAATCAAAGCAGAATCACTATGGTGTGTTCTTTCATAAAACCCACATTAGATTAATAACCACATTAGGCATTGGCACAACATGATGGTAGTATTCATTTTCATAATTAAGGTTTATTGCACTCATAGAAATCTTGAAATTTCCAACCATCATTTTTGCAATTACATGTGACTATGTGTCATTTGTGACTATTCTTGCAATTACTAATTACTTTTGAGATTTTTACAACTAGCTTGTAACAAAATTACAACTATTATAAGTTTCACTTCCCATATGAATGGTTTTTAGTTGTATTTTCATTTGAGAATAAGATAGTAAATCCCATTATTTGCAGTACAAACTAAAAGTTGGTTGCAAGTAATTTAACATAGTTTTATTAAGAGTATATTAAGGATATGTTATTGGTACATCTTTATAATTGTATTAAAGTTGTATTTCATATATATTAATGACATATCACGACTAAGGTTTAAAATATTTATTAGGTTTAATATTAAAATTGTTCAAATAAATTAAGAGTATATTAAGGTTATTACTATTATATTAAAGGTGTTCCACATTTATTAAACTTTTATTAATAGTATAATCATGGCTAAATTAAAGGTGTCAAACATTAGCCAAACTTTAATCAAGATTTAATGAAGGTTTAACAAAAAATTTGTTTAGTTTAATTCAATTTTATTTAGTTAATGTGTAACCAATTAAGTTTGATTCATCCAAATTTTAATCAAGTTTTACCAAATATTTAACCAAGTTCTAATTCAGAAAAGGTTTAACCAAGTTTTAGTTTAACTAATTGTTAACAAATTTGAATTTAGTCAAGGTTTCATTAAGTTTGAATTTCATTAAGGTTTAACCAAGTTTTAGTTTCACAAAGGCTTAACCAAGTTTTAATTTAGCCAAGGTTTCACCAAGTTTAGTCAATTTTTAATTTCACCAAATTTTAACCAAGTTTTAATTTTTCCAAAAGTTTGCCCAAAATTTAATCAAATGTTAACCAATTTTTTGTTTTGCAAAAAATTAATTAACGTTTAATCATGTTTTAACCATGTGTAAATTTAAACAATTTTAACCAAGGTCAATTTTCTTTAATTTCGCCAAAGTTTTAAAAATGTTTAATAAAAATTTAACCTAGGTCCCATATGGCGTATTTTGTTTAAACACAAATGTAATGTGGGTTTAACCTAGGTGCAATGTAGGTCACTTTGATTAGTAGGGTAGGTTCATTAATAAGTAGTAGGTTAGGCTAGATATTAACTGATAGGTAGTACTTTAAATTAAGAAACTTAAAGTAGGTAAGTAGGTAGGTAGGCAAGTAGTCATTTTAAGAGGACCTTATCTTAATTTGGAATTATAAAGTTTATCATGAACATCTATTTTTATAATTTACAACATTAAAAAAAATGATACAAGACATGGGATAATGTTTTTGGTTGTACCCCAATTGTAGATTAGTTTGCAACTAACTTGTGACTATAAAATTTATTCCATTTTTTTTGTTTTCCATTTCTTTTCAATATTGTAAACTCTATTAAAATGTGCATTTGAGACATTGAAAACACACAAATGACATTGAAAATAAATGTCACTTAAGATGAGTGAATAAAAAAACATGACCCTAAAAGTTAAACCTTTTTTTTTAAATCAACTTACTAACCTACCTACCCACCTACATAAATTGAATTTTAAATTCTTTTATTTTTAATCTTTCCCATTATGCCAAATCACAATTAAATGTGATTGGTGCACATTGAACACCCCTAGATTGTCAAGTTGGATGAATGAAATAAAAAGGGTTATTTAAATTTCAAATTTTTAATTTCCATATCTCTTTACATATGGCAATATGTAGTTAATGGCATTGTAATTGTAAATAGTGATAGATATTTATAAATAATTATACAATAAAAAATGAAATATACATTTGAATGTGTATTCATCCATGGGAGATTTGTTGATGTCATGTTTAGATAATATTTGTAGCTACATGTTGGGTATGATTACACTTATTCAATTAATAAATTATTTTGTTATGGTAAGAATCCATGATTAATTCGTAATTTGAACTTAAAATCACAAAATGGGGTTTTTTTAATAGTGTTAAGATTAATGTTCTAAATAATTATTAAGGAAACCCACAATAATATTAAGGATGCAAGAATGTGGATTGACTACTACAAAAGTGGGGTGCAATTTACTAGCTTAAATCACTATGGGACCTTAAAAATGAAATAACTTTATTGCATTTTACTGATTTCACCCTAGTGAAAGTTATTTCACTATAATATCACTATGTAAACATCATGTTTCGTTACTACTTATCATAATACACTACTATAATTTATTATAGTAAATATTTTTTTTTTGTTTTTAAAATATTCTATTTATGCTTCTTTATAATATACCTTATATTATTTTTAGTTATTTTATTTGAAATTAATATATATTATTTCAAGTTACACTTTAAATTATTCAAGGTCATTATACTTTATGTTATTATAAATTATTTTATCTTAAGTATACTAACTTAAAATAATTTAAAATAAAATATAATGACCTAAAGTAAGAATAATTTAGAATAGAAAATAATAACCTATGAAAAATAATTTAAAATACCCTACAATATAATAACTACTAGTAGCCTCTAATATTATAACATAGAATATCCAATAATAATTTATATAAAAAAAATCACCAATAGTTGTAATATAACATATAATAACCAATAATAATTTATAATACAATAACCATTAATAAAATAACCACCAATAACCACTAATATAATAACAATTAATAACCACCAATAGCCATTAATATAAGAACAATTAATAACCACCAATATCTAATAACAAAATATCCAGCAATAACCATTAATATAATAACCACCAATAGCCACTAATATAATAACAATTAATAACCACCAATATTTAATAACAAAATATCCAGCAATAGCCATTAATATAATAACCACCAATAGCCACTAATATAACAACAATTAATAACCACCAATATATAATAACAAAATATCCATCAATAACCATTAATATAATAACCATCAATAGCCACTAATATAATAACAATTAATAACCACCAATATCTAAAAACAAAATAACCACCAATAAACATTAATATAATATCAATTAATAAGCACTAATATCCACCAATAGAATAGCCAACAATATTATAATCATTAATAAGCACCAATAGAATAGCCAACAATATTATAATCATTAATAAGCACCAATATCCACCAATAGAATAACCAACAATATTATAATTATTAATAAGCACCAATATCCACCAATAAAATAACCAACAATATTATAGCCATTAATAAACACCAATATCCACCAATAGAATAACCAACAATATTATAGTTATTAATAAACAT
>Ga0116230_10006721_pt1 | contig 11344 bp, 11 predicted proteins | sample S1TSphfallax_3_FD_88678 | JGI IMG/M metagenome (GOLD analysis project Ga0116230, IMG submission 88678) | Host-associated microbial communities from peat moss isolated from Minnesota, USA - S1T2_Fd - Sphagnum fallax MG | ecosystem: Host-associated > Plants > Peat moss > Unclassified | place...
ACCGCGGTCGGCGAGACCAAGGGCTACGACTACAGCCGCACCGTGAATCCAACGCGCGTCGCGCTCGAAAAGCAACTCGCCTCACTCGAAGACGCCGCCTACGGCTCGGCGTTTTCGAGCGGCATGGCCGCGACCGCGGCGATCCTCAATCTGCTCTCCGCCGGCGATCATGCGATCGTGACGGACGATCTCTACGGCGGCACGTATCGTCTCTTCTCGAAGGTGCTCGTGCGCTACGGTCTCACATTCACGTATGTCGATATGAGCGACCTCGCCGCCGTGCGCGCGGCGATCCAGCCAAACACGAAACTCTTCTGGATCGAAACGCCGACGAACCCGCTGCTCAAACTGATCGACATCGCGGCGGTCGTCGGACTCAAATCGACCGGATCCGTCGTGGTGGTCGATAACACGTTCGCCTCACCCTATCTGCAATCACCGCTTGCGCTCGGCGCGGACATCGCGATGCATTCGACCACGAAGTACATCGGCGGCCACTCCGATGCCGTCGGCGGCGCCGTGCTCACCAACGACTCCGCGATTCACGATGTCGTCAAGTTCCACCAGAACGCCGTCGGCGGCGTGCCGGGGCCGATGGATGCCTGGCTCACCATGCGCGGCGCCAAGACGCTGGCGATCCGCATGCGCGAACATGAGAAAAACGCCCGCGCCATCGCGGATTTTCTCGTTTCACGCGACGATGTGGACAAGGTGTACTATCCCGGCCTTGCTCGTCACCCGCAACACGAACTTGCGAAGCGCCAGATGCGCGGCTTCGGCGGGATGGTCTCGTTCACGTTGCGCGGTCCGGAATCGCGGGCGCTCGAATTCGCCAAGCACACGAAACTCTTCAGCCTTGCCGAAAGCCTCGGCGGCGTGGAATCGCTGCTCTGCCACCCCGCGCGCATGACGCACGGCTCGATCCCGAAAGAAGAACGCGAACGCCGCGGTATCACCGACGGCCTGCTGCGTCTCTCCGTGGGCATCGAAGGCATCGACGACCTCATCGCCGACCTCACCGGCGCCCTCGACGCAACGATCGCGCTCAGCCGCGCGTAGGATGATCCCGGCCGGCCACATCATCGCGCGCCGGCCGTCACGAGTACCTCGACGATTTCCGCGTTGCCGTTGCGCCGAGCGGAATCGAGTGCGGTGTGGCCGCTGTCTTGCTTTGCGTGCACGTCGGCACCCGCGGCGATCAGCAGCGATGCGACCAAGGGGTGATCGCCCGCGCAGGCACTCTGGAGCGGCGTGACGTTCCCGTTTAGCGATCGGGCGTCGACGACGGCCTGGCGACGGAGAAGCTCCCGCGCGATCTCGAGGTTCCCGAAGAAGGCGGCCAGATGCAGCGGGGTCCAGCCGTCCTCGGCGTACGCGCTCACGCGGCTGGGATCTTCTTCGCAGCGCTCGATGAGGGCCTCGAGCGCACCGAGTGCGGCGGCCTCGAAGACCGTCAGGTCGCGTTCTCGGGCGAGCGCGGCGGCGGCGGGACGGTTGCCGCGGTAGAGATGCTGCATAATGTCGCTGGGCATCGTCAACCTCGATCGAGTACGGCGGCGAGCGCCGGAAGCGAGACTTCGTAGCGGTAGCCCACGTTCCGATGGTCGTCGTCAAATTCCTCATGATGCACGTCGAGGCCGAGCGCGCGCACCCGCTGCGTGAAGATCCGCGCGCCGATGTCGAGACCGTACTCGTCGCGCCGGCCGCAATCGACGTAACGCAGCCGCAGCGCCGCGAGTTCGTCGCGCGAAGCCGCCACCCGTTCGATCGGATCGAACGCAAGCCAGCGGTCGAAGACGTCGGGGCGCAGTTCACCCGTTTTCAGGTCGAACGGCAAGTCGATCGCGAACGCCTGTGCTGCGGAGGGCGAGTACGCGGCGCCGTAGCCGAGCATCTCCATCGTCGCGTACCAGGGCTGCGAACGCTTCGCTTTCGCCTCGAACGCCGCGACGAATGCTCCGATCGAATCGAAGTTCTCGAGGGTCCGCTGCACGTCGGGAAAAGAACGTGGGTGGGCGTACCGGAAATACAGGTCACCACTGTGCGAGGCGAACGCCGCGAACGCTCCCGGATACCTCATCGTCAGATGCAAGGCACCGAAGCCGCCCGACGACTTGCCCAGGACCGCGCGACCGCCCGCGTGCGCGACCGTACGATACGACGTATCGACATGACCGATGACGTCGCGCACCACGTACGTGGCGTAGTCGCCGTTGTGGATCGAATTGACGTATTGCGAACCGCCGAGGCGCGTGTACCCGTCGACGATGACGAGGATCGCCGGCGGCATCGTGCCGGCTACGATGAGCCGGTCCATCCATTGCACGACGTTCGTCTCCCACGGCCGGGCGGCGACGAGCGCTGCGGCATCCCCCGTATAGCCGTGCAGACAATACAGCACGGGATAGCGCGTCGACCCTTCCGGATCGTAGCCCGGCGGCAGATAGACCGGCAGCGGCCGATCCGCCGGATCGCCGAGCGGGTTTCCGGCCAGCGCCGCGCTCTCGATACGATCCACGCGCAGCTGCCCCGCGATGCGAAGAAGATAGTTCAAGTCGCTCACCCGGCGAGTCGTGCGCGCTCGCGAGACGCTTCCCTGCCGCGAGGGTTCTGCGACGCAAGGCTAAAGGCTGCGCTCGATGCGTCGACTCGGCTGGCTCGTTCTCGCGGTGTTCCTCGGGCTGGTTGCGCCCGTACCGGCGCGAGCGGCGTCCTTCACGCACGCGATGGTCGTCACGCGCGACGGAACGCCGCAGCTGCTCGTCGACGGCAAACCGTTCTTTTTCTGGGGCGCCGCGTTCTTCTACGAACGCATCCCGCCCGAACGCTGGAAGCCCTCGCTGGACGCGCTGCGCGCGATGGGCTTCAACACGCTCGATCTCTACGTTCCGTGGAACTGGCACGAAACCGCCGACGGCGCGTTCGACTTCGACGGCAGCACGAACCCGCGTCGCAATCTGCGCGCGCTGCTCGCGCTCGCACGCGACGACGGCTTCTTCTTCATCGTGCGGCCCGGACCGGTGATCCGCAACGAATGGCGCAACGGCGGTTATCCCGCGTGGCTCTTGGAACGCCCGGCCTACGGGATGCCCGAACACGACATCCTCGAAGGCCGCTATCCCGCGACGGCAACGCTGCAAAACGCGAACTCCGACGACGCCGCCGCACAGTGGCTGAGCAACGCGACCCATCTCCTCTACGCACGGCGCTGGCTCACGCGCGCGCTACGTGAATTCGCGCCCGTTGCCGATCGGGTGATCGCCGTCGCGCTCGACGACGATCAGGGCGCGTACATCGACAATCAAACCTGGCCTGCGCCGCACCTCCAGCGCTACCTCGGTTGGCTGGAGCGTAGCGTGCGCGGTGTGACCGGCCCGCAGTTGCCGGTCTTCATCAACACCTATGAAATGAAAGTAACGGCGTCGTCGCCCGTCTGGGCGATGGGCAACTGGTATCAAAGCGATGCGTACGCGATCGGCGAACACGACCGGACCTCGCTTGAATTCAGCACCGGGCTCTTGCAGACGCAGAACCGCTATCCGGTTGCGATCAGCGAGTTCCAAGCCGGCTGGCTCGCGCCGCCCGAGGATCCCACCCCGCGACCGGCCGCCCCGGAGAATACGACGCTCGCGCTGCACACGGTCCTCGATTTCGGCGCGCACGGCGTGATCGATTTTCCCCCGCTCGATACGATCAACCCCGACGGCTGGGAAGCGCCGTTCGCGAATGCGGATTATTTTTGGGACGCCGCGCTCGACACGCAGCTTCGTCCCTCCGCGCGCTGGCAGCCGACCGCCGAGTTCGGCGCACTCGTCGCCGCACACGGCAGCGAACTCGCCGCTGCGCACCGCGTCGCCGACGGTGCGATCGCGTACCTCACGAGCGCGTACGATCCCGCGCGCATCACGCAAGCGGATGTGTTTCGCGTCGTCGCGGCGACGCAGGCCGCGCAGCACGCGTGCCGCACCGCGCGCCTCACCTGCGATCTCGTCGATCTGCGCTTCTCCGACGCAGCGAGACTCGCACGCTATCCGTTCCTCATCGTCCCGCAAACCGGCGTCGCCGCGCCGTTTGTTGCCACGGTCCGCGCCGCGCTCGCGCGCTATACCGCGCAGCATGCGATCTACCCACGCCCGCCGCTCGGGGCCGCCTCCATCGCCGGCGGGCTCGCCGATGCGACCGTCCTCGCGTCGCCCACACGCACCTTTCTCGACGTCGTGAACTACGATGATGTCGCGCGCGATGTCCCGGCGGCGACGATTCGCGTCCCGGGCCGGCGGCCGCTTCGTTCGCCGGCGTTTCACCTTGCCGCACGCAGCGCACGCCTCGTGCCGCTCGATGGGCCGCGATCCTCCATCAGCACGAGCATCTGGAAGGAACTGAACGCCCAAACCTGTGCGCCGTCGATTCCGGCCGGCATCGGACGACGCATCGTTCTGCAGGCCCCGGGACGTGCCGGCGCCTTCGCGGTCGTGGCCCTCGATGCCGGCGCGCGCATCGTCGAATTTCGCACCGTCTCGAAGGGCGGTTGTTCGCCGAACGCGTTCACCAGCGTCGGCGGCGCGCGCGATGACGCGCTCATGCAGTTCCCGCCATCGCCGACGGACCGCATCGCGAAATACACGAACACGTTCCCCGCCGGCATGTTCAACCGTCCGTATCGCGAGATGAATCCTGCGACGAGCGACCGGCTCGACGTCGCCTACGACGCCCCCGACGTTCTCCCGCACGGCGCGCACTTCACGCGCACGATCGGGCTCGATCGCGACGGCCGCCTACAAATCGACTCGGCCGCGACGTTTCCGGCATCGACGCAACAGCGGCTGGTGAGCATTTCGTCGTTCCCCGGAAGCGGCGACGATATCGTCGACGATCGCCCGGACGGATCGGTCGGCTTCCGCACGCACGACGGCTACGTCATCACGGCGCGCTGGGATCCGGCCGCCGTCGCCGACGTCGAGCTGGTCGCAGAACGTACCTCGACGGTGCTGCGCGTCACGGGACTCGACGGTACCCCCATTCATCTCAGCGTCGGAATCGAAGCCGTGGGCCGTCCCGATCGCTGACGCGGAGCGGCGCGGAATGGAGCCCGGCGGCGGGGCGCGAATGAACGTCGGTCGCTGCTCAGGCGGCCGGCACCACGGGGAAGTGGTGGAATGGTAGACGCAGTCGCCTCAAAAGCGACCGAGTGTGAGCTCATGTGGGTTCGAGTCCCACCTTCCCCACCACGCCGCCGTTACCGACGGGGCCGATTCGCGGCGTGCTGACGGTACCCGGCGACCGCGCGATCACGATGCGCGCGCTCACGATCGCCGCGTTCCGCTCGCCGCCGCCGCTGCCGCAACCGCCGCCGGGAAGACCACGTTCGCCGGCATTGCGAGCAGCCGGTTTGTCCCCGTCGCGGCGATGCTCCGGCTCTTCGGCATCGCCGTTGAAGTCGTGCCCGAGGGATTCGCCGTCATCGGCAGTCCCGGTGCCTGGAGCGCCCGGAGCGGCCGGTCGCAACGTTCAGCGATCCTCACATTGGCTTAGCTGCCGCGGCGCTTGCGGCCGCGGGCGGTTCCGTGCTGCTCGACGAACGGAAACACATCGATGACCACTTCCCGGACTTGCTCGACCGATGGATAAACCTGCCACCCTAGCTGCCACCGATTTCGAACGCGAAGCGTTCCGGATCGACCAGCAGATTTGGGACATCCTCGCCTTGCACGAAGGCGAGAGCGTGCTCTTCTGCAACTTCGGCAAAGCGGACGCATGGATCATGCGCGCGATCGAGATCGGGTGCGTCGTCTCGGTCATCGACTCCGATGAAGAAGCGTTGCGTCAACACGCCTCCATCAACGCAACGATCGTGCGCGGGAGCACGTCCGTGATTCCGGCCCGCGACGGGACGTTCGATGCCGCGATCGCCTTCCATTACTTACATGAAATCGATCCGCTCTTTCATGCCAACGTGATCTCGGAACTCGCGCGCGTCGCAAAGCGCGTCGCGGTCGTCGAACCGGCGCCGCCGACCGATCCGATCGGCTCGCGCATAGCCGGCCTGTACTCGCGCGCGAAGCGTGAGTTCGGCGCGTTCGAATACTATCAGCCGATCGAGTATTGGAAGAAGCTGCTCTCGATCGTGAAGGGCGATGTGAGCGCGGAGACGATCGCGTTCACGCGCGTTCCCTCGCAAGAAGCGGCCAAAGACACCGTCGATCTCTTGATCGAAACGATGGTCGTCGAGGAAGCGCCGGAGAGCGATATCGCGGAGCTGCGCGCGCTCGCCAAGATGAAGGGCGCGCAGATCATGCCGCAAGCGCGGTTTGTGCTCGTCGGGGCCGCGGTCGGCGAGATCCCCGCGCCGTCGGCCGGCACCGCGTTCCGCCTGCGCCCGCCGGAGCCGGAGCCGCCGAAACTGCCCGTTCCGGTTCGCCCCCCCGCCCCGCCGGCGCGACCGAAAACCTACGCCATGCCGGACGATGCCGAAGTGCCGCCATTGCTCCCGCCGCCGCCGGCCGCCGCCGGCGGTCCCGCGAAGTTCGTCCCGCCGCCGGCGAAATCGACGGTGAAGCCCGCTGCCGCCGCCTCCGCACCCGCCCCGGCCGAACCGACGGCAGCCGCCGCTCCGGCGGCCTCCGAACCGCCCGCCAAACCGACGCCGCCCGTAAGACCGGCACCCGCGGAGAAAAAGAAGCCGCAGCCGTGGAAGCCGCGTCAGATCAATCCCGCCGCTGCTGCGGCCGAGGAAGCGGCGTTCGGGCTCGGCGCCTTTGGCGCGCCGCCCGCCCCGGACGAATCGTTCAGCCCCCCGTTCGGCGTGCCGTTCGCCGTCTCGGCCGAGGAGTCGAACCCCGCCGAGATCCCGTTCGGCCAGCCGCCCCCGGCGTCACCGGCCGCAGCCGCGCCCGCCCCGGAACCCGGCCTAGGTTGGTCCTGGGAACCCCCGGACGAGACGATTTAAGAACCCGATCTGCGCCCGGATGCTCGCGATCGCCAGCGTGGCCCGCACGCTCAGCGCGCTGAGCCGCTCGATGGACAGCGACAACCGCACGAGATCGTTCGACGCCGCGGCAACATCGATCGCCGCCGCGCGCTCGCGCATCGCCGTCACCCGCAGCTGCAGCCGCCGGCCTTCGCGCCCCAGCGGCATCAAACCGAAGGCGATCAACGCGAGACCGGCGAGACCGAAGCCGAGCAGCGTCCAGGCCTGGGGAGCCATCGGCTAGGCGGCCGGGCTCTCCGACTTCTTCGGTTCGGTCTTCGTCTCGGTGCTGGAAGCGCCGTCGCCGGTCGATTTCGGGCGCGAGTCGGTAACGTAGAATCCCGACCCCGTGAAGATGATCGGCGCCGGATTGAATTTGCGCGCGAGCTTCCCGCCGCACGCTTCGCACGCGGCATCATGGGTTTCGCGGAAGCCGTGACGGACTTCGGTCACGCGTCCGCACGCTTGGCATTGGTAATCGTAAAGCGGCAACGCTGGTCTCCGTGGGAAAAAACGAGATCACTTCTAGTGTACCGGCCTTAGCAGTGTCGGTCAAGGACTGCTAGAATCGGCGCCTAGAAGTCCTCCACAACGGTGCCCTCGCGGTCGTATTCCGCCAGCCCCTTGAAGTGAACCAGCGAATCGCCGAGCGCGATGTCGAGTTTGCGGCGCGTCGTGAGCCGGTCGACGATCTCGCTTAGCGCCCCCCCGTAGGTCGGGTACTCGAGGCGGACGACGATCTTCGAGCGCTCGGTCTTGCGCTCGATGCGCAGCTCCAAGCGGCGGCGGCACGAGTACGCGCCGACGAGCGAGAGGAGGTAGCCTTCGATGTAGCCGTCGACTTCGAAGAGTTCTTCTTCGTCGCCAGGGATCGCCGAGCGGATGGCGACTTCTGCGCCGACGCACAGTGGGGAGGAGGGGTCGATCCGGCGGGCCGAGCGGAGGAATGAGAGCCAGACGGGCCACTTCTCGACTTCGCAGACGATCTGGAAGGCGGCGGGTGCCGGAGCGGCTACGTCTTGGGAGCGATAGATTCCGCGCGCGCCCGGCCGCTCGAACGACACTTGCGGCAAGGCCATCGTCCATCATTCCGGCTCGTTCCGGTGCGGACCTGTCCCGAACCACAAGATATTGGGGAAGCCGCTTGCTCGACCCCTACTAATAGGGGCGAAGGCGTCAGGCTGCGACGTCTCCGAGGGCCGGACGCAGGGCCGCTTTGAGGCGGGCGCGAGCGCGCGAGAGACGCGAGCGGACCGTACCGATCGAGATCCCGGTCTGGAGTGCGATCTCTTCATAGCTCAGGTCCTCGACCTCGCGCATCGAGACGACATCGCGGAACGCTTCGGGGAGCTCGGCGATCGCTTGCGAGAACATCTCGTTCGTGAGCCGGTCGTAGGTCGCGCGAAACGGATCGGCGTCGGCGGGCCGCTCGTTGCTCGCATCGATCAGCGAATTCTGCAGACGCGTGAGCCGTACGTCGGCGCGTTTGCGTTTCTTGTTGTGATCGAAGAACACGTTGATCGTAATGCGATACAGCCACGTATAAAACGACGACTGGCCACGAAAGCGTTGTAGATTGCGGTAAATTCGCAAGAACACTTCTTGCGTGAGATCCTCGATGTCACCCGCGTTCACGTTGAGCTGTGTCAGAATGCGAGCGACCGTCGATTCGTAGCCGCGCACGATTTCATCGAACGCCTCATGCCGGCCGGCATGATAGGCCTCGATCAACAGCAAATCGCGGCGAGCTCGCTCGATCTGCTCGGGATTGTGAGCTTTGCGCGTGGTCGAATCGGACATTCTGGACCCCCTTGGTGATCCTGACTGTACCGATTCCGGCTCGGCCGTACTGTGAGATGGCCAACGGTCTACGAGCCGATGGGAACGCTCCCGTCGCCGACGCCGCGGGCGAAGCCGACCAGGGTTCGCACGCCGGTCGGCATCGCGCCCTCGTCGAGCCGGAACTGCGGACTGTGACCGTAATGGACGCTCCCGACCGCCTCATTCCGGATGCCGAGCCGCACCAGCACGCCGGGCGCGCGCTCGGCGAAGTAGGCGAAGTCCTCCGCACCCATCGTTGGAGCGAGCCGGTGGACCGTAAGGCCCAGCGTATCGGCCGCGTACGCCGCGAAGCGCTCGGAGAGCGCGGGATCGTTGATGACCGGCGGATAGCCCATCAGCACCGAGACGTTCGCGCTGCAGCCGTATGCGGCGGCGACGTTCTCGGCAATGGCCCTCACCCGGCCGGGGAGCGCATCGCGCACGTCGCGATTCGTGGCGCGCAGCGTGCCCGACATCTTCACCACATCGGCGATGACGTTGTTGCGATAGCCGCCTTCGATCGTGCCGACGGTTACGACGGCCGCACCAAGCGGATCGGTCTCGCGCGCGACGATATTTTGCAACGCGAGCACGATCGCCGCAGAACACGGGATCGTGTCTTTCGCTTTGTTCGGATAGGCCCCGTGACCGCCGACGCCGCGAACGGCGATGTGGAATTCATCCGCCGATGCATTCACCGGACCGGGCGTGATCGAGATCGAACCGCTCTCGATGCGCACGTCGACGTGCAGCATCGCGACCGCTTCAATCCTCGGTTCGGCATCCATCACGCCGGCCTCGATCATCGGTAGCGCGCCGCCCGGGCCTTCTTCCGCCGGCTGAAAGAGCAACACGACGTTGCCGTGGAACGTGTCGCGTGTTGCCGTCAGCTCGCGCGCTGCGCCGAGCAGCATCGCGACATGCGCGTCGTGTCCGCAGGCGTGCATCTTCCCGGCAACTTCGGAGGCGCAGACTTCGCCGGACTGCTCGCCGATCGGCAGCGCATCCATATCGGCGCGCAAGCCCACCGTCCGGCCGGGATGCATGCCGCGAATGACGCCGACGACACCGGTCGTCGCGACGCGACGGTGTTCGATCCCGAGCGCATCGAGCTCGCGCTCGATGATGCGCTGCGTGTTCTGTTCCTCGAACCCGAGTTCGGGCGTGCGGTGGATCTCGCGCCGGATCGCAACGATCTGCGTCGCGAGGTCCTCAGCGGATGAAAAAACGGCGGCCATATCACCCGCCGTTTTCTGATCAATGTCATCCTGAGCCTTGTAGTAAGGATGGGCGCGCCAGGCAGCGCTCTCTCATGCCCATCCTTCGACAGCCTCAGGATGACATTCGGCTCAGGATGACACGGCCGGCTAGGAACGATACCGTAAGAACGCCGGCACTTCGATGTCGTCCATGTTCACCGGCGCGACTTTGTCGAACTCGAGCGGCGAGACGGAGCCGGTTCCCGTCAGGGAGCGTGAGTGAGCCGTGCGCGTGCCGAAGCCGGCGGCGAGGACGGTGACGCGGACTTTGCCTTGCATGTTCGGGTCGACCGAGGCGCCGAAGATGATTTGCGCTTCCGAATCGACGGCGCGCGCGATCATCTCGGCGGCTTCGTTGACTTCGTACATCGAGAGATCGAGGCCGCCGGTGATGTTGAAGATCACGCCGCGCGCGCCTTCGATCGTCGTCTCGAGCAATGGCGAGGCGATCGCCTTCTGCGCGGCGTCGGCGGCGCGGTGCTCGCCGGAACCTTCGCCGATCCCCATCATCGCGGAGCCCGCATCGGTCATGATCGTCTTCACGTCGGCGAAGTCGAGGTTGATGAGGCCCGGCTGCGTGATCAGATCGCTGATCCCTTGAATACCCTGGCGCAGGATATCGTCCGCGAACATGAATGCTTCTTGCAGCGGCGTACGCTTTTCGATGATTTGCAAGATGCGCTCGTTCGGGATCGTGATGAGCGTGTCGACCTTCGCCTCGAGCTCTTTCACGCCGTTCTCGGCCATCTGCATGCGCTTGCGGCCTTCGAATGCGAACGGCTTCGTCACGACCGCGACGGTCAGTGCGCCCGATTCGCGCGCGAGTTCCGCCACGACCGCAGCCGCGCCCGTCCCGGTGCCGCCGCCCATGCCGGCGGTAATGAAGACGAGGTCCGCGCCGTCGAGGATCATCGCGAGATCTTCGCGCGACTCTTCCGCGGCTTCGCGGCCGATGTTCGGGTTCGCGCCCGCACCGAGCCCGCGCGTCAAATTATTGCCGATCTGCACGGTGTTCGGCGTGCGGCAATTGCGCAGCGCCTGGACGTCGGTGTTGATCGCGTAGAAATCGACGCCTTGCAAACCGGCGTCGATCATGCGGTTGACCGCGTTGCAGCCGCCGCCGCCCAGGCCGATGACTTTGATCGTCGCAGCGTGGTCGGGAACATAGCGTTTTGCATCAGCCATGGGGCTCGTCTCCTCGGGAAGCGCGAATAAGGGGTCTTGACCGGCGGGCGCCTCGCGTCGCTTGCGCACGGGTCAGTTCCAGATACTGCTGAACCAGGACCAAAAACGCGAG
>Ga0116230_10006722_pt1 | contig 11343 bp, 7 predicted proteins | sample S1TSphfallax_3_FD_88678 | JGI IMG/M metagenome (GOLD analysis project Ga0116230, IMG submission 88678) | Host-associated microbial communities from peat moss isolated from Minnesota, USA - S1T2_Fd - Sphagnum fallax MG | ecosystem: Host-associated > Plants > Peat moss > Unclassified | place: USA...
GAAGAAGAAGAAGAAGAGGAAGAAGCTCAAAGGCTATGGAGTTTACCGATTTCGCAGCCTCGCACTAGCGAGCTTTGTAGGTGTACTGGGCTCGCAGGCTGTACGGTCTGCACCTGGATTTCCTCCGCTGTTGTACTGGGAGCTTGTTCTCTCATTTTAGTTTTTTATTTCATTTTTTTCTCTGAAGTATTTGTCTCCGGGGAAGAACGAGTGGAGAGAGAGAGAGAGAGAGAGAGAGAGAGACGGTGTTGCAGATCGAGGTCGGTTTGCCGCAAAAACAAAACCAAAAATAAATATAAAATCGCGACGTTCTGTTTCTTTGCCTTGCTGAAGAGATCTATCATGGCCTCCTCCTCAGGGCTGCTTCGTTGTTCCTCCGTTATTCTGTCTTCCTTTCTATTGCTGAAAACCAAACAAGAATGGACTTGTTTGCTGTTTGCTTGCTAGGTTCGTCTCATGTAGAAACACTCGGTTTTGCGGAAAACATTGTAAAGAAGATCAGATCAGTCTGGACGTTAGACCCGTCCCGCAGCATAGCAAGAAGTTGCAGCAGAAACTAGTAGCGCGCAAGTAGAGGACGTCGTCAGTAACTGTCGTCATCTTCCAGCTATCATTGGTCTTTCACAGGTTTGAAATTTCTCAAGGAACAAAAATTCCAGAACCAGAAATTGGCTTGGATTTCCTGCATGCTTTTGCTGTCGTGTTTCCTTTTTGTATGTGGAAGAAGATGGAGAACCGAAACATGTCGTGACATTCTCATTTGCGAAGCCGCAGAAGAAGCGCAAGAGGGTTTATTAGGGCAGCAGAGCCGTACCTAGTTCTGCGCTGGAATTTACGTTTCTGTATGATGATGAGATAGTTGGCGAGGAGAATGACGCCTTGTGATCCTTTGTTCAGCCTCCTCATCATGCTCGTGCTTGTCGGATCCTTCTTGCCCGAGGTGGAGACTTGGTAACAGCCTTCTTAAGAGGGGCAGCAGCAGCGGCGGCGGCGGGGGTCTCCAATATCATCTTCTCTCTCAAGGAGGCTAGACGTCCACAGTTTGCAGGACGGCTGTTTAGCACATTGATCCTCCTCCTCATTGTAGGTGCGTTGTTTGATGGCTCTAGATGTCCTCATTCACCATGTCATGACGATGATGATCAGACCATCACTTGCAAGGAAGTTGATAGAGAGAGGAGTCTTATTGTTTCCACGAATGACTGACTGACTGTCTGACTGACTATGGACCTGAAGAACATGGTCAAGAAATCTGTAGGGAGGAGGATTACACGGGTCTTCTCCTTGATCAAATGTAGAATTACAGTATGGTGATCTTTCACCAAAGAGACTGGAGCTCTCAGAAAATGCACCTGGCAGCCATCAAGTCCATATCAGGGTTAGAGTTGTATGACTAAGTGGAATTGATGTAGTCTCTGTATCATGGGTTCAAGACTCACTGTCTCCAGTTTGTGAAGAGAGATTGACTGACTGCTATGAAACCAGAGAACATGGTCAAGAAGTGTTTACAAGGGAGGGTTATGCATTTCTTCTACTTGATCCCCCTCTGCATCAAATGCAAAATTACTGTATGGTGATCTTTCATCAAAGAGACTGGAGCTCTCAGAAATGCACCTTGCCAACATTGAGTCCATATCAGAGTTAGAGTTGTATGACTAGGTGGATTTGATAAAGTCTGCATCATGGGTTTGAGACTCACCATCTCCAGTTTGTGGAGGGAGAGACAGAGAGTATATTGGTTTCGTTTGATCTTTTGTATTCTTGTTGTGTTCAACAAGTGTGCTTTCCTGACATGCTGTTGCACTACTGTGGTCAGGCATGGTGAGTGTGGTGTGTGGGGTGGAAAAAGACAAAAACTACTTCACCTAATTTGAGAACAAATATTGGTTTTTTTTATCTTTTTCTTTCTTGTTGTGTTCAACAAGTGCAGTTTCCTGACAGGCTGTTGCAATACTGTGGTCAGGCATAGGGATTGTGATGTGTGAGGCGGAAAAAGAAGAAGACTATCTCACCTAATTTGAGGAGATTCTCAGCTCCAGACAAAGTCTACCGGTGGTGTTGAGGACGGCCATTGCTATCTGACAAACAAATACATATTGGAGATTGGAAGGGGCAGTGTGTGGGCAATGCTCTGTTGCAACTATGATGGCCGTGTGTGGGGCTTCATCAGTTCTCAGCCGATCCTCGTTTCCATATGAATGCATTGACCCTTGCACCGGTGCATCTCCTGTGGGTTTGCAGACTAGTGTTTTGTGTTGGGGCATCACTGCCAAGCTGGAGAGTGAGGCATCCTCTTGTTTATCAGCAAACATGGGCAATTCAAATGATCCTGAGGATTCTGGAGCATCATCACAGCCACGTCCTTGGAATTCAGGGGATGGACGGCAGACTGGGGTTGCTCCCACCTCACAACCTGAATCTTTAGATATTACAGTACCAAGTTCAAATGATGTACAAGAATCAGGAGGTGTGAGCCAAGGGCAAGTAGATACAAGTAATAGAGGCAATATGGTGCAGAATGCTTCTACCCTTCAAGTTGTCCACATAATGAAGGATGAGGGATCTGAATATCTATCTAAGGTTCATGTGAAGCAAGAGGACTTTCCAGGAGCTGGCAGAGATGGGATTATCAGTCCACCAAGAAAGCGGCTGTGTGTGGAAAGCCCTTCAGGTTACACCTTGCAGGAAAGGTTCAGTAGTCAAGAAGTTGAGGCATCACCTCACCAGCATTCATCACCTACCACAAGTAACATAGGAACCACACAGGATGTGTCAGGCAGGTGGAAGGAATCAGGTCACAGCTCAAGCAGTCACTCGGGTGAGCAGCCTAACAAGGGAGGCCAACAGCAGCTATGGTGGCTCACACCCAGGAGTTCACCTGCTGAGCAACCACAACAACCAACTTCAAAGAATGTGGAAGGTAGGGACAGCATGGGAGAGCTGGCCTTTGATGGAGGGGGACAAAGAAGCACTGCAAAAGAAACTGATTTTTTATTCAAGTCACCCACTTATGATCCGTACATGCTCAATGCATTGGATAGCAAGCAAGGCATAACAGGTTCACAAACAGTTGTTTCTTCTCTTGGTGGAAGTTTGACAGCAAAACCAAATGCAAAGGAGCACCCATTTCTGCCACCCTGGGATGGAACATCTGCTAGGGTCGGGGGCAGCAACATGGTTGCAAACTTGGAGGATTCATCCAGGGCAGCCAATCTGTTCCCTGGCAGTAGAGTTGCAGGAGGTCATGGACTTTGCATTACTTCAAGGCATGAAGCACATGATGCATCAATGGTGAATGCTAGTGGGAGTTTAGAAAGACATCACTCACTACCTGGAACTGCTCAGCCTGTGGGATTGGAGAGTACAGCTGTTGAGACAAGGGGCACACGTGGCTTGCAGCTGCCCATTGGCAATTCACATGGAAATGCCATCACCAACTTTCAGGGGCACACTCAAGGCACCATGCCTTTGGGTGTAGGTGCTCCCCAGGCATTTCCATCCAGGGGATTCTCTCAAGCAGGCCCTTTTCCCAATGCCACTGAGGATCCTCTTAGTTTTAGTATGTCAATGGCAGGGCTCTCAAGCACAGGACATCCAAATGCTGGGCAAGCTCCACAATACTTGGAAAGAAATCTGCAGAAGATTAGCAAGGATATGATAGCATGCAGTCTGCAAGCAAATGCACAGTCAAGCATCCCTGTTCCAACTTTCATGAGCTCATTGCAAACAACAGACACATCACACATGAATGTACCAGATTTGAGCTCTGTAGAACTTCTGCAGCTAATGCAGAGGTCTGCAGATTGCTACCCTAGGCACACACTTCCTCAAGGGATTGGCAATTCTGTTTCAGATTTTCAGTTCTCAAGTGCACGCCCTGCATCAGAGTACAGGTTGCTCCCTACTGAGTTGAATCTGTCACAACCAGCGCAGGGAAACCATACTCTAAACTGGGCCCAGAGGCCAGAGGATGGCTTTGGGACAGAAGCTGGAGATCTGGCTAGAAACCATGGACATCCTAAATCACTGCAACTTGATTTATCATTTCCTGCTCGGGCAGCGCCTCCATCAGTAACTGCAGTGATGGATGGCAGGTCAATTGGCCAAAGGGTCTGCCTTCATGATTACAGTTCCTATGAAAGCTTTGCTCGGGCCATGCGGAAAATGTTTGAGGATTGCATCCCAGATGAAGATCTTGCTGCCACAGAGCAAGAATTGCATCTGGGGAATGCTATTCCAGGCTATGTAATTGCTTATGAAGATGAAGAGAGAGATCTTCTTCTTGCTGGTGATCTAGCTTGGAGGTAAAGCACCTGGCTTATTCCCTTTCCAATAATGATGAAATGTGGGTCTGGCTGAAGCAGTATCAGCTAAGTTATTTTTGGAAGGATAGAAGGGTAGTAGTATGATGTATATATAGCTTAGCTTCTGTTTTGACTGTTTGAAGATTGTTCCTGTAGTTGTCTGCACCCTTTCAGGATAAATAATCCTTTCTAGGAGTGGGGTAGTTAGCTAAGTGTCTTGAACCTCACATGCCTCTTCAAAGTGTTCATGGTAGCAGCTGACTGATGTGTTGGTGAGTGGAATGAACAGGGAGTTTGTGCGGGCAGCAAAGCGGATCAGGATAGTATCAGCTCTCAAGAGTTCAAGGCCAAATGTTTCTACAGGTGCATTAGAGTGTTGTCATTTGTTCACCAATGTCATCTTAAGTTTCTGTCCATGCACTCTTTTGTGAATGTGGTTGCCTTGTGGGTATAACTTGTATTCAAGATGTGGTGACTAAACCTTCTTCCTTGTCCATAAACCTACTTGGGCCTATGACTGGTCAGCATTGTGTTTGGTCTGATTCATTGCTAGTGACATCTCCCTCAATTTCAACTGTAATCAAACAACTAGGTTTGCTATCATATGGAATATTAGGGTGAAGATCTGGCAGCCAAATCATACATAGCAGATTTTCTGGAGCTTGATGCAGTGTTCTTAGTTAAAACTCTCATAAGGTTATGGTTAACTAGAAGGTTTCATCAAGGTTCAAATCATCCAGACACTGTTAGTGGATGAAGAGCACAGAGAGGGGCTGCACATCTTTGTGGTCTTCATGTTTGGCTTCATGAATAAGGAGATTTTTTTCAACCTGGTTCTCATGCTAAGATCTCTTGTTGGCCACAACTGCAGGTATGTGAAATCAACTTGAGTCATCTTCAGTCCAAGGACACAAGCAGAGTAGACTCTGAATTGGCACAGCAGAATGCAAACAGCTTCTTTAGGTTTTTTCGCAGGAGAACCCTCTTGCCCCCCATTTTTCTGTCCTAGTTGAGAGGAACTCAATTGAATTGAAGGTATGCACCTTTCCAAGTTTCAGATGGGTGATCCAGTTTGTGTTCCTTTCTGTTAGCCAGATGTACTTATTGACTCTACTACACTCTCATTGAGCAATGTCAACTAACTTCGCATTGTCACTGTATGTTGTGTTTGAGAAAGGCAAAGATGCTTTAATGTGAAATTGCATTGCACCAGAGTTATATATATTTGCAGTGATATCAAATCTATTTGCATATGTGAGCAGGTGAACAGAATATTATACATTATCAAAAGTAAGCTTTATTCATTGGGTGTAACACTTCAAATTTCAAACTTCTGCATATGTGAGCAGACAAACAGGGCCCTATCATGCACTATTAGATTCCCCACCCATCAAAACTAAGAAAGTAATGCAAAAACATACAAATAGGGAGTCATTTGCAGGAAATACCTGATAGCTGATACACCAGATGATAAATCCTGAAATATGGCTGTAGTAATTGAATGACTTCAGTTGCATGACAAGCATGTGAAATATAAGTCTACAAACCAACAGGGATTAAAAAGACATTGAATTGGGAGGGATCTGGCAAAAAAAGGGGGTGATGAAAAGAGCAGAGAAAGCCAGAGATGGCAACAATCCCAAGAAAAAATAAAGAATTGAAGCACATGAAAGTTTGTATACACCAACAATTGGCATTGCCTTTACAACATTTTTTTTCGCCTCCTGTGCACGGTCACATCAATACAAATATTCAGTTTGTGAGCCTTGCATTTCATCTAACTTGATCAAATATAAGGGTGCCCCCAATCTGATCATATTTTAGGGGCAGATACAAAGAAATCCCCTATTGGATGAGCCTGATCTGCTCACACCATCAAACCCCACAGCTGAAGCCTGTTGTCTTGTATGGAACTGAGAATTCAAGCAAAGTGGGAGCAAGATGAGAATTTATCCTGACATTCTAGGCAAAGCCATTCTCTGGAAGCCTTGAATCTGTAGTGAGAATTCCATCCATACCTAAGTGCACTAAGGTGACTTGGTATCTGCAATTGGAACCCGGACATAAAGTTGGCCATACAGTGTTACCACTGCTGATGTTTGATGAGCATTGATGCGTGAAGGCAGGGTTATAACCTGCATTAGTACCACCCACAAATATGGTGTTTCAGTGTTAGCCTCAACTTGGTGAAGATCACTGTTCTCATAGGGAGGAGTCATGACCCTCCACAATTTTGACATCATTAGCCAACAGGATCTGACTATGTAGAAGCCTATGACTCCACCTGATCTCCCTAAACTTTTCAGATAAGAACCATTACCTTTCTGAAAGGAGTGACACCCCAAGGATTATCGGGATCCTCAGGCATCCCTGCAATAACAAGCCTGCCACCTGGCTCACACTGGATTCGTACCTGCCATTGCAGAACACTTTTTATATGCCTTGGCAACACACATCTCTGTCACAATAGACTAGTCCCATTCAACATCCCTTCTCTCTCTCTCTCACACACACACATGAAGCTTCTTCCCCTGAGCTCCTCTTTGGTTAAGGCAGTTCCTCAAAGCAGATATTTCACAGATGAATAATTTGACACCAGTGGAGAATAAGAGTTTCTCAAACCTCCTCACGTGCCAGTCCAGGAACAAGGGCATAAATCTCAAAGCAATCTACCTGCAAATCAACCAAAACTTTGCCTAGTCAGTGGCACAGCTTAAGACATTCAATTTATGAGGAAGGCATAGTCATGCATGCTTGGCATTATAACCATTTCATTCAATTTTGAAACAAAGCATCCAGACTATGTTGACAAGAGTTAGCCAGCTTCAATTGTAACCTGATTAACAAAAAAGTGAGTGTGAAGATACAACTGCCAAAAAGCAGTGAGGCACCAAGAGAAGACAATACAGGTAACGGGACTCACATGTTTGTGGACATTGATCTTAACCCAGTCAGCTTTGGGACCCTCATCAACTATATGGGGTTCAAAAGCAGTCACAATCCCATCATTCTGCTTTGCCTTCACTGGGTGCCTCACAGAATCATGCTTCAAACTTCTCTTTCCTGTGTTTGCTACTGCTGAGTTGCTGGGTGGGCTTTGTTCTGTCAACCGTGGTCTCCCCTGTGCTCGTACAGCTTTCACTGCTCGCTCCAGCACAGTTGATGCTCCCTTTCTCTTTACCCCAGTTCCTGCTGCATTTCACCCCTTGCTCCCATAGTCATATCCATTTATTCCAAACCTGGTCTCTCAAGTGCAGCTAAGAAAGACTTTCACTAGCTCAAGGTCCAGAATAGTCCTAGCTGACTTACCACTGATTTATAGGAGAACTGACCTACAAGTTCAGCAGGTACTGAAGAGATTCATCAACAAAGACTTCACTGTTTTCCATCTCTAGTGTATGTCCTAACTCTGGGAAGAACATGTATGCCTCAAGGTATGCCTCTGGGAAGGGAAAGAGGACCACAAGGAGTTGAACATTTGTTACCAATACTTGTCAACTTCTTCTCCTTCTTTGTATGCTTCCCACCAGAGCCTTTTTCCTATGATACAAAAAGCAATCAGACCAACAGAAAGATACTGCACAAGGTCATTCTCAAAATGACATATCACCAGACCTCAGTCAAGACCATCTTGACACTGGAATCAACAGCCTGAAAGTTTAAATTTGAGGATTAAAAAATCACAAAATGCTTGACCATCCAGGGTATCTATACAATGTTCAGTTCAGTTCAGCCAGTAATTGACAAATTAAATTGCTATAAGGAATTCTTCAACTACTCTGCCACCTAAGCAACCAAAAAAATTCCACTTACACTTGTGTCTTTAGCATCCCCATTGCCCGTGCGTTGAGAGTGCCAGCCCTGCATTGCACGTGCAGCTGCATCTCGTCTGGCTCGTCCTGAACTAGATACACCTCCAGGACTTGCCTAAAAAATCAGCATTTGAGGCATAGTCAAGCACCTGATGGACTTCTCAAACAACTGTGGTGGCATCCATAAGCAGAGTTGTAACTAGTAGATGTATGTTGCTGAACTGTTTGAGATGCAATGTGATGTTGCAACTCAAAAAGTAAAGAAAGGATTGGTACATTGGCTGTAGGTGTAGCAGGAGACCCTGTGCCCTGGGCATCGATCTGCAGAAAGGAGCTATCCATTTGTCCTGGCCTGTGACTATTTCCAGACCCTGGAACCCCTGTCTTGTACCTCTCATAGTCCAGCAATGCCTGCAGTGTCAAGTTTTGTCAGGTCTACCCAGTTAACAAATTATGAAGCCCTAACTGAAATATCCTGCCAAGCAATACAACATTCTCTTATTTTCTTCCAATTGAAAGTTGAAGATCAACAAAACCCATGACCAGGAATGTTGAGTGCTTCTACCTTTTCATAAAAGCCACGGAATGACCATGAAATGGTTGTACATGTCCTGAAGCATTTCCATCCACAACTGTCAGTCTATCTTTACAAGGTAGTTCTTCAGGTCTGCCAGTAGACTGGGAGATGGAATGCCATGACCAATACATTCTGATCCATGTGCAACAAAAAAAAGAGAGAAAAACACATTCATTGAACACTGGTGCCACTGTCAATTCTCCTCTGCAACCCACCCTTTACTGCCTACAGGAAGGAGAGAAGGTTCCTAATGCCAACACCCAAATTGTATGAGACTCCAAATGCGGCAATATTGACATATATATCATCCAAGTGAAACAAAAGAATGCTGCTTACTTAGGTGGTTTGAACTCTTCGCCAACCCTCCGCCAGAGCTTGCTGGCTGTAACCTACACAATGCAGATTGAGGCACACAGCCCGAATGAAACAAGCCACTTGCATTGGCATTAGAGGTAGCCCACCCATATACAGCAGGTGGAGGTGCAGGAGTGGTTTCTATCCTTGCATGCCTTAGTGTGGGATTGATGGAAGTCCTCAGAGTTACATAGCAGGCTCTTAGACCAGCTGTGCTGTAGTATACTCTTAGGTATCCCAGATCTTCTTGAGGACTACATGCTGTAATTCCCAGCACCATGAAAACCTCTATAAAGGTTCCTCCTTGTCCATGCCAACAGAAAAACTTTGTCATCAAGCACTATGGTATGGAAGCATACATGATCATGGCCGCCAAGCCTGGTAACCACTCTCCAAAGCCTGCACACAACCATCCAAAGAAGAAACTCTCAGTCGCTACAGTTTGACAGATCAACACCTCTTACCATTGTTGAGGTCCTCTCTGACCCTGGTTCTGCATGTCTTAAGTCATCAGATCTGGTTAGTAGAAGTCATTGTCCAGTGCAACACTACTTCAGGTCAAGCTTTAACTCAAAGTACTCATTTTTCTTTTCTGGTTCTTTGCATGTAAAACATAGGATTTGATCATATAAAGTGCCCAAGCATACTTTTTCTAGTGTGGGCACATTTCAGGACCACTAAAGAATGTAGGAGCTTGGTATTCCTCATATCTTGTAATCAAATGAAATCTGCTGCTGCTAAGAGAAGAAATCACTAACTTGAGCACATTCAACTCAAGTCCATAAAATTTTGGCGGCTTGTACTCCATATTCCTTTGCTTGAAGAAATGCTCCAGCTCCTCAACAAATTCCATCTGCTCTTCTGCTGTACCCTCTGCATTATCACCTTGGATTTCCTTGTGTTCCCCTTCCTGTTCCTCTTCCTGTTCCTCCTCCTGCTCCTCTTCCTGTTCCTCCTCTTGTTCCTCCTCCTCCTCCATCTCCCCTGCTTCATTGGTTGGGGAATCATCCATGTTCTCAGTCCCAAGCTCTTGACCCTCCTGTGCATTTTCATTGTCTGCTTCAATCACTTCATCAACCATCTCCTCTGCCAACTCATCTGCGAGCTCTGCTGCCATCTCATCAGCCAGTCTTTCTGCCATCTCATCCACCATTCTATCAGCTATTTTATCTCCTGGTTTTGTGGCCGTTCCACCAGCTACTTTACTAGCAATGGTGGTGAGGCCTTCATGGGTATGTGCCACCTCTTTATTGTTCATCTTTTCTTCATCAACTGCAACTCCCTTGTGACTCTCATCCTCCACCAACCCAGATGCTGTTTCCACCATCTCAGTTCCCGATTCAATTGGAGCTTCTTTGCACATTGATGAATCACCAAATGCCTCAATCAATTTGGCATCCTCTGACTTCTTCTCTTTGCCCTCCACTTCTTCTACCTGGGTGTTGTGCACATTTATGGACTCATGTTCTTCACCAGCTTTATCAACATTGACCACATTTATGTTTTGCTCCACCACTTCACTTTCTTTCATGTTCATCTTCTCCCCCTCCAGCTCTTTTGGTTCTGGAGAAGGATTTGCCTCCACACCTGTGTCCCCATTGTCAACCTTAATGTTCTCATGCTCAAGCATCCTCGGCTCATCTGACTTTGGGTTTTCAGTGTCACCTCCATTTCCAACTTCCTGTTCCCCAACAATATCAGCATCAGCAACTCCCTCCAGCAAAACAGGCTGAGAGTTGGTCTTGCACCCAGTTTGTCGCTCTGCGACTATTGTATCTGCCTCCCCACCTTTCATGGGGCTTACTAAAGGAACATCCGAGAAAGCACCTACAGAAGAAACCTGCTTCAACAGCTCTAACTCTTCAGGTTTTCCTTCAGGTCTTCCATTCTCAAGTGCAGACACTGGCTGCTGCTGAGCCTGTAATGCTATTTGACTACCATCAGCCACCTCCGTCATCCCACGCTACCACCACCCTCTTCCCAAGACACCAGCAGGTGGTGCACAGCAGAACCTCTATTTAATCAATCTTGTTTTGGTGCTCACTGCCATGAAAGAACAAAGATTGAGCGAAACCCCAACAATAAGAACCCCAAAAAAAAAGAGTATAAAAGAAACAACCAAAATCCCTCAAAAAAAACAACTGAACACTGGCACACAACACAGAGCATCATCTCAAACCCCCCCCCCAAAAAAAACCTCTTCTTTGCCACCAATGTACCTTATCAAGAAAAAAAGAATCCACAACAAAACAAAACCCTAAAGAGATGTCTACAAACCTATGCTGTTGAAACAACA
>Ga0116230_10006723_pt1 | contig 11343 bp, 9 predicted proteins | sample S1TSphfallax_3_FD_88678 | JGI IMG/M metagenome (GOLD analysis project Ga0116230, IMG submission 88678) | Host-associated microbial communities from peat moss isolated from Minnesota, USA - S1T2_Fd - Sphagnum fallax MG | ecosystem: Host-associated > Plants > Peat moss > Unclassified | place: USA...
CGCGCGGCAGATTCCCGGCCTGAAGGCGCTGACGCGCGCGATGGGCTTCGCCGGGATTGAGCAGGACGGAGTGGAGAGCGACGACTTGCTGGCTTCCGAGGCGGTGGCGCTGGCGCGGGACGGCCATGACGTGATGATCGTCAGTTCGGACAAGGATTTCGCCCAGATCGTCGACGAGCGGATCCGCATCCTGCTGCCGCCGCCTTCCGCCAATCCCAAATTGGGCTGGCGCCTGCTGGATGCGGCGGGTGTCCGGGAGCGGTTCGGGGTTCCGCCCGCCCAGATCGCCGACTACCTCGCGCTGGTCGGCGACACGTCCGACAATATTCGCGGCCTGGACGGAGTCGGTCCGAAAACGGCGGCGCGCTGGCTCGAACGCTTCGGCAGCCTGGAGGGCGTCCTCGCGCATGCGTCCGAGGTGGAGCCGGCGCGCTTTCAGGCTGCGGTGGCGGCTGCGGCGGAAAGGCTGCGGCGCAATCGCCAATTGACGACGCTCAATCTGGCGCTGCCCTCGGTGGTCGCCAGCGCGCCACCCGCCGATGCGGAGGCGCTGTTCGCGTTCCTCGAGCAGATGGAGATGCGCACGGCGCTGGCCGAGGCGCGGCAGCGCCATCGCGAACCGGAGCTGTTTTAGGGCCGGTCGCAGGGTGGCATTGTCGCGGCGGCCCGAGCCGGGGTGCGCCCGCGTGGATGGTCCGGCGCCCGGCCCGTCCGATGGCCGCTTCGCCGCTTGGCCAAATTTGCTTGAAGGCGCCCCCGGCGGCGTCTCCCTTGGGCGCTGTGTCGGAGCCCAAACCCATCCTGATGCTCGGACTGCCGAAGGGCAGTCTGGAGGAGTCCACCCAGAGCCTGTTCGCCAAAGCAGGGTGGAAGATCACGACCAGTTCCCGTTCGTACAAGCCGGTGATCGACGATCCGGAGCTCGACGGGCGTTTCGTGCGGGCGCAGGAGGTGAGCCGTTACGTCGAGCACGGCTTCTTCGATTGCGGCCTGACCGGGTATGACTGGATCCAGGAGAACAGTTCCGACGTGGTCGAAGTGTGTGACCTGGTCTACAGCCGCGCCTCCGTGCGCAAATCCCGCTGGGTGCTCTGTGTGCCCGAGGCCTCGCCGATACAGCGACCCGAGGATTTGGCGGGCAAGCGGGTGGCGACCGAGTTGGTCAACACGGTGAAGCGTTATTTCGCCGACCGGAAGATTCCGATCGAAGTCGAATTCTCCTGGGGAGCGACGGAGGTCAAGGTGCCTGATTTGGTCGACGCCATCGTCGACATCACCGAGACGGGCTCGTCGCTGCGCGCGAACAAGCTGCGCATCGTCGACACGTTACTCGAGACCAACACGAAGTTCATCGCGAATCGCCGCAGCTGGGCCGATCCCGTAAAGCGGAAGAAGATCGAGACGATCGCGCTGCTGCTCCGGGGCGCGCTCGAGGCGGAAACCAAGGTCGGCCTCAAGATGAACGCGCCGAAGCGCGCGCTCGATGCGATCCTCCAGGCCATTCCCGCGCTGCGCAATCCCACGATCTCGCCCCTCAGCCACCCCGATTGGATCGCCCTGGAGACCATCATCGACGAGAGCGTGGTGCGCGAGATTCTCCCGCGGCTCAAGGAACTCGGGGCGGAGGGGATCGTGGAGTATCCGCTCAACAAAGTCGTCTATTAGTCACCGACGATCGCCGCGGCGGCCTTGCGGCCGTCTCAATCCGCCCCACGCTTTTCACCGCGTATCGACGCTTACGCGCCGCCCATGACCGCCCGCCCGCTCAAGCCTCCCCGTCCGCCCAAGACCATCACCCTCGGCCTGCTGCAGCAGGCCTGCTCGGAGCGGCCGGCGGCCAACCTGAAGACGACGCTGGCGCTGGCGGAGCGCGCCGCGCGGCAGGGGGCCAACATCATCTGCACGCAGGAACTCTTTCGCTCCCAGTACTTCTGCCAGAGCGAAAACCACGATTACTTTCAGTTGGCCGAGCCGATCCCCGGGCCGAGCACGGCGGCGTTCCAGAAGCTGGCCAAGAAACACGGGGTGGTGGTGATCGCCTCGTTGTTCGAAAAGCGCGCGAGCGGCCTCTATCACAACACCGCGGTGATCATCGACGCCGACGGATCCCTGCTCGGGATCTACCGGAAGATGCACATCCCGGACGATCCGCTCTTCTACGAGAAGTTCTATTTCACGCCGGGCGACACGGGCTTCCGGGCCTGGCCGACGCGCTTCGGCAAGGTCGGGGTGCTGATCTGCTGGGACCAGTGGTATCCGGAGGCGGCCCGCCTGACGGCGCTGCAAGGCGCCGAGATCCTCTTCTATCCCACGGCGATCGGCTGGCATCCGGCCGAGAAGGCCGAATACGGGGTCAACCAGCACTCGGCCTGGGAGACGATCCAGCGCTCGCACGCGGTGGCCAACGGCTGCTACGTCGCCGCCTGCAACCGCATCGGACACGAGACCCCGATCGGCGGCCCCGGTTTGGAATTCTGGGGTCAGAGCTTCGTCGCCGGCACCAGCGGTCAGATCATCGCGAAGGCCAGCTCGGACCAGGAGGAGGTCCTGCTCGTGCCGATCGAATTGGGCAAGGTGGACGTCACGCGAACGCACTGGCCGTTCCTGCGCGACCGGCGGATCGACGCCTACGGCGATCTGAGCAAACGCTTCCGGGATTGATCCGGCGCGATCCGGTTGAGCACGCCCAGCAGATGAGTTCGGTTCCGCAGCGAACGTCCCCGCGGCCGCCGGCGGCGGTCGGCCACTCCGCCGGTTCTCCGACTCCCGCTCAGCTCGGTTTCCGCATGCCGGCCGAGTGGGAGCCGCAGGAGGCCGTCTGGCTCTCCTGGCCGCACAAGCGGGCTTCTTGGCCGGGGTATTTTCGTCCGATCCCGGGGAAGTTCGCCGAGATCGCGGCCCACATCAGCCGGCGGGAGAAGGTGCGGATCAATCTCGCGCCGGCCCTGCGGAAGCGGGCGCGGGCGTTGCTGGTGCGGGCCGGCGCCGAGCTGGCGAACGTGGAATTGTACGCCCATCCGACCGACGATGCCTGGTGTCGGGACCACGGCCCGATCTTCGTCCGGAACGACCGGACCGGCGAAGTCGCACTGACGGATTGGCAGTACAACGCCTGGGGCGACAAGTATCCGCCCTATCGCCGCGATAATCTGATCCCCCCGCGCATCGGCCGCGCCCTCGGCCTGCGCCGCTTCGAGAAGCCGATGGTACTCGAGGGCGGCTCGATCGATGTCAATGGCCGCGGGCTGCTGCTCACCACCGAGGCCTGCCTGCTCCATCCCAACCGGAATCCCACTCTGACCAAGGCGGACATTGAACAGGCGCTCCGCGATTACCTGGGGGTCGCGGAGATCCTCTGGCTGGGCGACGGCATCCTGGGCGACGACACGGACGGCCATATCGACGATCTCAGCCGCTTCTTTCGCGAGGATGGCATCGTCACGGTCGTGGAAGCCAACGGTCGCGACCCCAATCACCGCATCCTCAGCGCGAATCTGGAACGCCTGCGCGGGCTGCGGACGCCGGCGGGGAAGCGGTTCAAGGTGGTGGAGCTCCCCATGCCGCGCCCCGCCTTCTGCGACGGCCAGCGCCTGCCCGCGAGCTACGCCAATTTTCTGGTCATCAATGGCGCGGTGCTGATGCCGGCGTTCCGGCAGCCCCGACGCGACGCGGCGGCCGCCGAAATTCTCGCCGACTGCTTTCCGGGCCGCGAAGTGATCCCCATTGATTGCTTGGAACTTGTGTGGGGGCTCGGCACTCTCCATTGCATCTCCCAACAGCAGCCGGCGGCCGGAGGGTCGTCGGCGCCGGGACCCGCATGAAGACCTTCCTCCCGCTTTCGCTCTTCGCTGTCGCCGTCGCCTTCGCCGGCTGCGATTCGGCGGCGGATGTCGCCACCTCCGTGCGCACCCGGCTCGCGCCGCGCGAAAACGCCCAGACCCGAAATTACGCCGCCCCGCAGCGGGCCGCCTACGAGGCGGCGGTGCGGGTCGCGAAGGAGATGGGTTACCGCATCACCAAGGGCGGTCCGGCCGAGGGCGTGATCGAGGCGCTGAGCGGCCTCGATGTCGCCGACTCGCCCGGTTCGACCCGGCAGATTTCCCTGAGCGTCCATCTGCGGCCCGCGGACAATGGCGGTACGGACGTCACCGCTTCGTTCCGCGAGATCTACGAGGCGGACTCCGAGCGGGCGCAGGGCATCGCGACCGAGACGCCGCTGCGCGGAACTCCGCAGTACGAGGTGTTCTTCCGCAGCTTGCAGGACGCGCTGCGCTCCGTTCCGTCCGCCTGATTCAGACGCGGCCCGATTGAGACTCGCCACGATCAAGCGCGGGGGAGGGGAGGAGGCGGCGCTGGTGCTGGCGGACGGGGTGCTGCCGCTGGCGGACGTCAATCGGCTCACGGGCGCGCAGTGGCCGACCGACACCTTTGCCCTCATCGCGAGCGGCGAGCTGGCGCGGTTGCACGCGTGGTTCCAGGCCGGGGGGCGGGAGCGTTGCGCGGCGTGGTCCGATCGGATGATTGACCGGGCGACCGTCGCGTTCGGCCCGCTTTACCGGCATCCCCGGAAGATTTGGGGCATCGGCCTCAACTACGCGGCGCACGCCGCGGATCTCGCGGAGAAGGCGCCGAGCGACGAGCCCGCCAGCTTCATGAAACCGGACACGACGATCGTCGGTGCGGACGACCCGATCCTCATTCCCCGGCAGTCGGAGCGCACCACCGGCGAGGCGGAGCTGGGCGTCATCCTGGGGCGCGCGGCCAAGGACGTGGCGGAGGCCGACTGGCTGAGTGTCGTGGCCGGGTTCACGACCGTGCTCGACATGACCGCCGAGGACATCCTGCGCCGCAATCCGCGGTACCTCACGCGGGCGAAAAGCTTCGATACCTTCCTCAGCTTCGGGCCCGTCCTGGTCACCCCGGATGAGGTGGCCGATGTGCCCGGTCTGCGGGTGGCGACGGTGAGCAATGGCCGGGTGCAGGCGGAAAATACCGTCGCGCACATGACCTTCCCGCCGGCGTTCCTGGTGGCCTTCCATTCCCGGGTCATGCCCTGGCTGCCGGGCGACGTCCTCTGCACCGGCACCCCGCAGGCGGTGCCGCTGCGCGACGGCGATGTCCTCGAATGCCGGATCGACGGGTTCGAGCCGTTGCGCAACCCCGTGCGCGACCTCAAGCTCGCCTGACCCGCGCCCCGCGTCCACGGTGTCCGCCATCCTCGCCGCCCCCTCCGCATGAGCGCTTTCCAATTCTCCGGCGTCATCCCCATCCTCGCCACGCCCTTCCATGACGACGAGTCGCTCGACCTCGCCTCGCTCGACCGGCTCGTGCGGTTCAATGTCGGGGTCGGGGTCGACGGGGTCACCGTCCTCGGGCTGCTCGGCGAATCGAATCGGCTGACGGAGGCGGAGCGCGCGCGCATCATCGGCGGGGGCCTCGCGGCCGCCGGCGGCCGTCCGGTGATCGTGGGGACCAGCCACACCGGGACCGCCGCGACGATCGAGCTCTGCCGCCAGGCTGCGGAACTCGGCGCGGCCGCGGTCATGATCACGCCCTCGGCGCAGCCGGTGCCCAGCGACCGGTCGGTGTTGGAGTATTATCAGCGGGTCGCCGCGGGCTGCCCGCTGCCCATCATCCTCCAGGATCATCCGGCCATCAGCCAGGTGCACTTGCCGGTCGAACTCATCCTCCGTCTCGTTCGCGAGATTCCCTCGATCGCCGGCATCAAGGCCGAGGCGGTGCCGAGCCCTCAGAAGATTGCGGCGCTGAAAAAGGGCCTGGAGGGCGGACGCGCGGTGCCGGTCCTGACCGGACTCGGGGCGCTCTATGGCCTTTTCGACCTCGAGCGCGGTTCCGACGGGTTCAACACCGGCTTCGCCTTTCCCGAAATCCTCCGCGCCCTTCTTCGGGCCCATCGCGAGGGGCGGAGCGACGCGGCCCGCGCCCTTTACACCCGCTTTCTGCCCCTGCTGGTGTTCGAGCAGCAGCCGGGCGTCGCGATCCGCAAGGAGATCCTGCGTCGGCGCGGCCTCCTCGCCAGCAATCGGGTGCGTCACCCGGGTGGTACGATCGATGCAGGCACGGCGGCGCAGTTGCAGCGGCTGCTCGACGCTACCTTCCCCGGAGCCGATTTGACGCGGGCCTTGGATGAATCCTGGTTGCGCGGAAGCCCGTAATCGCGCCGGCCGCTCCTCGCTGGGCATTCATCACCCGGTTCTCCGCATCCGTTCCGCGACTTAACTCCATGAACCTCACCCTCTGGTCCAACGGTAAATTCAGCGAGGCGGCGACGCGCCTGCTGGTCGAGGGCGTGCGCCCCCATCGGCTGGTCTTCTCGGCGCACTCCACGGCGTGGGTGCAGGCGGCCGGTGAGGTCGATCCGGCTCTGGCCGAGGCCGATGTGGCGTTCGGCCAGCCGGACGCCGACCAGTGCATGGCGGCGAGCCGGTTGCGTTGGGTGGAGGTGACCACGGCGGGTTATACGCGGTATGACCGCGACGATTTCCGGAAGGTGCTGCGGGCGCGGGGAGCCACCTTTACCAATGCCTCGGACGTGTTCGCGGATTCCTGCGCGCACCACGCGCTCGGCATGATGCTCGCGCTCGGCCGCCTGTTGCTCGCGTCCTATCGCGACCAGCTCACCGATCGGTCGTGGCCCTACCTCGCCTGGCGCTACGACGCCCGCCTCCTCACGGGCAGCACGGTCGTGCTGCTGGGCTTTGGCGCCATTGGTCGCCGCCTCTCCGAGTTGCTCGCGCCGTTTCGGCCTCACCTGTATGCGGTCCGTCGGCAGCCGATCGACGATCCGCGGGTGCGGCGGGTGGGGGAGGGGGACTTGGCGGACGTGCTCGGCCGGGCGGACCACGTGATCAATCTGTTGCCGGCGAACGATTCGACGCGTCATTACGTCAATGCCCCGTTCCTGGGGAAATTAAAACCAGGTGCGCGTTTCTACAATGTCGGCCGGGGTGCCACCGTCGACCAGGACGCGCTGCTCGCGGCCCTGGCTTCGGGCCACCTGGGGGCGGCCTATCTGGATGTCACGGAACCGGAGCCGCTGCCGCCGGCTCACCCGCTTTGGACTGCACCGCGCTGCTACATCACCCCGCACATCGCGGGTGGCCGGGCGGATCAGGACGAGGCGCTGGTGCACCATTTTCTGGCGAACCTGAAAGCTTTCACCGAGGGCAAGCCGCTGGTGGACAGGGTTTTTTAGTTTGGGCTCACGGGGCTCTCCTCAGAGGGGAAAGGAGGCAACAAAAGGGCGCCGGTGCGCGGATGGGGGCGCGGCCTGAACGCCTTTTGGCGCGGCTTCCTTGGGCGGTCGATTCGGGGTGGAAGCGCAGGCGTAGGGCGATGCTGATGGCCGCGGATTTTGCTCTTGCCCGAGGGGAGCGGCCATGGGACGCTTTCCCTTCGCGGCCGTTCTCATCGTCAAGTCGGCGCCGCCGCGATGCTCCCGCCGGCTTTACCGTCAGTCTAACCGTCAACCCATGGCCGCAGGGCCAACGCGGTGGCCGGGCGTCCTGGAGCAGGCGTCTGCGTCGCCGTTTCCGCACATGAGCTCAGTAATGCAAGAACTTCTGGCGCAGTCCTCCTTCGAAAAGCTGAAGGAAGGCGCCATCGTCCCCGGCACCATCACCGAAATCGGCCAGAACGAAGTCGTGGTCGACATCGGCGGCAAGTCCGAGGGCGTCATTCCCGCCAGCGAATTCATCGATATCGGCGAACTGCAGATCGGCTCCACCATCGAGGTGATGGTCGAGAAGCTCGAAGACCAGAACGGCAGCCCGATTCTGTCCTTCGACAAGGCCGAGCAGAAAAAGAACTGGGATAACATCCTCACCAAGTTTCCCGAGGGCTCCGTCGCGGCCGGCCGCGTCAAGGCCAAGGTCAAGGGTGGCCTGATCGTCAGCATCGGCGTCGACGCCTTCATGCCGGCGTCGCACATCGACGTGCAGCCCCCCAAGAACCTCGACCAGTACGTGGGCCAGACCTACGACTTCAAGGTCCTCAAGATCAATCTCGAGCGGAAGAACATCGTGCTCTCCCGCCGCGAACTCATCGAACAGCAGCGCGCCGAAAAGCGCCGCAGCCTGCTCGACTCCATCCAGCCCGGCCAGGTGCGCCGCGGCGTGGTCAAGAACCTCACCGATTTCGGCGCGTTCATCGACCTCGACGGCATGGACGGCCTCCTCCACATCACGGACATGAGCTGGGGCCGCATCTCGCACCCGAGCGAAATGCTCAAGCAGGGCGAGGAGATCCAGGTCATGATCATCGAGGTCAACCGCGAGAAGGAACGCGTCTCCCTCGGCCTCAAGCAGACCACGAAGAATCCCTGGGACGAAATCGACCGCAAGTTCCCCGTCGGCGCGAAGGTCCGCGGCAAGGTGGTCAATCTGGTCCCGTACGGCGCATTCGTGGAGATCGAACCGGGCGTCGAGGGCCTCGTCCACATCACCGAGATGTCCTGGACCAAGCGCATCACCAAGCCCTCCGAGCTGCTCAAGGTCGGCCAGGAGCTGGATGCCGTGGTCCTCGGGATCCAGAAGGAAGAGCAGAAGATCTCGCTCGGCCTGCGCCAGCTCGAACCCAATCCGTGGGACATGGTGCGGCACAATTATCCGATCGGCGCCCGCGTGCGCGGCAAGGTGCGCAACATGACGACCTACGGCGCCTTCATCGAACTCGAAGAGGGCATCGACGGCATGGTGCACGTCTCCGACATGAGCTGGACCCGCAAAGTCAACCATCCGTCCGAAGTCCTGAAGAAGGGCGACGAGGTGGACGCGACCGTCCTCGACATCGATCCGCAGCAGCAGCGCATCAGCCTGGGCATGAAGCAGCTCTCGATCGATCCGTGGTCGGACATCGACAGTTTCTTCAAGATCGGCGACGTGGTGCAGGGCGTCGTGACCAAGGTCACGTCGTTCGGCGCCTTCGTGGAGCTGAAGGACGGCATCGACGGCCTTGTGCATATCTCGCAGATCAGCGAGGAGCGCATCGACAAGGTCAAAGACGTCCTCAAGCCCGGCCAGGAGGTCACCGCGCGCGTCATCAAGATCGACCGCGAGGAGCGCCGCTTGGGGCTCTCGATCAAGGCCGCGAACTACAGCGCGGACCAGCTGGCGGCCGAGACGGCGAGCTATGAGTCGCTCAATCGCAGCGCGTCGAATGATATGATGAACCTTGGCGATATCCTCGACGAGGCTTCGAAAAAGGAAGAGTAAGCGGGAGGTAGTGTCCCGACACGCAACGAACCCGGTAAAAATCGGGCAGGTGCTCGCAGAGCCGAGCAAAGCTGCCCGATTTTTTACCGGGTTCTTTTGCGTCTGGAGGCAGCGACCGGCTTACTCAAGCCGGAGTCGAAGCCTCGCGAAGGCGCCTTCGGGTGGCGAAGCGTGGCTGGCTTCGGAGTTCAGGTCGCGTGGCAGGGCTGTGCCCCTGCGCAGCTGAGCTTATGGACGGGACTGCGCTCCGACGCCGGGGAGACGCGAAGCGGCTTGACGGTGGCGAATCCCGACCCTGCGGCCTAGTTCTTGCCGGCGCGGACGGGCTTCTTGGCCTTCGACTCGATGAATTCGCGGATGATGGTCATGCGCTGACGGGCGCGCTCCTCTTCGTCGACTTCGTCGGCGGTGAGGACGGCTTCGTTGCGGGCCATGGCCTTGCGCATCTTGCCGAGGGCGATGTACTCGAGCTGGCGGATGCGCTCGCGGGTGACCTTGAAGCGGCGGCCGACTTCTTCGAGGGTGAGCTCGTCGCGGCCGTCGAGGCCGAACCGCAGGCGGATGATCTCGGCTTCGCGCTTGTCGAGGGAGTCGACCATGCTGCGCAGATCGAAGCCGAGGTTCTTCTCGCGGAGATTGTCAAAGGGGCTGGCGGCGTTCTCGTCGCCGACGATCTCGCCGAAGGTCGAGGAGTCGCCGTCTTCGCCGATGGGCGCGTCGAGCGAGGCCGGCCGGACGCTGACTGACTTGAGGTGGGCGACCTTGGAGGTCGGGATCTGGAGTTCGGCCGCCAGTTCCTCGTCCGAGGGCTCGCGACCGAGGCGCTCCGACAGCACCATCGCCGTCTTGCGCATCTTGGAGATCTTGTCGACCAGGTGCACGGGCAGGCGGATCGTCTTGGATTGGTTGGCCAGGGCCCGCTTGATCGACTGCTTGATCCACCAGGCTGCGTAGGTGGAGAGCTTGCCGCCCTTGCGCGGGTCGAACCGCTCGACCGCCTTGACCAGGCCGATATTGCCCTCGCTGATCAGGTCGAGCAGCGGCAGGCCGAAATCCTTGTAATCCATCGCGATTTTCACGACCAGGCGCAGGTTGGCCTTGATCATGTGGTCGCGGGCGGCCTTGTCGCCGCGGCGGATTCGCTTCGCCAGCGCGATTTCCTCGTCGATCGTCAGCAAGGCCGTCTTGCCAATCTCTTGCAGATAGAGTTGAAGGTTGCTCCGTTCGAGCGGAGCGCCGGAGTCAGTCTGGGCGGGCTCCGACTTCTCCAGGAAGGAGGGAGGTGCGTCCAGCGGCAGGGCGTCGACGGCGACGGCGGCCCCCGAACCGGTTTCCTCGGTCTCACTCTCCGCCACCCCGCCCTTGCCTTTGATGATGTTCATGATCGACCTGGTTACTCTGTTAACGGAACCCTGTGCGAAACTGTAGCAGCGTAATCCGTTCCACCCATAGAAACGAACGTCCCCCTATGAAAGTTGCGCGGCTCTGAGGACTATTAAGCGCAATTATGGCGCACCTTGTCGGGCGATCGGCCCATTCTGACCCTCTCCCGCCGCTATTCCTCGCGTCCACGCCCAATCAGACAGGGCGTCGATTCAGAAGTTCGCGGAGATTTCGACGGCCTTGAGCAAGGCTCCCGCCTTGCTGATCGTCTCCTGGTATTCTGCGGAGGGCAGGGAATCGGCGACCACACCGCCGCCCGCCTGGATGTGAATCATCCCGTCCTTGAGCAGGGCGGTGCGAAGCATGATGCACGAGTCCAGATTGCCATCGTAACCGAAGTAACCCAAGGCGCCGGCATAGAAGCCGCGCCGCGAAGGTTCCATCTGCGCGATGATCTGCATGGCGCGAATTTTCGGCGCGCCGGTGACGGTACCGGCCGGGAACGTCGCCCGCATCAGGTCGAACGCGGTCTTGTCGGAGGCGATGGTGCCCTCGACCTGGGAGACGAGGTGCATCACGTGGGAAAAGCGTTCCACGATCATGAACTCGGGCACCGTGATCGAACCGAAGCGGCAGACGCGTCCGATATCGTTCCGGGCCAGGTCGACCAGCATGAGGTGCTCCGCGCGTTCCTTCTCGTCCGCGAGCAATTCCTGCTCCAGCGATC
>Ga0116230_10006724_pt1 | contig 11340 bp, 6 predicted proteins | sample S1TSphfallax_3_FD_88678 | JGI IMG/M metagenome (GOLD analysis project Ga0116230, IMG submission 88678) | Host-associated microbial communities from peat moss isolated from Minnesota, USA - S1T2_Fd - Sphagnum fallax MG | ecosystem: Host-associated > Plants > Peat moss > Unclassified | place: USA...
AGGGTTCACCTAGTGGGTGGAGGTGAAGACCCATGTGCAAATGATGGGATGGTCACATATCATGGTAATGAAAGATATCTAGAAGAATATGATCATTGGTTGACAAAAAGTTTGAAGAACACCTTTTATTCACATGCCATAATGGGTGTGTTTAATGCATGGGAACTATTGGTCAACTTGAGAAAGACAAAATGGGAGTTGACGATTATGTGTAATGAAAATGCATAATAGTGGATGGGTGAAACCACCCAAATCATCATGGAATGGGAAAAAAACAAATAGGTCACGTGGACAAGTGCATGGCCAACCACAATTCCATACATTCTTGGGAATAGGATGTCTATTGTCATCTAACTCCTAATGCTAGGATTGTGAAAGAAAAACCATGCAAGGGATGTCCCTTTTGGCAACCATGTCCACAACAAATTTTCTTTATTTCTACCCATGACAAGTCTACTATCTTGACCTTGTCCAAAATACATCTTGCACAAATCTTTGTCATACATTGTTGTAATTCCATTATTAGTCATTTGACCAATTAATATGAGATTCTTTCAAAATTCATATCTATCAAGAACATGCAAAACATTTTTCATGACTTTTGGCTACTATTTGCCTTTCACTAGAAATATATATGATGTTAATGTCTCTTATCCTTAAAACCCAAATTATAAAATCCATTATAACACAATTCAAGTGCAAATGAAAGTTAGTCATTGTTTACAAAGATGGGCTTAAAGAGTGCAAGTCAAAATGACTCCCATTCATTTCAAATCAAAATGTGATTTGATGATCATCCACAAACATACAAAAGTTCAACAACCCCAATATACCCAAAACCCAAAACCTAAACAAAATGTATGAAGAAACCTTTGTAAATAACAAAAGAATCATACATGAGAAGAAAAATCAAAACCCAACAAACAAACCAAAAGGAAAAAAATCTCAGCTTTTTAAAGTGCAAAGGTTGTTGCAACCTCCACAATGTTCCTTGCTTACAAACAACTTGCACATTGAAGGCTAGGCTTGAAGGGGGGGGGTAGGGGGGAGGATGATATCACCACAAAGAAAGGAAGCAAGATGAATAACAAGGTGAAAATGAGAAACAACAATGATAGGCAAAATCAATGATGGTACCTCATCTAGCAATAGTGCAATGATGAGCAACAAAGCAAATAACATGCAACAAGGTTAGAACAAACAACAAGGTGATAACAATTAGTAAGGGTGAAGATGAGCAACAACAATGCAAGTGTAGCAAAAAACAAACATAAGAAAACAAACAAAATATGTAAATAAACACAAGAAACAAACAAAAAAACACAATGGACTCGAAAGGAATTGGGTTATTTTCTTACATATAAAAGATTTTTATATCTTTCCTCACCACTACATTGTAATGTGGCCACATTAAACCCTAAAACTAACCTTAACTAACACTAATCAACATATTAACTAAATAAAATTTGGATTTAGGGGTTGTATTGTACCCTACCCAAGGTTCAAATTTTGAAATGACTTTAAGTAAACGTAATTTTTATTGAACTAGTTCCCTCAACATATGTATATCCTTATAGGTGGGTATCATTTTAAATATCAATTTGGTTGATAACTATTGGTTCCTTTTTTAACAAACTAAATTGAAAACTAGTTTGGTTTTAGGTTTTCATTTAATACTTAACCAACATTGGTAAAAACCTCTTTTAAAAATCTTAATATATGTGAAGGGTGTGAAATAACATGTAATATTGCCCCCATCTTGTGAGCAGAGATTTAAATTCCATAGTAGGTTTTATGAAAAACCTAAAGCCCTTGCACTTTTATTTGTGCATTAATTTTTACACAATGTAAAGCTCGCGAACATGGGCACTACTAAAATCAAGTTTGCACTTGGTTTTCACTTAACACATTGTTATTGGATAATGTTATTGGGCTTAACTTTACAAGTAACATCCCTCCCACTCTTAAGGAATAAACATAATATCTTCCATTTTTTCTAGGAGGGAAATTCAAAAATATGAAATGCCTTACAAAAACGCTAGGAAAATTTTCCAATCACTTTGAGTACTATATGTAATCAACCTTTTAAAAGTATACGAGTTTTGGAGTATCTTCAAAACTACAAGTTTTTGTGCAAGTTGATGGGTTAGGCAAAATGAACCAACAACCACCAAAGCAATAGAAGCAATGTATGGTGGGTGGATGGGAATCATGTTTTTAATGGGGTTCCAAGTACCTAGCTAACCACATTGGTTAGTTCAATTTCTATTATTATTACCCAAATATTAACAACCCGCTAGTTGTTGCCTATGTACCAACAATTTACATGCATCTATTTCTCTAATAGTCACATATTTTCCTATTTAGCAACCTACATATTAACACCAATCCTTCACAAGATAAATTACCAAGGTGAAACCAAATTTCACCTTAGTTTTGTTTCATCCACCAATGAGTCATTGTAAGCTTTTTCAATTTGATGGTGCATTAGTGGCTATTGATTCACTAGCCATGATGGGTTTACAATTACACAAGAATAAATCTTGTCCTTTTCCACTACCCAAATTCATTAGGTTTTTAGTGAAATGTGACTAAATTTACTAATATGCAACTTGTATGATTTTGGTTGAAAAGGATTAGTTGATTATGACATTTTTAATGAAATGTTTTTTAGTTGATTTGGATAATCACATGTTGCATAACATAATTTTTAATTTTAAAATTATGACATGGATATATGAGGTCCTAAGTTAATATGATGTGGAATAAAATGCAATATCATCATATGACTTTTTTTCAGTTTTTTTCTTTTCGGTTTTTTTCTTTTTCGGATCATAAAATCATGGATTGTATTTTTTTCACAAAAACATTTTAATTACATTTTTTTTCTTGGTTTCGTCAAAATTAGTTTTGATGTCATTAGCCATGATGTACATATTCGTATATTGCATTTATACAAGATACATTCTTGAACACATTCATTAAAGTTTGAATTGAAGATCTCATGGAAGCACACCAAGGTTTGAAACACCAAACCACTTCAAAACTTTATTAATAATGTAAAAATAACTTTATTATCTTTGACATGGAATTTTTTAAAAAATTCAAAGTTTAACATACTTTTTTTTTCCAAATTTTTTATTCAAATGTTATAAATGAAAACATGATCTTAAAGCTTATTCAATAATGTATTAAATATATATAATTTTAAAACATTAAATTTAAAATGTTAAAAAAACACTTAATATATCATGTCATGAATAAGTTTACAAATATCTTTTTGTTTAAATTGACTTACAATCTTTGTGAATTCAATAATGATATCATTAAGTCTTTAACAATGTTATTTCCATTATGTAAAATATGTCCATTTTTTGAAGAATTGCAAGTTTTTATTTTCTCCAATAGGATTAGGTACAAAATTATTTAATTATTTTTGCAATGTTGCTAAAATAGCAATCATCCATATGAAGATTTAGCCACATTTGGTTATAGACAAATTGTGGAGTTGCAAACTTGTTTAAATACTTCAATATTATGGCTACTTACTATAATTTATTATAAAACATTAAAAATATGTATGCAAATTTTACAATTTTTTTTCTTTAAAAAAATCCTTTGTTGATGTTGTTGCTTCTTTACTTCATAAAAAATGGCAACAAAGAGAAAAATGAATTAAATAGTCAATATATCCATTTCACAAAATATTAATATTTTTTTATGATGTAAGAATATATTTCACCTTCATTTCTTTTGAAAAGTAAAAGTAACATAATTTGGTGAAATTTTTGCATTAAATAATTGGATTAAACCTCCTACCCAATTAACATTTTTTTTTGGTTTTGAATTTTCCTAGCTTGGTAATTCTTCTTAGGAAAAAGATGGAAAAAAATGTGCAAATTCAAGGAAAAATGTAAACAAAAAAAAATTCATAAAATTGAAATCATAAATTTGAAAGAAAAAAAGGTTACTCCTAATGAATACACATTTAAAATCAATTCTAATAATTCCAACCTTAAACACAATTCCAATATCAAATTTATTTGAAAATTTTAAAGCTCAATCTTTGAAATCACTATAAATCTAATCCAATTTTTTTTGAAAACATTAAAATAAATATTAATGATGTAACTGGATGTTTTTTTTGGTGGTGAATTTCCACAATTTTGCAAGCATCAAAAGGGACCATCAACATCAACAAATGATTTTTAATTTTAAAAACCAAAAAAATCACTAATTTTTTTTTTAATGTTATAATTCTAGAATGGGTTCTAAAACTTGTTGCCAAAATATAGAAGTATGTTAAGAAATTTATACCTCCATATACATGGTCTATAGCCAAAACATGGTTAAATTTTCTTGTGGATGATCTTGAAGAACACCACACATTTGAAAAAAATTAAAAGATAAAAAACATTCCTTGATTTTTTAAAAATAAAATTTTAAATTCACCTCTAAATATTTAAACATAAACTTGTAACAAAACAAGATCTAAAAAGTGATAAATCATGTTTAAAATATAAATAATAATAATAAAATATTGATATTTTATAATAATGATAATAATAATAATAATAATTTTAAAAAATAAAATGTTTAAATTTTAAATAAAAAAATAATCACTTTCTAAAAACATGTATTATTTTTTTCATACACCAAGAGAGAAAATGCAGAAAACATTAAGGATTATTTTTGGGGGTTTTTGGTGTGGCATTGTGAACATTTGTAATAAAACAATTATCCTTGTGCCTAAAAAAACTAAGGAAAAACATGCATTCTAATTTACATAAATGTATAAAAATTTAATATATGCAAAAATAAAATTTTAAAGGTCTACATGCATCTTAAGCTTGACATGGATGAACATTTGACCTAATCATTAACCCATTCAAATATAAATGTGAGACCTACCTAATTTTTATACATCCATTTAAAAAACTTGTGGTGAATGAAAAATGCAATTTGTGAATAATGGATTTAACACATTCAAAATTAATGATTCAACTCATGTGCAAATGTTGATAATTCAAAAGATGTGAAGAAATTCATTAACATGTTCAAGTAAAAATGTGAGACATTAAATTGTTATGTGTGTTTCAATATATACTAATAAGTACAATATGCAACATTTGAATAACGGTTTCAATGATTTCAAAGTGAATGATTCAACTCATGTAAAAATGTTGATCATTCTAGGAATTTGAAAAAATCACTAAACCATTTAAGTATAATTGCAAAACATTGAATTGCACGTGTTTCAATATATCATAATAATTACAAGATGCAACTTGTGAATAATGATTTTAACATTAAAAGTGAATGGTTTAACTCATGTACACACATGTTGATAATTGAACAGATGTGAAAAAAATCACTAACCCATTGTAATGCATTGTGTAATAAAGTTAAAGGCTATTTCAATTTCCACATCAACAATTTGAAATTATTAAAGAATGAGATAGGGTCCAAATTATACTTATAAATGAACAACATAGTGAATGTAACAATTATGAACAATATTGATTATTAATTGCTACAACAAGCCACTTACAAACTTATGATGGTCAAATGTAGTCGAAATGTTGTCAAATCAAAACAATAGTTGCAATGTATGGGGGTGAAAAATGACAACATTTCTTCTTGTGTTAATAGAGTTTAAGAGTGTGGTGCTACCATAAAAAAAAAAAGTTTAGGTTGGAACTACATTCTACAAATGATCTATAAGAATTAAGAAAAAAAACATATATTTTATATTAACATTAACAATTCAAAATTCAAAAGGGTGTACAAAACCTTTTGTGACATCTTTAGACCTTTGAGGGTGCCTAATGTGATGTCCAACAACCTTATAGAATATATAATACTATGCATATTTCAAAGAATGAATGCATATGGTGCTATTGATACATTTAGTAGGAAAATTAAGATAATAACATGTTTAGTGGACATGTTTTATCTCAATTATTTCATTTAGTTTGAAAGAGTTGTAGCTTCTTTTGAAGTTGGATTTGCCTAAGATGTTATAAAAGCCTACAACCTTTTTGAAGTGAATGAGGTAATTGAAATAATATTTTAGACAATTAAACTAATATTGACAATGTAAATAAGTTTCTACCTTTCTATTTTCATGAAAATTACAAAGTCAATTTGAAAAGTTTTTTCTTTGTGTATTATTTTCATGTTAATGGATATTTATGTCCCACAACTAAAGTAAGAACATATTTTTGAGCTTGTTTAATGCTCATACAAATGGATTGTTTTTATGGCAACTTGTACCTCATGTTAGAACTATTGTAACTTGCATTTGCATCAAAGAATTTGACAAATGAAAAATCAATGATTTTACAATGTTGCATAAATCTATGGTCCATGATTAACTATATTGAATGTAAATCATTAAGTCCAAACATGACTTTAAAAGCTGGAGCTAAGTGTTCCTATATTCCATAATTAACATTTGACATTTATTAGATGAACTTGTTTGATGTATTTCCAAACTATGTGGCAAGTAACTAATTATGTTATTGCAATAAGGAAAAAAGGAAAGAAACTATGGTAGAGTTAATTATTACAAGTTGTGTTTTGGATGTCACAACAAAAATTGCAACTATATTACAACAATATCACAAAAGGTGGTATTGTGCTTTAAAAGCATTTCAAAAGTTTGAGCATTTGCATGCTAAGCTATAGCACAAGAAGGACAAATGGGATGTTGCATTAAGGGTTTATTCATTGTTTAACAATGAGTGTTTCAAGAGACCCTTGGAAAGCACTTATTGATTGTTGGATGAACAAAACCATAAGATGATTGAATTGTGAAACAATTGTTGGTTTGCATGGATGATCAAGGTCGAAACATTCCTTGAGCAATTGCTAAACCCCATCCAAAAAAAAGTTGACACTTTTGAAGAAATCCCAAAATGATCCAAGATGAAAAAGTTCACAAAATCATACTTGGGAAAAAAATGGATAATCCACCTAATCCTTTGGGTTTTGATCATGATCCACAAGTTGTGGTGTAGGAACACATGGAAGCTAAAGTGAGAGAAACGCTTGAAAATTGAAAGCTTGGAAGTAAAGTTGTGATAATATGTGGAGAGGTTAGATCAAGGAAAACTTGCATTGCAAAATCTATAGCATATAAATACAAATAGATGCAAAGTCAAAATCCATGTCAACCTAAGCAAATAATGTCAAGGAGATTAATTCAACATTCCAAGATGGGGTTGTATTTTTAACATGTGATCTTATTGCAACTAACAACAAAATGTTGTGTAATGAGGTTTTATGACATCTATTCGAATATTGTCTTAAATGAGGAAAAGACACAAAATTTCAACAACAAGGCCTTCCATATACAAGTTATGTGCAATAATGTAACTTTAGAAAATTGCAAAAACAACTAGTGAAACAAAATCTCTTCATTATTTTGGATGATGTACAAAACTTGAAAATGATAGAACAACTTCAATTTTGTGATAAGGGTGTGAAGCACCCCATGAAAAGTTTTGATGCATGAAATGGGTTAAGAGTTGATGTAGCCTTGTGATTCATGAACAAGTGTTATATGTTGGTCAAGGTAATGGGTTAACTCCCTGTGTAAACATTTTAAAAACTTTTCACAATTGTCAATAACACGAAAATCTATTGGATCATTTGCATTTTGGCCTTTGTGTATATCAATTGCTTATTGAAGATTCAATTTTCCACCTTCCCATTTGTGAATGTGCATCTACATCTCAATCTAATAATCACCTTAATTGCATAGTAGATTATGAAATATGTAGCAACATATGAGGGCATTTGGTAAAAATGTCACATGTGCAAATTTGATTTCTTGATTAGTTCTTGGAACATTGTTTTCAAGATGCCAACAAAGTTTTCCACAACTAATATCCCATGCTTGTGCTTCTTGTTGTACAACAACTTTTATGTTGCCCTTCTTTCTTGTAAGGTGTCATGATCTAAAAGATCAAAAAATAGCCTTTGTCCCCAAGTAAATATGGAGGAACATCCATACTTTTTTGGGGATTGAATAAACCTTGATATTGAACATGTTTGTAGAGTGTAGATCTCCTTAATATTTTGGAATTGGTGACACTACCAAGAAGGCAAACTAATAGCTTAGTAAATTGTTTATTTGAATCAACATCTTGTTGTAATCACCAAGGTCATGTGGTAGTAATTCTCTTCAACAAAGGACATTAGTCAAAGTTCTGTGATGGAAATGTGTGCTTCATTGATGGCACCTTGTATAGAAGGTACACCACATCAATTCTCAAAGTCTACCATTACCACATGCATTTTGTGTTTATTTGGCCAAGAAATCAAACTTTTGAACACTTTGTTGATTGCGTAGATGACTTCATGAAAAACACATAACAATATTGATTTTCCCAAAGCAAATAATTTAGAACAAATTAGGAGAGATAAATTTTGTGCCAACTTGTACATGACACATGCCACCCACATTTCCATAGGAATTGACTTGTACTTCATGTTTTGTTAACAATTTGAGCTTTGAACCTTTTGGCTATGTGAAACAACGTTACTTTTGTCATCCTATAGTTTTTGACCTAGCATTCGTCATCATATTTGGTGAGCAAAAACATAGTGAACCAAGTTGTGGACCTTGGTTTCACCTAGTTTCCTAATTACTAATTACTCAAAAATAAATAAATTGAGAGCACTTGACATATGAAAATCATGAAGCCATGCAAAAAGAACAAAATTCAATGAAATTTCTTCTAGGGTTGTGTCAAAGTTCAAAACCAAAAAAGCTAGATCGGCAATAACAAGCTCTTGAAAGATTTTTATCAAAAACACTATACACCCAATTACAAGAGCTTTATGAATCTTGGTTGCATCCATCAATTCAATGTGGACATTGAAATACAATAGGTCTTGATCCAATTATAATAACATTGTAAGAAAAATAGAATGTCAAAGCTCATTGTTACAATCAAGCAATAGAGACATGACAATTGTGATGAAAAAGTATAGTTGATTGCAATGGTGATGCAATATAGTAGAAATGGGGTGCACATCACATAGATACAAAGTGCAAATGAAGCAAATTGAAGTAGACTAAATGCAAACGTGAAAAGATGGAAGAATGATGTTGAGGCAATAGAAAGCAAAGTGACACTACAAAAGAAGGTGAACATTAGAAAAAGCTTTGACACAAAGCAAAAACCTTGACATTGTGAATGCAAAAAATGATGCAAAGTTGTGCAAAAAGCTATGAAGTGATGACATAATGATAATTTTCTTGCTACCTCTATGCATAGATGTGAATCAATATCATTAAAATGTTGCATGACTGACTTTGTGTGTTGTACCATCTTTCCATAGCAACGTATCATTGAGGTTAATGGTAAAGTTATCATACCTGTTAGTTTTATAACATGAACTAAAGTGTTAACCTATTTTCATAGTAGCCTCCTAACACTGTGTGAATGGAGTATAATAAGAGATACTGAATGTTCCATCATTCGGTATACATTTTTGGGGCTAGTATGAGCCAGATCTTCGCATTGCTATCAAAGAACCTACCATGCTTGTATAACCTGAGCGCAGTGATGTTGTTCCCAGTATGAATCTAAGGCAATAGTCAAAAACCTAGACCCTACTAGACATGAATTAACTTTTGCATGTAATCACAATAGTAGTATACTTCTCTTCTTCCTTGTTGTGCACCTGTTATAAGCCATCCATTTGGAGGTTGTAGAATGCATCTATAATTTAAGTAAAGGCAACATGAATGGCATGTTGCAAGATGGAGGAAGTTTCAAACTATGTGTAACATAGCTTATTTGTAAAATTTTGACTTGGTATATATATTGTTGGTTTTGAGCACCGAAGCATTTCTTTTATAGGTCTCAAAAAATGTTCCATTGATCATAGTCAATTCCTACACGTGCTGGAGACGTTTATACTTGATATCTGTTGTTCTGGGTGATCGATCTACTCATATCCTGATCCCTAGAGTGCTATTAAAAAGAAAATAGATTTTGACATATGTATATACCAGACTGATATCACATCTCTTTGAATACCAGTACTCTAGCATCCCTTGCATAAAAGCATTGCAATGCACAAGCAATATTATGCCCCAGCTGGTATTTGCTTACATTCCCTGAAAATGCAACAACTTTACAATGACATGAATATACTGAGTGACAAACAAAAACACAGAAAAAGATGTCCCAGTTGTGTGAAGACCTTAATTTGCACTTCTAGAAATCTTGGTGATATGAATGTGTTAATGATGGAGTTGGTCATTATCTATGTAGAGATAATACTTTGATGTTGTCATCACTTGTGCTTGCATTAAGTGGAAGTCAAGGAAACAGAACTGGGGGATTAGGACTAATGTGCATCACTTCCGTCAGAACAAACAGAAACCAAAACAGACCCTATTCCACCTAGGGACATGGGGAGCTCAACAGGGCAAGGTTGCATTCTGTTAGGTGGAGACAGGTCTAACAGGGCATAAACAATGTCTTTGCAGTTGATTCACATAGTGACATAGTGAAAGGTCTGTGAATAAGATACTCTTGGCATTTATGCTGTATCCTACTTTTCACCATTAGTGACATCAAACTGAAACCATGGGCAATCTCAAATACAGAAAAGCCTTCAAAAGTGCATGAGTTATCTCACTCCAAAACCAGTTGAGTCTCAAGAAAGGTTTTTCAGTTATTCAAGTCAGCAGAAACAAATAATCTGTGTTTGAAGAAGTATTTTTTGAACAAGCTAAAAGAGTTGTTGCAATTCCAAATTGTCTAGATGTATTATCCTTTCAAAGAGTGGAGATTAGCTATCATTTGAGTTGCAATTGAACCATGTTTAGGTTCTTTCTTCAGCTCTAGGATCCTATGGCTGTTCACCATACACTAGTGCTCATGTACAGCAAAGAGCAGCCAGAATTTTGCTGTCACAAACTTCACTAGAATCCTCAAATTGATTAGGATTCTGGGTCTCATTCCTCGTGAGAGGAAGGACTGTACATCTGAGTGGCCCATTGGAATCTGGACTAGACCTGATGTCATATCGAGTCAGGGACTCTCTAGGGGAAATATTTCCTTTGGAGAGTGAAAAATCTGATGCAAACAGTGTTGACAAACTAGAAATCAAAATCATAGAGTTGGAATATGACCCTCAACCAAGATAGTTTGCCATCTGGAGACAGGGAGTGGAGCATTGGGTCAGAACTCATGCCTTGGTTATGTGCACATTTGTTACAATTTGGTTGTAAAGATCCACATACTGATCAGCTGAAATGTCCCAGCTGAAGTCAATCTTCATCACCTTTTTCACCAGTTTCCTCCACCAATC
>Ga0116230_10006725_pt1 | contig 11340 bp, 11 predicted proteins | sample S1TSphfallax_3_FD_88678 | JGI IMG/M metagenome (GOLD analysis project Ga0116230, IMG submission 88678) | Host-associated microbial communities from peat moss isolated from Minnesota, USA - S1T2_Fd - Sphagnum fallax MG | ecosystem: Host-associated > Plants > Peat moss > Unclassified | place...
ACACCCACCAAAAAAATGCAATAGACATCACAATAAAACATTTAGTTTGCAAACAAAATCCATCACCCAAATCTTAAAGATTAAAAAAATCGCAACAACATAATTAGTTTACAAATAAAGTGAAAAAGAAAATAAATCCAATAAGTGCAAACCATAGCCACCTTTAAACCTTAAGAAATGCATCATGGTCATGACATGGGGCACTTATGCTCCATAATTTCACCATAGTTATTTAAATGGCAATTAAATTGAGTATGGAATTCTGTAATGATATGCAAATGTTTAATGCATTACTAACAAGATGCAAAGTCACCCTATGGATTTCCTTAACATGGAAACTATTTTTCACCTTTTCACCACCCATTTTCATCTGTTTTGAAAAATAATAATAAGATAAACCTTTGTTGTAAACATTTCCCATCAAAACCCGTTAATCATTTTATGCTTGGGAATAAAACCATACCATTGAAGGTACGAACACCATTAACTCATAACACAAATAACCAATACTAGAACAAACTAACTTTATGGCAAAACACATAAAGTTGAACTTATATGCAACAAATTGATAAAACTAACATTTGATTTCAAATGACTAATAAGGAAACACATGAAAAATTCACAACACAAAATAACACACCTTGTATACAACTACTTTTATATGCAACAAACAAACAAACTTGACACTTGACTTTAATTTACCAATAAGGAAACATGTAAAAAATTCACAACATGAGATAATGCAGCTTATATACAACTCATTTTATATACAACAAAGTGATAGACCTTACACTTGATTTTAATTGACCAACAAGGAAACATTTGACATCAAACTCACAACATGAGACAATGCACCTTAAATATGCAATTGATCTTATAAGCAACAAACTAACAAACCGGACACTTGACCTTAATCGACCAACAAAAAAACATTTGAGAAACTCACAACACAAGACAATCCACCTTATATACAATTAAACTCATATGCAACAAATTGATAGACCTAACATTTAACTAACAAGGAAACACATGACAAATTCACAACATGAAACAAATGCATAGTTGACAAATGGGACCTAGTTGACAAGATCCAAGAATTGGCATCTCAACATGCAAAGGGCACACATGACATGTGCCCAACACACACATCAAACCTTGACTACAAAATATGAAAAATCCATAACTGAAAAAATTAAAATTCACGTTAAAAACTATAAATTACATAACCACAAGCAATAAACAACATAGTATTTGTATTCAATCCCAATGTGCATGACAAAAGCACAACAATACATAAATGACATGTAAAGAAACATGTGAGAAATTGACAACACACTAGCTTCCTAGCCCTCATTAAAAACTTTAAAGACCATCACAATTCTTCATTTTAATGCCCATTTCATCACAAGAAAAAGTAATAGAGATGAATGAAAGGTTTGGGGTTTCAGGGAAATAATGACAAGTCTTCAACTTCTAGTCTACCACTAACACCCCCTCTTCAAATTTCATTCACAATTCACAACATAGTAGGAAATCCCTTTCAACCGCCAAACTATAGTTTTAGCCCTAATTGTAAACCCACCAAGAACAAACCAACACACCAAAAAATCAAAGAAAAAATAGCAAGAAAGCTACAAATGTCTACCATGTATGCACCAAACTCAAAACAAAATGTAGCATGCAATTTGAATGGAAAAACAACCTAGCCAAAATTAGTCAAAATCAAAGTTATTTTCTTCAAATAAACCTTTTTCCTCAATGACCCTTCTAGGGCTCCTTAATTGCCTCACATGTCATGTAATTTGACATGTTTTTAGGTTTTATGACTCCATCACACCCAACACTAATGTCATTAGGCTAGTTCTTGATAACGAAAATAAGGTGATTCAAATTTTCAATCCCCACAACCTAGCCTATTGTCAAAGATTTGTGACTACACACACAACACTAAATATTCTCATTCTTGTAGCAAAATTAAAACATAAAAAATCAAAGGAACATGAATACCACTTGTGACTAGTGAGAGATGACAACCAAAACTAGGCCCATACTTGCAACACTTACACATTATCAAGATGAGGAAAAAAAAACAAAGAAAGTATGGTGAGGAAAAAAAAAGGAAACAATAGAGTAAGAAAGATGAAAGGGGAAATGATGAAAACAACTTACATGTAGTGGAAAACCTTGAACACTCACAATAAAAGGCAACAAATATCATTAATAAACAAAATCAAGAAGCATAAAGTCACCAACAAGTGAAAGGATGCAACCAAAAATCAAGACCCCCTTTCCAAAACTTGCACCAAAAAAAAGAAAAAAGGATGAGAATGAGGGAGAATGTGTGTGGTGAGGAGACATTAAACAAAACATAAAACAAAGACGAAAACAAAGAAAAGGATGGGCATGAAGAATTCACATGTGTGCAACCAAAAGGCTTGAAACCTCAAAACATTAAGTAGAAAGGAAACATAACCAAATCTATGCCAATGAGGGAAAAACGCAAACCAAAAACTTGGGACAAAAAGTTGAACCTACTAGTGTATACCTTCCAAATTTGGTAGTTTGCCTCACAAGGTGGAAAAAAATTATGTTTTATAAACTACCTTCAAATATGATAAAATAATTAGTTCATGTTCTTATGTAGTGGTGCATTACACACCATTGACCAAATGTGGAGCCCAATGCTTGAGTGTAATGTCCTATTGTCAAAAGCATTACACTACGTGTAGAAAAAAAGGTAGGCCCACCAATCAGATGGTCATTTAATAAAATGAAATGCACTTGGCCAAGGGTACTACAAATAAGCTAAGGTACGTTGTATTTTGTTTTATTTTATTTTTACGTTTAATTCTACATGATTTCTTATTACAATTGAGCTCATTGTTCTATGTAGTTCAATTAAAATTTGAGATTAAATATAATATTGATATGTTTAAGAGTTTTGAAACATATTTTATGGACCATTAAAAGTAGTTATTTCTAGCATAAATTTGTAATTTTTCAACTTGGAAAATTTGATTTCAACTTATTCACATGATCTATTGTGAAAAAGGGCCCAAATTTAAGGATTGTGAATTGAAGTTAAAAATGCAAGTTTTTTTAGTTTTCTTCTACTATTTGTTAAATTTTGAAAAAATTTCAAAACAAGTTGTTAGATTTCTATAACAAATGCTAACTTGTAAGGTTTTATTTTAAAACATAAAAGGGATGATAAAGCAAGAGGAAGAAGAAACAATGGGGGAGAAGGACATGGTCTAAGGTACTTATTAAGTACAAAATGCTGTTGATTTAGGGTTAATTATATAAGAAGTCTTTACCTACTCCCAATGTATAAAAGTAGTTGTTAGGGGGTGTAGAGTTCACAAGTGGTGGGAGTCAAGAGGTAGCCAATCCCACCATTATTGCCCAATTAAGGATTGTAAATGCTTGCATCTTTTGAAGAATTATAGAAACTTGTTGTTTAAGGAAAGTGGTTAGGATTGAAAGTGGGGGACCTTCTAGGCATTTCACACCCCAAATGTCATTGGCATAAAGATGTAAGAAATTGTATGCTTGAAGATTTCAAATTCTAGAAGGATGAATTGATCTCCTAGATGTTGGTATTATTTGGCCGCCTTTGAAGTTACATAATCACATGTCAAAATGTCTCATGACAATATATTTGTAGAAGTGGGATAACATTAATGATGTTTATTAAGGTGCAAACTCCATCCTTGGAAATGATAATGTCAACATGTTATTTGGATGTGTGGAATGTGGAAGAAGCAAGACATTGTCACAAATTTCCCCTCTCACAATTTGGTAATAGAAATCATGTGAAAATGTTATTTCATGGGTTCATACTTTTTGCACGTGAATGTTGTATGTTTGAAACATGTTTGATGTAAATATAATAAAATGATATATGTTCATGTATATATATATATCCAAATTTGGTTAGATCTTGTTATGGACAATTGTCACTCCCTTTACATCACAAAAATGAGAAAGAGAAAGAAAAAAAAATTGCCATACAAAGATATTTAAAAGTTGGATATGAAGAATAAAATGAATTTCTTATTTGAATAAATATTTTTTCTTTTGTTAGTTCAAATGGTCCATTTCAAATTGGTGACAAATTGCTTTCTATGAAAGTATGTGAACATATCATTTAACGACAAACAACACATTTAAAAACTATTTCCATTGATTATGAATTTACTAGAGCAAATGGGAATTTGTTTTTACTATAATACACAAGAAATGAACATTTATGCATTAGTCCATTTCTTATGAATTTAAGCCATCATTTAAAAAAATAAATGATCACATTTGCCTTATACTATATGCACATGAACCCATGATGCAATTTGTAACACCTTTGTTATTATTATACAAGATATTGACTTTCATGTGGGATGAGAACAATGCATGTGTTTCCTTTAACCATGTTTAACACCTCTTGTCAATGAGTTGATATTGTACTCACCAAAGATGACATTCGCACCTTACCTGACGTTGTCATCATTGTTGACCCAACATGTGTGAATTTATTTCCTCAATCTTATGCAACTCCAAGATTCCAAGATTTGTTGTCACCAATGCAAGTCAAGCCAAATGAAAAACTATTGTGACTAACACCCCATTGATCAATTATTCCTTTCAACAATTGAAATATTTGAATGTCTACACAAATAGGCTAATGTGTTTTTACACAATTATGCCAATAACATTTGGAGCTTGAAAGGGCTAGAGGGCTTTCATCTTTTTGTCTTGGTTACTTCTCATCAAAAAAATTCAATCATGTTGCAAAGATGCAAGCATCTTCCATTTAAAGTCGGGTGGTAGCCATGGGCCTAATTATTTCTCAACTTCCACCCTTGCAAGACACACCTCCCATTACCATGGTTGATCTATTGCAAGTGATCGACTTTTGACATGGAAAAATACAACCAACCCACTAAAAGCAGTTAGTTTTTGACATGAAGAGATTTTGACATCTAATTTGAGCTAACTTGAGTCTTATAAATTTTCCCTTTTCCTTTTTCTTATTCCTTTGTACAATTTCCAAATCTACAATGTGTTTACAAATAAAGTTTTGCAGGGTTGCATTGAAAATTGGTTGTAATTGTATTTAAATTTTGGCTTGGAACCTTCTGGTGCTTGACAATATTAAAACTTTGACACTGTTTGGAGTTAGTATACTAAACAAACATTTCAGAGTTTCACAAGTGTTGCCTGATTCAAAAGGTGTGTTTTTGTAGGGTAAAGCCCACAAGTGTACCACAGGTAGGAGCATTCCCCTGATAAGGGGCAACTATCCTCTCTTTGACCTCTTGCCAAGTGCAGAGTGATGTAGCTTTAATTTGGCTCCACACTTGGAAAGGATTTGAATTACTTCAAGACCCAAAAATAATCACCACAATATTACCATCACCCTTGCCATTTCATTTTGGGTTTTGGGAGAATCCAAAGACACTCCTTGCAAATAAACCCCAGTGTCTTTGGATTCACATAACACCCAAAACGAAATCAATGCAAGCGTCATGCAAAATACCAGACAAAGACATGCTTTTCAGATTTCAAATAATAATGGAATCAAATCATCAAATCTAGTGATTACTCATGAAAAACTTACAACCCATAAACTAGGAGATCCCCATACATACACACATACAAAAACAGTAAATGTAATTGATATAGCAAAGAGCCAATTCTTACATTCTAATAACTCTCATTGATACCTTTCCAATTACTTAAAGATCTATCAATCTGAAGGTGATCTGATCTAAGAATGAAACTGAAGCAAAAGGAGATCAACATAGTTGTGTCTGCAGATGATGACTGAATTCCATCCACCAATATGTTACATTCTCCTTGTCATACATGGGACATTTACGACAATGACAGCAGTGAGACAATCTGCTCCAAAAGGACCTAACATAAAACATGGTCACCAAACCAAGGACTTGGGAAGCCAGCCCTTAAGTTAGATTAGAGACACATTAACTACACCAATCAACCACCCATTCAACGAGACTTCCCAATGGAATACACAACAAATGAATCAAAATATGAGTGCTGCCCAGCACCGTATCAGATGCTACTCCTAGCATAAGAGACTGAAAAGACCATTTCAAAGAATATGAGGTGATCTTCATGTTGGGGGCTATAAAAAGCCTAGAAATCTTGAGTTGCATTCCAAATGCATAAGTTGGAGGGCCATCAAAAGTTCATCCCTAGCTTCGCATCAGGATTCAAAACTTTGCCAAGCTTACACTACTACTGACATGTGGAAATGAGCACCATGCCATTCAGATCAATAGCTGTCATACCTAAAGAAAATAATTTTTTTGTTTCACCCAGCTGCTTCAGCTAACTATTTTAGAATGTAAGTCTTCCAAATGTAGTCTCCAAACTCTTAACAGCCCCACATTCATTTGCATGAACAGGCTGGTTAAATGGTGCATCCTAAGACCTGAGCAAATACTTATATCATAATGAGACTGCATGAGACTGAGACCATGTGGATTCATCCCCATTGAAACTCCTAAGTTGTTTGGACATTAGTCAAAAGGAGAGACACCTTCTTCAATCCATAAGTAATAGGTGAACATTTGTCAGCTAAGATTCTGTTGCTGCCAGCACCTGTCTTATGGAAAAGACCACTCCTTGAAAATACACCATTTTCAGTAGTTCGCAAATCCACATTTTGTAAGCACAACTGGGTTTTCAACAAATTCAAAAACCAGAGTTGAAAAGTGCCACTTGTTGCTCATAAAAACCCACTTTTGAAGCTTTTTTTTTCCCTTGTAGAATGGCCCTCAAATAGATATCCAAATAATGGATGCGCCTTTCCCTAATTCAACTTTGTGAGTTGCCAGGGAAGGTAAATAATTGTTCCTCCCAGTGAGAAAACCCCAAGAAAAGTTGACAGCAAACTCATTTTGGCCTAATGCAACAAAAAGTAGACCCTTTGGTGGTTCAGTGAAAGCCTACTTTGCAAACCGATAATCTCTTTGAACTGGTGCAACTGGTGGACGCACAACTCCAACCAGAGGCAGGCCTGGTTTTCGCCCTACCACACCCCAAAAACACACACACACACACACACACAAGCTATGAGTAGGATTGGACCAGCCTGAACCATCACAAGAAATGGAAACCTTATGATATCCCAAGTTCTCTGGCAGTTGGCAGCTCAAACAGAACAAAAGCGCAGCAGTTACATACAGTATGCTCTTTTTCTGTTCACAGAAGATGAGAAAATGTCAAATAGGGTACTCACCATTGAAGAGGTTGTTCGAGTAAAAATGGTGTTGGGGAAGGAAGATTGCCTGGTGAGCAAAGGCAGGACTCCCATCTCCTCCATAACCACCACTATTTGATGATGATCCTGCTCCAGTAGAAGAACTACTTTCATACCCCCAACGAGACTCAATTTGCGGGGATGGCAAGAGCCCACCAGGAGAGTTGCACGTACTGTCCACCTCAACAGGTATGTGGGACCTTTGCGAGAGTGAACTGGGTGAGTTGGGTAAAGATTGATAGTCTGCAGATTGCTGCTGGGAAGAAAGGAACTGCTGCTGTTGGTGAAATTGAAGATTTGGGTGTGTTAAGGAGTTACTACTAACAACCTCCCCAGCTGCATACCTCTGGCCCACAGGTCCAGAAGACAATGTCTTGAAGTTTGTTGTCGACTGAAAGCTGTTGGCACGTTGAGCATTGTGAAGATGAGTTTGAGGGTGGTTAGCTGGATACAAGTGAGCATGTTGCTGCTGCTGCCAGTATTGAAGATGTGCAGTTTGTGGTACTTGTTGCTGCTGCTGGCCTAATCGGCTGGGAGAAGTTTGATTTGGAGAAAAGGGACCAAGCTTGTTGGCTGCCACATTGGTGCGCCCATAGCCTGATTTGAAACCTTGAGAGGAGTTCTGGAGCAGCACTTGGCTGCAATCACCATTTTGGCACTGTACTGTCCTGAGATAAGAACACAACAGAAAAAAATGCAGTTTTGGACATGTAAGTGCACAACAGTCAAGAATAGACACAAAAGCTTGAACACAAATCTCCTGCAAATACATTTCAGTAAAATAGGCCCAGCCACCACCAACAGATTTGTCTATTCAGGTACAACTGTAGTTCGACATAAGAAAAGTGAAAATAGTAAGAATGCCTGCAGATAAAATTACCTTGAAACAGTGTGGCTGCTGGGTACTCCACTTTGTAAAAGGGGGTGTGGGTGCCCCATGAATGAACCAGGACCGAGGCCATTCCCTGGACCAGAGAATGCTCTGGATCCAGGGCCAGGCCCTAACCGTGCACCCCCACTTCCCATCACTCCATCTGGTGGCCCCATCCCAGAAGAGCTTCCAAACCCAGAATCTATTGATGAATCATCCTCCAGAAGGTGCTCATCTCTGGCATCCAACCAACCACAACCATAGTGGGACATCAATTACTCATTTCATGAAATTGTTCTTGCTGAAAATCTTCTTGTAATTTAGACACCTATTTAAGACCATCATTTCATCTTTTCTACAGCAGACAACACTTCCCTTGCAGATAAATTTTTCCAGATATCAAACAAGTACCAACTGGTTGTACCAGCAGGAACACAATTGGAAAGAACAGCTTACAGTTCTTTCCTATCTTTGAGCCCCTTTTGCAAGAGTTCACTTCAGCTGGCTGTCAGTTCTAAAAACATAAGACATATCATGCTGGGACTGGAGGATTCTCAGCACACCCAAGATGCCATGTAATGTTAAAACCAAGCTTCAGAAAAAAATGCTAAAATTTATCTTACCTAAAATCTGCATCCCAATCACCAGGCCCAGCAGCAAGAATTTCCGAATCCCCACCATCCACAGAGCTATCTGAGGAAGCCAAAACCGAGCCCAATGCTCGATAATGCATTGTCACTGCATTGCCACTGTTTCTGGTTGGCTGCCATGGAGGAATCATTCGAACCCCACCTTGAGCATGCAAGAAATTATTGCCACTTCCGAGCTCCATGATCCCACCAGCAGCATTACTTTGCTGGAGCCTTGTGGAGTGAGCACTCTCATGAGGTGACAAACTAGCCCCACCTAAAGGCGCAGGAATTGGGAAAGGCCCACGCCGCTTGTTATACCTAACTGCAGCAGCCTCCCTAACAGCATGGGCAGGGGAAGTGGGCCCATGCCGATTAGGTGACCCCTGTGACGGGGAACTAGGGGACCGGAAACTTGATCCTGCTGATGACTGGAATGCTGACCCCGGCGATGTTTGGTATAAGTTACCTGAGGAGAATGGGAAGAATTTTCAGAATCACAAACTGACCGATTGTTTGTACCACCCCAAAAACATTACCAGAGAAAAGCTACCAATCTAGTTCTTGCTATACAGAAACCCAAGCATTGATGAAGACTTCGATATATCACCAGTCATGACATCCAAATGCAACCAGGAGTGTAGCCTAGACAGCTCTTTGACATATACAGAAACAAGACCAACAATCACCCCTTGTTTGAAGAATTGTTTCCTAATTATCAAGGGGAGAAAAACAAGTACAAAACATACCTGAAGTTTGGTACTGTGAACCTGGAGACGCAGTGTACTGGGAACCTGGAGATACTGGAAAGTGAGGACCTTGTGCTGGGAACTGATGAGAGGGACTACCACCTAAAGATAAGGACCGGCAGCCTCCTCCTGATGGACTCATGCCGAGCTGAGTCTGTCCAGGAGCTTGCCCCAGTCCTCCTTGCATATGTGGACCTGATAGCCGCCGCCAATTGGTATCTGGGGATCCGCCAAGCAAAGACATTTGTCCATTCAATGCTGCCGGATAACTCACTGACATCCCTGTGCCATCACCATAACTGCCAAAGCTGCTGCCAAGGGCACCATTTTCCCCATAGCTGTCAAAGCTACTGCCATGGCTGCTTGCTAATGAGTAAGGTGTTGCCTGAAGTTGTGGGCTACCATTGAATGGTCCATATAAGCTCAAGTTACCAACCTACGTGGTCAATGAACTCAGTTAATAACTATCACCATTTCATCCCACAAGACCAGGAGACTCAAGGGGGTCTTCAGGCATTCTGAGTTCTAACTATGTATCTACAGGACTTTAACACAGGCACAGCAGAACACAGTCGGATTTCAAACATGCTTACTTGTGGTGAAAGGCCTGCACCAAACCAGTGGCCTGAACCAACCCTGTGCTCCATAGCCAATCCCTCACTGACAGGCTGCCAAAACAGAATGAACTAGTTTCATGACGACATCAAAGAAATGACAGCCAAAGAAAAGAGAGAGCCTGAATTCACATCCACCTCTTTATGATCCAACATATAAGGTTATAGAGTTTAGGGTTTAGGGTTTAGCATGAATCAGCATGTCTAAACACAGCTCATATCAACCCACTCATTACTGTACTGACTAGCCAAACAGTAATTTTCCAGCAGCACTTGCCTTATCCTTGTAGTCCCGACAACTAATGTAACAAAATGTGAGTAAGATGCACAAACAAAATAAACTAAATTGTAGGCACTCACAGTGCGAGGTATTTCAGGCTGAGGTTTGAAAGGGCCATCAAAGGGCTCCCCTGTCAAGAAAGGATGTTGTGCAGCCTGTTGATAGCAAATTGGCAGGTCAATATTGTAGTTAGTGTCTCGTGAACAACAATCATGTCTTACCCCATCAAAGTATGTCATTCTTCGCTGAGCTTGCATATGAGCTTCCTTGAGACCTTATAGTACATGAGGTATAATACAAACAAAAGCCTTGAAAGGACAATAAAACATTGAGAAAACTGAGCAATAGAACCAACCCACCATTCAAATTCTGATCCATCCCAAGAGAAATGACATCTGAAATGCCAATAATATGAGACCAAAAAAAACCAAAAATTAAGGTGAAAATCTGTTATACAACAATTCTGACCTGGGATGGTGTCCATCGCTTGTTTGGATCACATTCCACAAGACCTCTAAGGAAATCTGCAAAGATTGTCCGAGCCTCCAATTCTGGAAAATAAAACAAAAGTAACCATTGTCAAAACTTTCAGTTCTGATAGTGGAAGGCAGGACAAGCAAAATCCTGCCATCATTTTGATCCAACTGCCCAGAGTTAATACAAAAGAAAAGAGAAATGGAAAACACACAAAAGAACATTAGTTCAGTGGAGGATAATGCACCAAACATTAATCCAAAGTACAGAGTTTCTGTAACACAACTGGCAGTAACAGGAAACTCCACCATGATGCTGGCTAGCTCAACAAAACATAAAAGATAACAAGAAGACCAAAAAACCAAGAACAAAGTGTCAACACAAAAGCAAAGACAAATGGAAAAAAGCCAAGAAAGAAAGCAGAAAGAAAACACA
>Ga0116230_10006726_pt1 | contig 11339 bp, 9 predicted proteins | sample S1TSphfallax_3_FD_88678 | JGI IMG/M metagenome (GOLD analysis project Ga0116230, IMG submission 88678) | Host-associated microbial communities from peat moss isolated from Minnesota, USA - S1T2_Fd - Sphagnum fallax MG | ecosystem: Host-associated > Plants > Peat moss > Unclassified | place: USA...
CCCGCCCGGGCTCGTGATCGTGACCAAGCTGGGCGCCCGTCGGCCGCCCGACAAGTCCTGGCAGAAGGCTATTTCGCCGGCGGAACTGACGACGGGCGTGCACGAGAATCTCCAAAACCTGGGCCTGGAGGCGCTCGATATCGTCAACTACCGGTCGATGGGCGCGGTCCATGGGCCCAAGGAGGGATCGATCGGCGAGCAGATTTCAACGCTGGCCGACCTGAAGCGCCAGGGGCTGATCCGCCACATCGGCGTGAGCAATGTGACGGCGGCGCAGGTGGCGGAGGCGCAGGGGATCACCGAGATCGTCTGCGTGCAGAATAATTACAACCTGGTCCACCGCCACGACGATGCGCTGATCGACGATCTGGCGCGGCAAGGGATCGCCTACGTACCCTTCTTCCCGCTCGGCGGGTTCACGCCCCTGCAGTCGTCCACACTGTCGGGTGTGGCGGACCGCCTCGGGGCCAAGCCGATGCAGGTGGCCCTTGCCTGGCTGCTGCACCGGTCGCCGAATATTCTGCTGATCCCCGGCACGTCGTCGCTGGCCCACCTCCGTGAGAACCTGGCCGCGGGGCAGCTGACCTTGTCGCCGGAAGTCCTCGCGGAGCTGAATGGGATCGCCTCCGCTGCAGCGCCGGCCAGGCACTGATCGTTGCGCCGGCCTGGGTGAACCTACTGGGCAGCCGGTTGCGACGGCGGTACCGTGGAGTCCACCTCCGGGTTCGAGGGTGATGCCGGCGGTGGGGGCGGCGCCGGGTTGCCCAGCGACGCGGGCGGCGGCGCGGGCGGAGGCGGGGTGGGGGCGGAGGTGCAACCCCCCAGCAGAATCAGGGCGGCGGTGAACCCCATGCGGGTGAGAACACGGGCCAATTCCATGGCGGATTAGACGCCATTCGGCGATTCAGGTTGCCGCTGCCTTCCAATTCGGTGGTGCAACCCAGGGTCGCAATCGCTCTTGCGATGGCGGGGCGGGCGGGGTTCTTCTTACCGCTTACCCGCGACCATGCCTCAAATTATCGCCGTCCTCGACTTCGGCTCCCAGTACACCCAGGTCATCGCCCGGCGTATCCGCGAGTGCCAGGTTTACTCTCGGATCTACCCGTTTGGCACCCCGGCGAGTCAGCTCAAGGCGGAGGGGGTCACGGGGATCATTCTGTCGGGCGGTCCGAGTTCGGTGTTCGCCAAGACGGCGCCCATTCCGGACCGCGCGATTTTCGAGTTGGGCGTGCCGGTGCTGGGTATTTGCTACGGGATCCAGCTCATGGGGCATCTCCTGGGCGGCGAGGTCGCCCCGGGTACCCATCGGGAGTACGGGCATGGCACGCTGACGATTCGCAAGCGCGGGCGACTCTTCCACGGCCTCCCGGGCAAGCTGCAGGTCTGGAATTCGCACGGCGACCGGCTGACCAAGCTGCCGCCCGGCTTTGCGACGATCGGCGACACGGACAACTCGCCCTACGCGGTCATCGAGGACCGCAAGCGGAACCTCTACGGGATCCAGTTCCACCCGGAAGTGTTCCACACCGAGCGCGGTGTGGAGGTGATCCGCAATTTCCTGGTCGAGGTCTGCGGCGCCAAGCAGGACTGGACGATGAAGGACTTCATCGCCCACGCGGTGGAGGAGATTCGGACGACCGTCGGAACCTCACGGGTGATTCTGGGCCTATCAGGCGGGGTGGACTCCTCCGTGGCGGCGGCGCTGATTCACAAGGCGATCGGGCGGCAACTCACGTGCGTGTTCGTCGACAACGGCCTCCTGCGGCACGAAGAACGCGAGTCGGTGGAGTCGCTCTACGGGCGCAACTTCAAGCTGGATGTGCGCGTGGTGGACGCGTCGGCGACATTTTTGAAGCGACTGAAGGGCGTGGAGGATCCGGAACAGAAGCGGAAGATCATCGGCAAGACCTTCGTCGATGTGTTCGACCGCTCGATCAAAGGCGTGGGCAAGGCGAAGTTCCTCGCCCAGGGCACCCTCTACCCGGACGTGATCGAAAGCGTTGCGATCGGCAACAACCCCGCCGCGCTGATCAAAAGTCATCACAATGTCGGTGGCCTCCCGGCCCGGATGAAGCTCAAGCTGCTCGAGCCGCTGCGCGAGCTGTTCAAGGACGAGGTCCGCCGGGTGGGCGAGGCGCTGGGGCTGCCGAAGGAAGTGGTCTGGCGGCAGCCTTTCCCGGGCCCGGGACTGGGGGTTCGGGTCATCGGCGACATCACCCGGGCACGGCTGGACGTGCTGCGGGCCGCCGATGCGATCCTGCACGAGGAGATGATGGCGAGCGGCTGGTATTGGAAGGTCTGGCAGTCGTTCTGCGTTTTCCTCCCGGTGAAGTCGGTCGGCGTCGTGGGCGACGAGCGCAATTACGCCGATGTGATCGCGCTCAGGATCGTCGACAGCATCGACGCGATGACGGCCGACTGGACGCGGCTGCCGTACGAACTGCTGCAGAAGATTTCGAGCCGGATCACGAACGAGGTCCGGGGGGTTTCGCGGGTGGTGCTGGACGTGAGTTCCAAACCACCCGCGACGATCGAGTGGGAGTGATGCCTACGCTCCACTATTCATCCCCGGACTTTCGCGCCCAGCTGGCGGCGTTCTGCCGCGGATCCGAAGTGCCGCGCGAGATCGCGGACGCGGTCAGTGGAATTCTCGCGGACGTGCGCGAGCGGGGCGACGCCGCCGTCGTCCACTACGCGGCGAAGTTCGACGGCGCGAAACTGACAGCGGACTGCGCCGGATTGCGGGTGCCCGCGGCCGCCCTCAAAGCGGCGATGAAGCGGCTGCCGGCCGCGGACAGGCGGGCGTTGATCGCCGCTCACTCCGCGATAGTCGATTTCAACCGGCGGGGGCTGCCGAAGGCTTGGTCGGCGCGCAATCTCCACGGCGCGCGGGTGGGGGAGAAGTTCGACCCGATCCGCCGCGTGGGCCTCTATATTCCGGGAGGGCAGGTGCCCCTGGTCTCGACGGTGCTGATGACCGCGACGCTGGCCCGCATCGCGGGCTGTCCGGAGATCGCAGCCTTCACTCCGGTGGGCGCGAGCAGGGTTATTGCCGACGGCCTGCTGGCCGCGCTGCACCTGGTCGGCGTGACGGAAGTGTACCGGATCGGCGGTGTGCAGGCGATCGGGGCGATGGCCTATGGCACGGCGACCATTCCGGCCGTCGACAAGGTGTTCGGCCCGGGCAACGCCTACGTTTGCGAGGCGAAGCGGCAGGTCTTCGGCACGGTGGGCGTCGACTCGCTGCCGGGTCCCAGCGAGGTCATGGTGATCGCCGATGCGAGCGCGCGGCCGGAGTTCGCCGCGGCGGATCTGCTCGCCCAGGCGGAGCACGGGTCGGGCCGGGAAAAGATTTACTTGGTGGTCATCGGCTCCGACGCAAAAGCGAAGGCCACGCACGATGCTTCCAGGCCAAGCGTGCCGCCGCAGCGCGCCTTGATCGAGGGGAGCAAGCAGACCATCGGTGTGGGCATCAATGGTCGGGAGCTCACGATCGCCGGGGCTATCCACGCCGAAATCGAAGCGCAGCGGGCGACCCTTTCGCGCTCTGACAAGATGACGAAAGTGCTGGCCGATGGTTTCCTCACGGTGGAAGTGGCGACGCTGGCCGAGGCGGCCGCGGTGGCCAATTTTGTGGCGCCGGAACACTTGGAACTCTTGGTGAAACCGGCGGCGGCAACGGCGCTGACCACGGCGATCACGACCGCCGGGGCGATCATGCTGGGTAACTTCACGCCGACCGCCCTCGGCGATTTTGCGGCGGGGCCGAGCCATGTGCTCCCGACCGCGCGGGCGGGGCGGTTCTTCAGCGGGCTCCGCGTGGCTGATTTCATGCGGCGAACGAGCGTGCTGGCCTACGAGCCGGCGAGCCTGGCCGAGGCGGCGCCAGTGGTAGAGGCCTTCGCGGCGATGGAGCGGCTAGACGCGCACGGGAACTCGGTCGCGATCCGGGTGCGGGCGTCGGCATCCCCATCGAAGAAGTCCAAGAGGAAGCATCGCGCATGAAGAGGGAGCCGCTGAATTTCGCGGATGGCGAGCGGGTTAGACCCGGAAGCTGGGCAGCTAGGAGCGGCCTGGGAGGGGCAGGAGTTCCCCAGAGGGTGGCCGACCAAGGCGCCTCTCAGAGCGTTGGGCAAGCTGGAGTGCCGCAGTGAGCCGGACTTTTTCCGCTGCTGAGCTGGCGCTGCCGCATGTCGCCAAGCTGCATGCCTACACCCCCGGCCTGCAGCCGACGGAGCCGGGCTGGACGAAGCTGAACACGAACGAGTGCCCGTATCCGCCGAGCCCGACGGTGGCGGAGGCGATCCGGCGGGAAGTGGGGACGGATGGAGCGTCACTGCGGCTGTATCCGAATCCCGCGAGCGCGCCCCTGCGCGCGGCGATCGCCAAGCTCCACGGGGTCGGGCCGGAGCAGGTGTGCGTGGGCAATGGGTCGGACGATCTGCTGAATCTGCTGATGCGGTGCTTTTGCGGGCCGGAGACGGCCGCCGCGTACCTGCTGCCGAGCTACTCGCTTTATCCGGTCCTCGTGGGCATCCAGGACGGGGCGCGCACGGCGATCGATTTCGAGCGGGATATGCGGCTGCCGGTTGAGCAGATCGCGGCTTCGGGAGCGGCGGCGTTCTTCCTGACGTCGCCGAATGCGCCGACCGGCGTTGCGTTCCCGAACGCGGATTTGGAACGGGCGCTGCGGGCGTTTCCCGGGTTGCTGGTGGTGGACGAGGCGTATGCGCCGTTTGCCCGGGAAAATGCCATCCCGCTGCTGGCCTCGCACCCGAACCTGGTCGTGGTGCGGACGCTTTCGAAGGCCTACGCGTTGGCGGGAATGCGGATCGGCTATATCTTGGCCGAACCGGCGGTCATCGCTCTGGTCGACCGGGTGCGGGACAGTTACAACGTCAACCGGCTCTCGCAGGCGGCGGGACTGGCGGCGCTGTCCGACCCGGGGTACTACACGGACGTGGTGGAGCGGGTGGTCGGAACGCGGGATCGGTACCTGCGACGATGGAGCGAAGGGCGCGGGTGGTTTACCTATCCCTCCCAGACGAATTTCATCCTGACCGAGCCGCGGAATGCGCGGGGTGAGTCGGGTCCGGCGGTCGCCCGGGCGGCCTATGACTTCCTGTATGCGCGCAAGGTGCTGGTCCGGTACTTCCCCAGCCACGCCTTGACCGCTTCCTTTCTGCGGATCAGCGTCGGGACCGAGGATGAAATGCTCGTCCTCGACCACACCCTCGACGCATGGCTAAAGGCAAACTCCAGCGAGTAGCGACCGTCTCCCGCACGACGGCCGAGACGGATATCGCGCTCACGCTCGCGATTGACGGGCGGGGCGGGTCCAAGATCGAGACGGGGGTGCCCTTTTTCGATCACATGCTGACGCTGTTCGCCAAGCACGGGTTGTTCGATCTGACCATCAAGGCGAAGGGCGACGTGGACGTCGATTACCACCACACGGTGGAGGATGTCGGGCTGGTGCTCGGCCAGGCCTTCAAGGAGGCGCTGGGCGACAAGCTGGGCATCCGCCGGTATGGTTTCTTCCTCCTGCCGATGGACGAATCCCTGGCGCGGGTCGTGGTCGACGTGGGCGGTCGTCCGCTGCTGGCCTACCGGGTGAACGCGCCGTCGATGTTCGTGCGGGACTTCAATCTCGTGCTGGTGAAGGAATTTTGCCGGGCGTTCAGCAATGCGCTCGGCGCGAACCTCCATGTCGAACTGATCTATGGGGAGGAGCCGCACCACATCGCGGAGGCGATCTTCAAGGGGCTGGGGCGGGCGCTGGATGCGGCCACGCAGATCGATGCGCGGGCGGCGGATCTGTTGCCGAGCTCGAAGGGGAAAATCTAGGCGGGATCATGCGGTTTCGCGCCTCGATCTTCGCTGATCGGTATGACGCCTCGGCCTCGGCATGAGCGCGCGCGTGGCAGTCATCGATAGCGGCATCTGCAACCTGCGGAGCGTGACCAAGGCGCTGGAGGCCGTGGGGGCGCAGCCGATGGTCGTGCGGACACCGGAGGCGGTGGCCGGGAGCGGGGCGGCCGGATTGGTTTTACCCGGGGTGGGGGCATTGCGCGATTGCGTGGCCTCATTGAAGGCTTCCGGGCTGGACGACACGGTGAGGGCGTGGATCGGGGCCGACCGGCCGTTCCTGGGCGTGTGCCTGGGCATGCAGGCGCTGTTCGATTACTCCGAGGAGGTGGCGGGTGAAAGTGGCGGAAGCGGCGCCGCCGGCAGTCGGGGGGGCGGCACGGTGGGCTCCGGTGGCGGGGGCGCAGGCTCGCCGGGAGACGGGAGCGGTGCGGCGGTGCGGGGTGGGACGAAGGGGCTGGGAATTTTCCCGGGCCGGGTCGTGAAATTCCACCTGCCGGAGCCCTTCAAGGTTCCGCATATGGGTTGGAACACGGTGAGATTTGTCCAGACCGGGACGGCGCTGCAGGCGGGTTTGGCGGCGGAGGGCGAGGCGTTCTACTTCGTCCACAGTTTCCACTGTGTGCCGGCGGATCCGTCGCTGGTGCTGGCGGAGTGCGATTACGGCGGTCCGTTTACGGCCGCGATTGGCCGCGGCCGGATGTTCGCGACGCAGTTCCACCCGGAGAAGAGCCAGGCGCGGGGGCTGCGGATCTATCGGAACTTCGCGGACCTGGCGGCGGCGCAGGCGACCCGGGCGGCGTAGCTCGGGTGCTGCGACCTTTCCGAATACTTCACGCGACGCGGGCGAATCTTTTTTGGTTCGCCGCGGACCAGAAACGGGGCGGGCATGCGCTTGGAATGGCCAAAATTTGGCCCTTAACGGCTCGATTAGGGATTGAATTTTGATCGGTCCGTAACCCACTTTGCTTTGCAAGCGGCATGGTTCCCGCTTGGTTAGGGATATGCCCCAAACAGCGACGCTTAAGGTGGACGGTAAGGAGTTTCCGCTGACGGTGATGACGGGGACCGAGGGGGAGCGGGCGATCGATACCCGGAAGCTGCGGGCCGACACGGGGTTGATCTGCTACGATCAGGGTTACGGCAACACGGGCTCCTGCGAGAGCGCGATCACGTTCCTGGATGGCGAGAATGGCATCCTCCGGCACCGGGGCATCCCGATCGAGCAGCTCGCCGAGCACAGCAACTTCGTCGAGACCGCTTACCTGATCATCTACGGCAAGCTGCCGACGGAGAAGCAGCGGACGGATTTCGGCCAGCTCCTGCGGACCCAGGCGGCGATCGAGACGCAGATGCAGAAGATCTTCGAGGGTTTCCCGAAGGATGCGCCGCCGATGGCGATGCTCTCGTCGATCGTCGCTTCGCTGGCCGCGCACTACCCGCAGCTCGCGACGAACAATTTCGAGAAGGATCTCCAGAACTTCGATTTGGCGGCGGCCATGGCCATTTCCAAGATCCGGACGATCGGGGCGATGATCTACCGTTACCAGAAGGGGCTGCCGTATATTTTCCCCAAGCAGGAACTGCCCTTTTGCGAGAACTTCCTGCACATGATGTTCTCGGAGCCGTACAAGGACTTCGTGGCCGAGCCGGAAGTGGCGCGGGCGCTGAATCTCCTGTTGCTGCTCCACGCCGACCACGAGCAGAACTGCTCCACGTCGACGGTGCGGATGGTGGGGTCGAGCGCGGCGAATCTGTTCACCTCGCTGTCGGCGGGGATCTGCGCCCTTTCGGGGCCGCTGCACGGCGGCGCCAACGTCGCGGTGATGCACATGCTGCAGACGATTCACGACGAAGGCGACGACGGCACGCGCTTCATCGAGGCCGCGAAGGGCGGGGCCAAGGCCAGCCGTCTGATGGGCTTCGGGCACGCGGTCTACCGCAACTTCGATCCGCGGGCGCGCATCATCGGCCACGCCTGCGACCAGGTGCTCAAGAAACTGGGCATCCAGGACCCGCTGCTCGACATCGCCAAACGGCTGGAGCAGGCGGCGCTGAAGGATGATTATTTCCTCTCCCGCAAGCTCTACCCCAATGTCGACTTCTACAGCGGCATCATCATGCGGGCGCTGGGGATCCCGGTGAACATGTTCACGGTCGTGTTCGCGATCGGGCGCGCGCCAGGCTGGATCGCGAATTGGCGCGAGGTGGCGGCCAATCCCAAGGGCCGGATCTACCGGCCCCGGCAGATTTACGTGGGACCGGTCAAGGCGGACTATACGCCGATGGATCAGCGGAGCTGACGAGGCGGCCTTTCTTTTGATGATTGGCCGCAGCGCCAATCTGGGTTTGAGTGGCGGGCCATGATTCTTCTCGGGGTCAACATCGACCATGCTGCGACACTGCGGCAGGCGCGCTACCGGAATGCCGCCACCACCGTGGGCGGCGCCGTCGAGCCGGACCCGGTGATGCTGGCCGTGCTCGCCGAACGCGCGGGTGCGGATGGAATCACGGTGCATCTGCGCGAGGATCGCCGGCACATCCAGGACCGCGACGCGGTCCGCCTGCGCGAGACGATTGCGACCCGGCTGAATCTGGAAATGGCGTGCACGCCGGCGATGGTGGAATTCGCGCTCTCGCTCCGGCCGGATTCCGTCTGTCTCGTGCCGGAGAATCGGCAGGAAATCACGACCGAGGGCGGCCTCGATGTCGCGGGTAGCCGCGACCGGGTGGGCGACGCGGTGGCGGCCCTCAAGGCGGCCGGGATCGTGACGAGTCTCTTCATCGATCCGGATCCGGCGCAGATCGAACTGTCCGCCAAGCTGGGCTCCCCCTGGGTGGAGCTGCATACGGGGGCGTACGCCGAGGCTTATGCGACCCCGCGCCGCGCCGCGGAATTCCAGCGGCTGCGGTTGGGCGCCGTCCGCGCCCACGAACTGGGCCTCACGGTGAACGCCGGCCATGGGATCAATTACGTCAACATCGCCGAGGTTCGCACGCTGCCGCATCTCCATGAGCTGAACATCGGCCACAGCCTCCTCAGCCGCGCGCTCGGCACGGGCATCGAGGCGGCGGTGCGCGAGATGAAGGCGCGGATGAACCCTTGATGCCGGCCACGCCTTTCATGCTGCCACCGGGCGGGGTCCTGCTGGGACTCGGCGCGGACGTCATCGAGGTGGAACGGATCCGCGGGGTCTGGGAGCGCCAGGGCGACCGGTTCCTGCAGCGGGTGTTCACCGAGGAGGAGCGGGCGTATTGTCTCGGGCTAAGACAACCACACAAGCACCTGGCGGCGCGCTTTGCCGCCAAGGAGGCCGTCTCCAAATGCTTCACGACGGGGATCGGGGCCGAACTCGGCTGGCGGTCGGTGTCGGTTTACCACGGCGAGCGGCATCAGCCGCTGGTGCGCCTCGACGAGCAGGGCCAGGCGCTGTTGAAGCAGGTGGGGGCGACGGGAGTGCTGCTGACGCTGTCGCACACGGAGACGGTGGCGATGGCGGTGGCGGCCCTCATTCGCGCGGAGCCGGCGGCCACGAACCAGACCGGGGAAGGCCGGGCGCCATGAGGGAGGACGACGACGAGACCGACCGGCCGGTGCCGGAGAAAAAGCCCTCGCTCATCCCGTCCTGGGTGACGCTGGGCTTCATTCTAGGGGCGCTGTTCGTGCTGGCGCTGCCGCGGGCGGAGCGGGCGATGCGCCCGCCTGCGGGCGACGGCACGGCGGAGGGCACGGAGCACGCGCGGGGCGCCTTGGGCAAGGAGATCGGGGAGGCGGACGGCAAGGTCGCGGGCGAGATGGGAGAGGGCGGGGCCAAGGGCGGTGGGTCCGCCGCGGCGCGGGCGTCGGCCCGGATCGCGACGATCGAGGCGGTGTTCGAACAGTACGGCCACTACGCGGTCTGGAAGAACGACGTGACGGAGGTGGCGATGTGGAATGCGGACACGAAGGATTTTACCGATTTCTACGAGGTGGCGCGGATGGATGGTAACTACTACTTCCGGGCCATTCCCCACCTCACCCGGCCGGTGCTGACCCACGGCGTGCCGGCGGATTGTCCGCTCATGTTCACGGAGACGGCGGAGCAGCGGCAACAATGGCTGAACGATGTGCGCAAGGAGAACTGGCGGGTGCTGTCCGAGGGCGCGCGGAACTCGTTCGGCCCGCCGCAGGGAACCGTGCCGCCCCCGAACGGACATTAGGTGGCTGGATCATGGTAAGTCAGCCTTCCTTCACTTCTTCTGACGGATCACGGACGATTCCCAGCCATCCCATTTTGTCCCTGGACAAAGTCCGGGCGTGGGAGGCGGCGCTCTTTGCCGGGGACGAGGCCCGGGAATGGGCGGCGATGCAGCGGGCGGGGGTGGCGGTGGCGGAGGGTATTCGGGGCGATTACCGTGAAATCGGGGCTTTCCCGGGCGCCGCCCGCATTTTGGTGCTGGCTGGGAAGGGCAATAATGCGGGGGATGCGCTGATCGCGGCCCGGGTGCTGCTTCAGGCCTACCCCGAGGCGCGGGCGGAGGTCGTGTTCGCGTTCGGGGCGGGTGGGCTGGGGGGCTTGGCGGCCCGGGCGTGGCGGGAATTGGTCGAGGCGGGACGCGACCGGGTCGAGTCGAAAGGCTGGTCGCCGGCCGGAATGTCGGGGCGGTACGATATTTCCATCGATGGGATCTTCGGCTTCCAGTTCCGGCCGCCGCTGACCGAGGTCGTGGCCAAGATCCTGACGGCGGCGAACGAGTTGACGGTCGGACTGCGCGCGGCGGTCGACCTTCCGAGCGGGCTGAACGAGCCGGGGGCGTTCCGGGCGGACTTTACCTACGCCACGGGTTCGCTCAAGGCGCCGGTGATGGACTGCGCGGCGGCGGGGCGGCTGCGGTACCTGGATCTCGGGTTCTTTGCCGGAATCGAGGCGGGGCCTGAGCGGGTGTTGCTCCCGTCCGTGCTGGCGCCGCTGGCGGGATTGCGTCGGGCGGATACCGACAAGCGGAGCCAGGGGCACCTGCTGGTCGTCGCTGGGTCGCGGGGCTTTCCCGGGGCTGCGCTGATGGCGGTGCTGGCGGCGCTGCATAGCGGGGTGGGTCTCTTGACCGCGTTCGTGGCCGAATCGCTCGTCCCGGCCTTCGCCGCGCGGGCGCCCGAGGCGATGTGGGTCGGCTGGCCGGAATCGGCCAGCGGCGGCCTGACGATGGGCGGGATCGAACTGCTGAAGGCGAAGCTGAAGGGGGCGACGGCGCTCGCGATCGGGCCGGGCCTGGGACGCGAACCGGAGACGATGAAAGTCGCGGCGGAGATCGTGAAGTTGATTGAGATCCCGGTGCTCATCGACGCGGACGCGCTCCAGCCGGAGATCGTCCGGTCAGGAACGGCGCCGCATGTGCTCACGCCGCACGCGGGGGAGTTTAAGCGGATTTCGGAGGGGCTGGATCAGCGGTCCCTGGCCAAGGCGGCCCATGGGGTGGTGGTGCTGAAAGGG